>Ga0207006_1085_pt1 | contig 20047 bp, 25 predicted proteins | sample Alteio_BWMinCont_84_FD_153497 | JGI IMG/M metagenome (GOLD analysis project Ga0207006, IMG submission 153497) | Enriched cells from forest soil in Barre Woods Harvard Forest LTER site, Petersham, Massachusetts, United States -... | ecosystem: Environmental > Terrestrial > Soil > Temperate forest >...
ATGGCAAGATGTGTGCAATTCCCTTATAAACAGGGGGAAGTAGCCCTCATTTTTCAAGGTGGGAGAGGTGCAGGAAAAGGAACTCTTGCTCAAATATTTGGCAAAATATTTGGTACCAATTATGTTCACATTTCTGATGCTGATCATTTAGTGGGGAAGTTTAATGATCAATTGCGTAATGCCATCCTGGTTTTAGCAGATGAGGCTTTTTATGCTGGAAATAAAACCCATGAGAATGTCTTAAAGGCATTAATTACTGAGCCAAAGAAAACCACTCAAGCTAAATTTCAGGATGCCAGAGCCACTCTTAATATGTTGCATCTTATGATGGCTTCCAATTCAGATTGGGTAGTTCCTGCAGGCCTTGATGAAAGACGATACTGCGTAATCACAGTATCTGATAAGCGAAAAGGAAACTTTGCATACTTCGATAGACTTCATGCACACATGGCTAATGGAGGTCTCGAAGCAATGCTTTATGACCTTCTAAATTATGATCTGAGCAAGTTCGATGTTCGTAAGGTTCCACAGACCAAAGCTCTGCTTGAGCAGAAGCTGCACTCAATGGATAGTGTTGAAAAATGGCTGTTTGATTGTTTGGTGAGTGGTCAATTTGGAGGTGGAGCCTGGAATGATAAAAAACTCACAATATGGGAAGATGATGGTGCTAGCATCAATAAAAATGATGCTTATAACTCTTATCTAAATTTCAGTCATCAACAGCACGATTATAAACCTGCTTCGAGGAGCTCATGGGGGAAATCCTTGAAAAAAGCACTTGGGAAAAATGTTACAACTTCTCGCGTATCTCGTTCTACTTATGGAGGGAGTACACGAGAGTACCACCTCATCTTCAAAGGCCTCATAGTTTGCAGAAAGGCTTTTGAAAAACATGCAGGAGGCAAAATAGCTTGGGAAAATTAGGATCCCTAACTGAGAAAAGTTTTTGTTAGTCTAGGGAAGAGGTAGCAGCCTCTTCCCTGCTCACACAGGCTCACAAATGTGAGCCTGTGTTTTAAAACGCTGGAACCAAATATCACTACCTACAAGAGAGATAAGGATCATATCATAGCTATTTTATATATAAAATGTCCAACCTGCCTAAGGTGTCCAAGCAAATATTGATATTCTAATAAAAAGACAAGAAGAATGAGTAGTTAGGAACCTATACTGTTATATTAGTATCCTCCAAAACTTTTTTGATTTTTGGGTAGGCAGCCTGGGCAGCTTAGGTTATTGATCTCACCATCTCTCATGTGGCAAGCAATAATCCAGGGATGCTAGAGGAAAGAAGAAAGATAAGCTTTCACACTTTCAGCCAACGCATTATGATCATAGCCACCTTCCAAAATGGAGATGATCTTTCCCTCGCAATAGGTTTGTGCAATTTGGTTTAGTTGTTTCCCAATCCACTTATAATCTTCTTCCACCAAGCTAAAGCCAGCAAGGGGATCATCCCTATGCCCATCGAAACCTGCTGAGACCAACAGCATCTCTGGTGCAAAAACTTCCAGGGCTGGAAGGACTGACTCTGTAAAGAGCTGTCTATATCTGACTCCATCTGTGCCAGCAGGCAATGTTAGATTGATGATGTTATTCCCAGCTTCTCTCATTGTTCCTGTTCCAGGAAACAAGGGGCTTTGGTGTGTAGAGATATAGAGTATGCCTTGCTTACCTTCTACAATATCCTCTGTTCCATTTCCATGATGCACATCAAAATCAACTATGGCTATACGAGCTATTTTATACTGCTTCTGTGCATATAGAGCAGCTATGGCAATGGTATTGAATAGGCAAAACCGCATAGCCCTGTCATGAGTAGCATGGTGTCCTGGTGGACGAATAGCACAGAATGCACTGCTGTATTTGCCAGCTATGCTATCATCCACTGCCAAGCAAGCAGCTCCAGCTGCTCGTAGGGCTGCATTTAAAGAGCCTGGGGACATAACTGTATCCCCATCCAGATAAGAAAAGCCTTTGGAGGGTGCTGAAGCCTTGATATGCGCTATATGGGAATGACTGTGGGCAAGCAGTAACTGCTCATCTGTTGCCAGGGGTGCATCCACTTTCTTCAGCTTCTCAGCAAAGCTACAGTGAGTTAGTGCCTCCATGATAGAACTAAGCCTACCATCATTCTCAGGATGCCCTGAGCCTGGATCATGTTCAAGACAGGCTTTATGGCTGTATATGGCGATAGTCATTTTAGTTATTCTTCTGGGGTTAGTCCTGCCTGCATAAGGGATAGTAAACAGTTGCCAAGAATATCTTCAAGGTATACCCTTAGCTATCCCTTTATACCATTATAATTACTTGCTAGGAGACCATCATGCAAGCTGCACAATCAGAAAATAAGAAACGTTGGGAGGTGACAGAGACTGAACCTAAGCCTTATGGTGTTTCACAAAATAAAGGGTATGGTTTTTCCATACTGACCATTCAGGGTATGCCACTCCTGGAGGTCACGTACAAAACAAAATCTGAAGCACAAGAAGCAGAGGAAGCCATAAGACAGGCTTTAGGAAAAGCTATGCAGATTGATGGCTATCAGTGAATGGACGACAGGATTATTATGCCTAGAATGTCAAACCAAGAAATTGAGTATCACTACTTTGAAATGTTTCGTAAGGATTATGAACTGCCTCAAGGCAGTATCATACAAAGTGATAAGCCTGATATCATTATTGATGGGGGGAGGAAGGTTGGGATTGAAATTACCAACTTCTATCATGAGGATGGTAAGTTGCCAGAGAGTGAAAAAGTACAGGGAAAGGCCAGAGAATCTGTTGTCTCACAAGCTCAGCAGCTATATTTAGCTAATGATGGAAAGAAGATAGAATTATCCTTTGCGTTTGAGAAGGCATCTCCAATCAAAGACCAGAAGAAACTTTCTAAGGCAATAGCTGATATGGTCAAGAGTATTGATGGATCAAGCAGTGGCAATGTAAGTAAGGCTTATTTTAAGCACATACCAGAACTGCACACTGTCTACCTGAATGCTCAGGAGTATGATGATCTCAAATGGAAAAACATCCAGTGTTATTCAGGTTCCATTATACCCAAGGATAGACTAGAGCAAATCATTAGAGAAAAAGAAGAGAAATCAAAAAAATACCAACACTGTGATGCCTATTGGCTTCTGGTAGTGGTTGACTTCCTTGACCCTGCTCAGGATACAGAGATTATACTTGAGAACCTTGAAGGCATCACTTCTGGTGTTTTTGAAAAAATCCTTATCTACAAGACTTACTTTGGTCAGGTTGTAGAAATAAACCAGGCAAGGAGCATATTTGATGAAATGATCTCAGCCATATACACTCTTAATTCTTTGGCTCACCTCTATTTTAAGATGTACCAGGCTATTATGAGTCAATTTGTTTCTTATTTCGCTAAGGAAGAAGTGACTAAGTAAGGCTCTTCCTTGACATATCTAATGTGCCTCAGGAAGGTGAGCCCTCATTTTGACTCATTAATTAAAACAGAAGGCCAATTGTTTTGGGGAGTATTTGACGTAAGGCCATGTGACAGGCTTAGACCTAGGTTTAATGATGCCAAGCGTAAGGTCGTGCAGATGGTTTAGTTGTAGCTTAACTCTTGGCGTTATAGGGATGGAGCTTTACGAACTCATCCCACTTGCCTTGTAAGTATTCCCATTTTTCTTTGATGGTTGAACTTGGCTTTTTCTTTGAAGAAGGCCAGGATCTTTGAGTATGATCTTTTATGATTTCAGGAATCTTTGTATAATACTCTTCTATAAGAGATTGGTTTCCCTTAAAATTTTGCTCATTGAATAGCCTTAAGACTGAGTAATCTTTTTCTTTTTCAATCAATGCATCAATACCTGCTATACTTTTAAAGTATAGCTCATGTTGTTTCATATGGGGAAAGTCTCTTTTGTAGCGTTGAATTCTTTTTTTGTCATTGATGGCCTTTTGATATCTTAAAATGACACTATCATCAATAACTACACGAGGGTAGTCAGCTTTGTACTGCAGTTCGTTCGCTGCGATTAGACCTTTACCAAATATGATGGGGTTATCTTTTTTATGATGGATTAAACCCAACGTAACCCCTCCACGCAGAGTCAGGTTATAGCTTAATAAGAAATGCAAGTTTATCATTGTGATGGTGGATAATAAAAATCCTAAAAATTCGATTCGATCCTCATCTAAAGTCAGAATAATAGAATCACTCATTGCAGAAGTTACGTATTTTCCTTCCAGCAATTCTGAAGTCTTGATATTCATACCAAATATTGGCTCTTCAACATCCAGACTTTTCCTTATTTCTTCAGCTAAATTGAACGTGTGACTTATACTTTGATAAACCTTTATCAGCGTGGCTGGAGAGGCTTTTTTAGTAAACTCACCTATGCCAAGAAGGTCTAGAAAGACCACAATACAGTTCTTATAGTCCTCTTGTTTAATTTCAGGCATTTCCAGTCCTTACGTATTGATACATCAGCTATTTTATATATACCTCTTCCCCTATATTGTCATGAATAAATTTATGAAGATCTTCCTGGATTGGCAAACATCTCATTTGACGTAGTAACTGCCATATGTCATTTTGAAGGGTAGCAAAATACTAATCAAGGGTAGAAAATGAAAAAATGGAGAGTGCCTCCAGCAGTGGAGGACAGCTATCTACGTATAGCAATGGATAATATTAATATTCAAGGAGTCCAGGAAGGAAGAGACTCAGTATATTATTATGTGGAGTATTTAGAGAAATACTATCCCCCCAAATTTGTCATTGATGTGGCATACAGGTTTGCGAAATATCCCAATTATACCTATACGCTAGAAGCGCAGCCATCTGATGATGAATATACCTTTGATGCTTGGGAGGCAGTTCTTTTTCTTAGGGAGCAAGGTTTTATCGTTAAGGATATACGACAGGATACAATCGATTTATCGAAAAAGGTTAAGATTGCTGGTAATGGCAATATACGTAATATTGAGGTGATAGAACATTTTGAGTTTGTTGAGGATAAAGCAACAATAGATCGTTATGCAGATATTATTGATAAGCTCATTATAAATGATTTAGATATTACAGCTAATAAAAAATATGATGCTCTTAAAGGTCGAGAGTTTAATATACCCATACCTCAAAATAATGATATTGATGAGGAAGCATCATCTACATTCACATTACATTACAATCGCACTCGTCAGCAAACCTGTTTCTTAGTGAGGAATGGTGATGAGTATTATCTTGCTAGAAATGGAAGGGGTGGTGGCTACTCGCGTGGAGGTGGCTTCAAAGAACGTCACCTTTACTACTTAGAGCATACTGAAAATAGATGCATTACTATTGGTGATGAAAATCTAGCTTTAGTGGCGCAATTCAATAGTCCTACATTGATTGCTGATTTGAAGGAGTCTTCATATGAAATGGACAGGCTTCTTTTAGAAATGAGAGCACCTAATCTAACTATTGAAGAACTAAAGAAGAAGCTTGCTAGGATGTCAGGAGATAAGCATAAAAACAGACTTACAAAGGTACGTACCTTTCAAATCTATTTTAGAGCTCTAGTAATTGCCAAATGGCAAACATGCCCTTTTCTAGAGCTAGGAAAAAAGAAGCTTTTGGTTGCTTCGCATATCAAGCCCTATAAGGATTGTAGCAATGATGAATGTAGGGATGAGTATAATGGTATACCCATGACTGCAGCTTATGATCTGTTGATGGATAAGGGCTATATTAGTTTTGATCTGGATGGCAAGCTAATGGTCTCAGACCAACTTTCTTCAGAAGAAAGGGAAAGATTTAACCTAGCTCATTTTAAATCTCAAAAATTGATAGAGACAAAGCACAGGGAAGAGTTCTTGGACTTTCATCACAAGCATGTTTTCAAAGGAAAGCCAATTACTTTGTAAATTATAACCATTGCCATGTTGCAAGGTTACGAACCTGATGAGCAATCTGATTTGATGGAATGTGAACAACATCGTTAATAGCGTGGTGTTGAAATGGTAGATTAACTGGCATAGCAGCTCTATTCAAATATACTACGTCTGTATTAGGTTGGAAAAACCATCCTGCCTTACAAAACGCATCAATATAAGCCAGTGCGTCTAGACACCCATTAAGTGGGTTTTCTCTAAGCCCTATTAATATGTGTTTAGTTGCGCTTGTAATATCAGGTGTAGACCAACTGGCAGGATAACGTGCTATTCTTCCAAAAGGCAAGTTATTATTTATATGTCTAATAAACTCTGTAGGAGATAGTCTACAGCCTTCCTGTATGGCAGAATTAATAACCAAGGTATCTTGCTGGACTCCTTGTGGGAATAAGGCAATATCATAGAAATTTGGTTGACCTATCCCTGTCAATGCACGTATAGTAGAAGACTTACGACTATTGGCCTTACCAACAATAATCTTGATATATACTGGCATCTTATCTTCTCCATTAAATGTCTTATTCAACATAGTAGATTACTATAGCAAAGAGCCATAAGTTGTATATGGAAGAAAATCTAATCCATTAATGATTGAGTGTCAAGGCCAGTATGTAGTCTTGATTGCTCAGGCTTTATCCTTTTCCATTATCAGGAGATATCCAGCTCCAAAGGTATATAACCCTAATGTACAGAGCAGAATCACCAGCTTTAAAATAAGCATGAAGAGGTTCCTATCTCCACCAGGGATTACTTGGACAACATTCCATCCATCTTGATTATGTTTATCTATAAGATTATCGAGTGATCTTCTAGGATTTGTGGTAAGTAAGCCAATCACCCCACCTGCCAGATTCATATTCACCACTTTGTTGATTTTCTGCATAGTTTCTCCAGTTATCTATTACTTCAGGATGATCTTCAGATTAGATAGGCTGCTGATATCAATCTTACTTGCATCTTGAGCAAAACTTCTGGCTTCTGAAGTTGGGATGCAAGAAAAAACAATGTATTGAAGCTCGTGCTTATCAGTGATTACACTTTCGCTAATCTGTTTATTCCCCTTATCTACGGCAGTCTCTATCATGGATTCTGCCCATCTGGTACATAACGATGCGCTATAAGAGCCCATATCGCTTGTAACAGCTGAATTCACATAGTTTCCATCCCCATCATAAATGCGAATAAAATGTATATATTTTACATCTTTTTGTTCAACTGCTGCTTGCTCATTGTTGATGGTGTTATTAGGAGGGATTTTAGCTGAAACAACTGGCTTATTTGAAGAAGAAACTGTACTGCCTGAGAGGGCAGCTATCCTTGCAGAATAGGCCTGCTTTAAGCAGGTTATAATCTGGCTACTTTGCTCATTTGAGATGCTATCAAAAGTGGGGATATTGCAAGTAGCGTATCGCTGCTTCAGCCAAGCCTTTTGAGCTTCAACATAGCTTTTAGCAACTTCTCCAGTCAATGCTAACCTACCTGTCTTAAATTGTCTTCCAAGCGCTTCATCCTCTTGGCTTAGTTCTGGATCAGCGCAAATCATCAATTCTATAGGTGCTTTGGCTTTATTACAGTCAAAGCTGGCAGCAGAAGCTTGATGATAGGATAAGGCTGCGATAGGAAACATAAGTAATACGAGATTTTTTTGCATGGCTATAATTTAACATTTATATTATACATTTAGATGACTGAACAATATTACGGAATATGCCAGATATCAACATAAAAATTCTGAATACCATTGTGTGGCAAGCTCTTGCTAAAAAGGGGAGAATGCTGGAATGGAAAAATATGAATTATTGGCTGAATTTGGTCGAAAAGTGCAGTTCTTCAGGAAAGAGAAGGGTTTAACTCAGGCTAAATTGGCAGAAATGATAGAAAAAACTGAAGACACGATCTCAAACATAGAGCGTGGTCAGAATCGAACAAAAATTGAGACAGCAGGCAGCATTGCTAAAGCTTTGGATGTGACCTTGGCTGACCTCTTCGATTTACCTTTATTTGACTCAGAGTCCAAAGCAAAATCTGAGCTTATTCGTAAGCTTATTGCACTTATACTTCAACACGATATAGACTATGCACAATATGTATATGAGCAAGCTGAAGTATCCTCCAAGATGTTTAAAAAGCAGAAGAGTAAATCTGACCATACATAAGCAAGGTAGAGAGTGGTTATGCCAAGAGCGAATAAACCCAGAGAAGCTGCTATAGCCCTTGAAGCAGAGCGTATAGCAAAAGGAATGGCAATAGCCTGTGTTCGTAACACCTTTCTTGAAAAGTTGCATGATGGGAAAATTATTGATACTGTGACTGGCGATTATTCAGATGTTACAGTTGTTACTCCCACTCGTACAATTTCTTGGAATGAGGTTTCTCGTATCAGTGATGAGGAAATGGCTAAGCTCAATAGGCAGGTTCTGAATGCCTTATATACAGTGCTGATTAGATTTGAAGAGCCTGGTTTTCATGATGCCCTCATAGCCCTGGGGGTAAATTCTACAGCTAACTGGGACAAACCAGAGCTCCTTAAAAAGTTTGTGCTAAGGACTCTATCTGATGAAGAACTAGAGAGCTACACTCCTCCAAGCTTCCCAATTGGATAAGATGACTTGTTATTTTATGGTGGCTAAATTACAAATAGCCCAACCATTATTAAGAAATCATTAACGACAATAAACTTTATTATTGACTAATATCCAATTTTCTACGATAGTTACCCCTGTGCAGATTTAATAAAAATAGCAACTAAGGCATATGGCTAAAGATCACCAGCATTTTTTGACTGAAAATAAAGATGGCATTCTTGTTGTGACCTTTAATCATAGCAATAAGCACAATCCATTTAACGAAAAGATGATGCTTGGCCTGGTTGATATCTTGCAGAAGGCTAACACAGATGAAACTGTGAGAGCTATTGTTTTGACTGGAGGAGAGCATTTTTGTGTTGGTGGCGATTTTAACGAAGTTCAAAAAATGTCAACTGCAGAAGAAGTTGATGCCTGGGTAAAGCGTATTGCGAATTCCTATAAAGCTCCACTTACTACTTATAAGCCAGTCATCGCTGCAGCAAATGGCTTTACTATTGGTTTTGGTTACCAGTTATTTCTTACAGCTGATTATCGCATTGCTGCTCATGATACTAAGTTTCTTATGCCAGAACTTGAAAAGGGCATAGCGTGTACGTTTGGTGCTACAATGCTGGCTCATATATTGGGTGGCATAGGACGAATGCAGGGGATTATTTATGGAAGCAGCGCAGTAAAACCTTCAGAAGATAGCATTGTCCATATTTACGTACCAAAGGAACAAGTAATTGAAAGGGCAATGCTGGAAGCCAAACGATTAGCTCAGTTTCCTTCTCCCTCTTTTAGCACTACTAAAAAACTTATTTCTTCTTGGTTTATCAAAAAATTAGATGAGATAACACCAGATTCTATATTGGCTCATCAAGCAGCGATTCTAAGCAGAAGCGCACAACCTCATTTTCAAAAAATCTTGCATCTTAATCACAGGCAGGCTTCTCCTGTGCTTTCTATCAATAGTCAGCCTATGCGTAGTTATGTGACTAACATAAGACCAGCCACAACCACACGATACGCACATGGATTTCCATTTCAGGCTTATCATCCTCCTATGTATACTCGTCATCTCCCTATGATAACCTCACAATTGCATGACTCGAATAGTTTTGTAACTCAGATGATGAATAGAGCCAAAAATAATACAATCCATTTACTTAAAAGAGCAAAATAACAAAAAATATAGTGATATTTTAATCGTTTATTAACTTCCAGCACCTATAGTAACGCCACTAACATTCAAAGGTTAATGGTATTAATATATGTTACGTAATTTATCTTTACAGAAAGAATTCCTTGTTATTCTTAGTCTGGTGATTATAGGAGCAGTAGGTATCTCGTATTCTGCAGTCTATTATCATTACAGAGCAAAAGTTGTAGAAAGATCTGCAGAGCTAAAACGTTCATCTATAGCTGTTGCGAATATTATGGAGCAAAATCTCCATTATATTGAGGAAATTACTCAATCCTTCGCTGGTGAACTTGCAGATGTGAATACTCAAGATTATAATAAGGTGTTGCAAATCCTTTCTGCTGCTCGTGTGAAGGACAATATCTCTTTAGGACCCTTGCCTTACACCAATTTCGATTGGATAAATCCTAAAGGACAGATGGCAGTAAATACCAGTTTAGGCGTAATAAGCCCTCCTAAAGATATGTCCTTTCGATCTTATTTAAAGGATGCCAGGCAAAGTCCAGGGCAGCTAATGATCAGCACACCCCTCGTTGGTGTCCCAAGTGGCAAAATACAGATCCCCATAACCATAGGGGTCCAGAACAAAAAAGGAAAATTTCTTGGAACACTTGCTACTGGTATTGATGTTGCACGTTTAAATGATATGATGCAGGCTGCTCTTCATGGGTCATATGCTCAATATATTATCCTGGATAACAACTTTGATGAAGTATCAAAAAATTGGATAGCTCCCCCTGCTACCACATTCAAAAAAGCGCTTTCTGGCATTGGTTTTGTAAGAAAGCTGGAAGAGCAGGATACACAGCATGAAATAGGGACTCTTTCTGAGGATATTGATGTTGGTTCGCTGCGCTTTTCTTCTTACATGTACACAGCTGACCATAGATATCTCATCCTTGTTGGGTATGATAAATATTACGCCTATACGCTACTGGTACAAAGTGTCCTGCCCACTATCCTCCTTATTTTCTCAGTTGGTGGTATCACATTAGGATTCATCTTCTTCCTACGAGCTTATGTTATTCGACCTGTTACCATGCTAGGGAAGGCTGCAGCGATGGTTTCTCAGGGGAAATACTCGTTTGAGCTGCCTCGCTCACATGTAAAGGAAATCGCTTTGCTGTCTAAGCAGCTGATCAGAATACGCTCCTATATGAAACGTTATCAGAAAGCTATTGAAGCCCTCAGGCAGGAACGTGCTGTGGTCTCTGAACAGAAACAGCAACTGGAGTATATCCTTGGGGTCAATAAGAAAGCTGATTCCAATTATGAGAAAATGCTTCGTGGATTGAGAGGCCAGACAAAAGGCGATTTAGACCTCATCTATGCTTCTGCAAAATTATTAAAAAAGAACCTTGAAGGCAACTCACCAGTACCTTTAACAGAACAGGAAATGATTGATACCCTGGAAGCTATGATGCAGAGAGTAAGACATATTCGTAGCTGTACCACGTTGGTGCTGGAAACAGAAGAGGTCAACCCTGCTGATATAGTGAGAGATGCTATTGCCATAAAACATAAGTACATTCTACGCAACAACATTATTCTGGAAACCAATATTCCTCAGATATTACCAACTATAGCCCTGGATAAGGTAAGGTTTGCACAGATAATAAGTGGAGTTTTGAATCGTTCTATTGTCTGCCTCAAAGAAGGCCACCATGTCAATATGAGCTTACAAACTGCCTCAATGGAGGGGAAACGTTATCTGGTATTTTCACTTCAGGATGATGGTTTTGGCATTAACGAAGAAGAACGTCAGCAGACCAATAAAAAAGGATTTGAGTACATCGATGGAACTAATATCTCCCTGGATGCCATTTCAGAACTGGTATCATTACACCATGGAAGTATTGAAGTAGAAGATCAGCATGGCAAAGGATCAAAGATTACTGTAAGGATTCCTTATAATCTGGCTGATACATCTGATGACATTATTGAAGATGCTGAGCTCTCTGAAGCCATAGAAGACAACAATGTTATAGCCCTGTTTCCAGAAAGAGAAATCAGCCAGAAATAGATTATTCTTTACCTACGAGGTTGTTCTCTATCTCCCATTCAGCGAATCTTACATCTACAAAAGAGTTCCCACTCTTCAATGAGTAGGCATAAATATTGTCGATATGAGGAATGAGAGTTTCCTTATCAGTTTTAAAATTATGCTTCTCACAAATTTCAGCCCCTATCTTTACACATTCGATATAGAGATTCGTATTCCACTCAGTACTCTTCACGAGAGCTTTCTTGGCCTCTTCAGCAGCGCTAATCGCTCCAGCCTGAAGATTTGAAACATCCTCTACAGGAACATGACCTAATAACTCAGATACTGAGCAGCCAAGCTGTTTGGCAATTGCTTCGATATTTGCTACACGAGGATTCTTTGACTTTCCCCTCATAATATTCTGGATAGTGCCTTTTGGCAGAGATGCTGCCACTTCCAAGGCATTTACAGACATCCTTTTTTCCTTCAGACGTTGTTGAATTTGTTCTTTCAATATGCTCATTATTTTTCCTTTCTAAGTAATTATTAAGTATATTATCTCCAATATTTGTGGATAAGTCAACAGAAATCATTTACTTTATCAAAATAATTAACTTTATATTAACGATAAGCAGTTTTTAAGCGTGAAAAAGTTGATTTAGTACTCCAAATATGTGTTGACTAAGTATTTTATTTATAATATACTCCAAATATCAGTATTAAATATGCCAACAATTATAACTAATGGAGTATGAAATGCAGTGGATTAAGTATGAAGAACAAGAAAAGATTGTTTTAGGGCTGGAAAGAAATTTTAGCCATCTTATCAGAGATGTCAATGCAGGAAAGCTCACTTCAACTGGAGCAATGATCACAGCGAATAAGCTGGTGACAGAGATAAATAGGCTGTCTAAGCCATCATTTTTCAATGAATTTTTTATCCAACAATTAGAAGGATTAGCAAAAGCTATTGAGGATTATACCACTACACATTTGCTTAAGAAATTCCATCTGGCAGTTGTGATATCCAACAAACAAACTATTGCAGCATAAGGGCATACCAAGATGGATACTATTACTACCAAAACAAAAAATGAGCTCCTGGCAGAAGAGAAAACTCGCTGCAGTAAAGTTGGTGGAAAAGTTGCTCAAAAACGAGTTGAGAAGAAGCTGAGCCAGGAAGAGCTGAGTAAGAAGCTAGGGATAGATGGGGAGACACTCAGAAAGAATGAATCAGGTACTACTAGGATGTCAACAGGGAGATTGTCTCAGATTGCTGAAAGCCTAGAGGAGCCTGTAGAAACCTTCTTTATTGATGTAAACCCCAGGATAGAAAAGACCCTAGATGAGAAGGCTGAGTTGATCACCAGCAACTTCAAAAAGATCAAATCAAAAGCTATCCAAGATAGCATTCTTAACATAGTTACTGAGTTTATGGATTAGCTGGAATCCTCATGGAAAGTGGAATTTCTAGTGGAGATACTCTCCATAGTAGGAGATTTCATATGGTGCTCATTTTTATGATGCAAGGAATCTGGTTCCTTGTTAAGACCAGCAGTTGAACACTTTGCTACTACTACCTGAGATATCAATGAAATTACTACGCTTATGGCTGGCTATAAAACATGTATTACAAGCCATGCTTCCAGCAGAATTGCTGCTTATGATAGGGATTTTTATCTTGTTGTTCTCAACAGCGATTTTAGCCTTATTGATGTATTTGAAAAACATGTGAAAGCCATATTATCAGGGCTGTCAGAGGAAATAATGAAAGGTATTAGAAATCGTCATGAGCTGGTCAGGCTGATAAACCAGAATATTGGTTCAAATATCATCAAGCACAGAGAACTGCAAGAGATAAGCAGATTAACCTTCAGCAGAAAAATAGGAACTTCTGTAGAGGCTTTGCGCCAATATGAGCTTGGAAATAATAATATTTCTGCAGCAAGGCTCTTCATAATTGCTTTGATTCTGGATATTCCAATGGAGCAGTTTTTCAAGCAGGAGAATGGAGAACCAGTTATAAAAAACGAGCATGAGCAAATATTGATGATTATCAGGGAGTTCTTCCAAATCTCCTCCCCACCTCTTGCAGCCAGCATTGCAGGACTCATCCAGATACTGGTGGCAGAAATCAAATCCTTAACAGAGTAGCAGAGCCATGGAAAACACGCTTAAGACAGCCTCCTTCATAAACTATAGAGAAAGGCTCCTGATGCTGATCAAAGAAGGGGAACAGGTACGTACTAAGCTTGAAGAGTTAGAGCTTCCTGCTGGTCTCTATGAGGCCTTAAACATAGTCCTCCAAACTCTCAAGCAAGCTCTCATCACACTTCCTCTTCATGAAGAACATGCTAATAACAATATTGCTGAAGAAGATTTGATCCTCCAGGAAGAATGGCTAGTTAGAGCCTTCCTGGAGTCGTTTGAAGAACTGTTTCAGTCCATCCTTCAAGATGAGGAGGAAATTGTATGACAGCCTCCAACCCCATACCAGTATTCAGTCTAAAAGAACTGGAGGAGATGATGGCTTTCAAAGAAGCTTACCCTTTCCCTGATCACCAGGTAATTAAATCCAAGTATCCTAGCATCATAATCGAGCAGATAGATTATAAGGTTGCTGCATTGGTCTATGCAACATTGATCCCAGAGCACTTTCATACCATTGAATCCCTGGCTAAAAGACAAAAGAAAGTCTCCAGAACTCAGGTCAGACAGGCTTTCCAAGATTTTATGGTCAGGGAAGCCCTACAACGCGCTATTGATTCTGATCTTCACCTATCAACTGTAAGCAAGAGGAAAGCGCTATGGAACCTTGGCTCTTAGAATACCAGCGATTTGATACTATCGTTCAACAGATCTTCAAATACATTGCTAGCAATGACTACTCTAAGGATATGGAGAGAATTTTCCAGACTCGTCTTATGAATGCCCATATGCAGCTTGGAGCAGCCCTCTTTAGTGACACTGATGGACAGGAAAAATGGAAGGTTGCTATATATCATGCTGTCACTGGTATATACTCAGTAGTTAGGGATACTCTGCATTCTGATAGCGTATTAAAGAATGATGGACAGAAACGATAAAAAATGCAAGAAATTATCTGGGGGATATTTTTAGGGGCATCATATCCCACATGAAGAGTGGACTTTTGGGACAAAGATGGGACACTCAGCCATAACTAATAGTGATCTTTAATGATTGACAGCGATAATAACCTTATGATAACCTACTGATAGGTATAGTTATATTTAGTTATAGCGTGTTATCATTTATCGTTTAATCAAGACTCAAAATCTACTATCGCAAGATGTGCTGGTTCGAGTCCGGCCAGGGGCACCATCTCAGTAAAATAGTTGAAATGAGCAGCGATAAACAAGACCATTTAGAACGGGCACAGCTAGAGAAATTAAAGCATTTCCTTCATTTGCCTGAGATACCTCATGCTAACGCCCCCTGTAATTACCGATTTCGCGAGCCTGGCCATTATAATGGAAGCAACTGGCCGGAAAGCGACTTATCCCCATTTGTTATGTTATCCGATCAGGCCACGGAAACGATTGCAGCGGCACATCCAGACCTTTATGGCGAGAAACGTTATGCGCTGTATCATCAGTGGCAACAATGGAATAAACATGCTTTTCTAGTGCTTGAAAAACAATTAGCTGAAGAAAAATGGGCAGCGATTGCCGTATCCATTATTCTACCCATTTCTGAAACAGGGTTTCATGCGCTGAAAAACGGGAAATCGGTATTGGCATTAGAGAGTTCAGATATGACCCCTGCCGATGAGACAGCGAAGCATCTTCTACTTGATACATGGATCATCGAACCAGCATTTCGCAGGGTAAATGAAGGTTATGGACGTTTGCTGGTATTAAAGCACTTATCGAATTTATGGGATCCCGGTAGAAACCCGGAAATGAAAATCATGGCAGAACCGGATCACGAAGGCGTTCGGCAAATGGCGGAATTATGTTATTTTGTAAGGCAAGATACTCCCGGTACCGAAAATCTTTATGTGCTTGATGCAAATGCGGAGAATATTGCCCACCATAAGATTTTACGTATGCTTGCTAAGAATATTGAATATTGCAGGCAGGAGAGTGATATTCCTAGACCAGCGCAGCGCAGCATATAAAATCTAAAACACCTTCTTCTCCACATAAACCGCCAGTTCTTTAGCAATCTCCGAAGCCCCTGCTGGATTCGGATGCATGTTATCCGCCTGCATGAGTGTCGGTTTGCCATAAATCTTCTCGATTAAAAACGGATAAAGCGGCACATCATATTTACTCGCCAGATCATCATAAATACCGTTAAAAGCATTACTATAACTAATACCCATATTTATCGGCGCACGTACTGCCGATAGGATGATCTTGACCTTACGGGCTTTTAGGGTCGTAAGCATGCTATCGAGATTGGCGCGCGTCGTTGCCGGATCGATACCACGCAGCATATCATTAGCGCCCAATTCCACTAAAACCACATCGGGTTGATATTGATCGAGCGTCCAGGTCAGACGGTTTTTACCATCGGCGGTCGTGTCACCGGAATTACCACCATTGATAACGCTGACATCATGCCCATCCGCACGCAGTAGCGCTTCCAGCTTTGGGGCGATGGATTCTTTCGGGGTAAGACCGTAGCCGGCAACAATACTATCACCGAATAAAAGGATTTTAGTTGAGCTTGCTGCGTAAACGTGGGATGGTAGGCACATTAAAAATAACAGGGTAAAAATAATGATACGCGAAAATGAAGGCACAATCGTTTCCTTGGATGGGGTTTCTCTAACACTGCCGGGGCCCGAAGGCGCGGTTTCTATTTTGCACGATATCACAATAGAACTCAGAAAAAAAGAGAGTGTGAGTATTATGGGCGCTTCCGGCTCAGGTAAAACCTCGTTACTGATGGTCATTGCCGGAGTCGAACAGGCAAGCGCAGGAAAGATCAGGGTTGCCGGTACTGATATTACCCATTTTAATGAAGACCAACTGGCGCTGTTCCGACGTCAGCATATTGGCATTGTCTTCCAGAATTTCCATCTGATCCCGACCATGACCGCCATTGAAAATATTGCAGTCGGCCTGGAGCTGGCAGGAAGAAAAGATGCGATAGAACTGGCAAGGGCAGCTCTTAATGAAGTAGGGCTCGATGCCCGCGCGCATCATTATCCGAACCAATTATCGGGCGGAGAGCAGCAGCGTGTAGCGCTGGCGAGGGCCTGTGCCATGCATCCGGACTTGCTGCTTGCCGATGAACCAACCGGCAATCTGGATAGTGAAACCGGGAAACGTATTATCGATTTGCTCTTCAGGTTGCAGGAGCGTCATGGCAGTACACTGGTACTGGTTACCCATGATAAACTGCTGGCGGAAACCACTTCCAGAACGCTTGTAATGCAGGATGGCCGGTTACATCATGCTTAAAACCCCACTCCCGCTTCTCCTTGCAAAACGTGAATTATATCACGGCTGGAAACATTTTTATGTGTTTTTCCTCTGTCTGGTATTAGGGATTACCGTCATCGCGACAGTCGGGCTGGTTGCTTCCACCATCAAATCAGCAATGACGCGACAGTCCCAGAGCCTGCTCGGGGGTGATATGGAAATAACATTGCGCGGAGAGGCAGCCTCGGCGGCTCAATTAAAGCTGATGGAATCATACGGCAAAGTCTCGCATATTGCCACCCTCCGGGCGATGCTACAAACGAAAAACGGGGAGCTGCCGGCACTGGTGGAAGTCAAATCAATCGATGCCAATTATCCATTGATGGGAGGGTTAATGGTCAATGAGCCGATCGGCCCGCAAACTGCACTCCAGAATAACGGCCTTATTGTCGATCCTAACCTGCTCACCCAGAAAAACCTCAAATTAGGTGATACCGTCCAACTTGGCAAAGCCAGCTATGTTATCCGGGCCACCCTCAAACGCGAACCGGACCGGATAGTGCAGTTATTCAGCTTCGGACCACGAGTGATGCTCACCGATGAATCGCTTATCCGCTCCGGTTTGATAACGCCATTCAGCTTGGTAGAGCATCATTACCGGATCATACTGCCTGATAAATTACAGCAAGCAGAACTGGAAGCAAAACTTAAAACCCTGTTTCCTCTAGTACCCTGGACCATTAAAAAGAGGATAGACGGCAACCGTACACTTGACCGATTTATCGAGCAACTCGTTTTATTTCTCAATTTAGCTGGGCTTACTACCCTGCTGATTGGCGGTATCGGAATTGGCAGCGCCATGCGGGGATATCTCGCTAAAAAATCACAAACCATTGCCACGCTTAAAATCCTTGGTGGAACACGCCGGACGATCCTTCTCACTTATATTATATTGCTGGCCGTACTTTCTATCCTGGGCAGCCTGACCGGGATTTCGATTGCCCTGTTGCTTGCTACCCTGATGATGCCCCTCCTGGGCGCCTGGATTCCGGTACTCGCCGTTGAACGGATAGTCTATTCCCTGCCGCTATTACAGGCATTGGGATATGGCATACTCATCGTCTATCTTTTCTCGATGCCGGTGCTGCTTTCAGCAATGGATATAAAACCGGCAATATTATTCCGCAGCAAACTCACCGTACTGCGCTTGAATTTCAGCCGTCATGTATGGGGAACCGAAGCCATACTGCTTGCGTTATTCCTAGGCTTCCTGATCCTTTCTTCCGGCGATGAATTATTCACCATCGCTGCTATCGGGATGATTATCGGGATTTTCCTGCTATTCGGCCTGGTCACCATTGGCGTCCGCTATGTGGCCAAACGGTTTCGCGTCAACCGCTCATGGCTGAGATTAGCCATTGCCAATCTCCACCGTCCAGGATCGATGACAGGCACCACTATCTTTGCCGTCGGTATCAGCTTGACTGTGCTGGTCGCCCTCACCCTCACCGAGGCAAATTTTCAACGGCGTATAGCGGTGATTGAGGATGAACGCGCGCCATCACTTTTCCTGATGGATATCCAGCCCGACCAGCAGCAGCAAATCCAGGAACTATTACAAACAGCCGCCGGCCATCCTGAAGATGTGATGGTCTATCCGATGATACGCGGACGCATTACTGCCTTAAACGGCAAATCAGTTTCCGAAAACGATGTGAAAGAAGACGTGCGCTGGGCATTGCGTGGCGACCGCGGCCTTAGCTATAGTGATGTTCCGCCGCCAAATGCCGCCATTAGCGATGGCACCTGGTGGCCGGAGAATTATCACGGCAAACCGCTGGTTTCCGTCGACAAACGCTTCCTGGATGGTATGGGGCTCAAGATAGGTGATATGATTACCCTGGATGTGCTGGGTAAACCTATCGAAGCACAAATCGCCAATGCCCGTAAGATCGATTACACTACTTTCCAGATCAATTTCGCTATGATGTTATCGCCAGGTGTACTCGAGTCATTCCCGCATAGTTACCTTGCCACCGTCCATCTACCCAAATTGGATAACAGCGAAACCGAGCTAGTCAAAATGCTCGCCAAGCATTTTCCAGGAATCACCATTATCCGCACGACAGAAGCAGTAGAGTTGGTGAGGGGAATCATGGATAATATCGCCAAAGCGCTCCGTATCGCCGTATGTATCAGCCTACTTGCCGGATTGCTAGTACTGGCCAGCGCGCTAGGAGCCATGGTGGAACAACGGCTTTACGATACGGCCATTCTTAAAGTACTTGGCGCTTCACGCCGGGATATCCTCCGTATTTATACGGTCGAATGGATATTGCTCGCCCTAATCACCGCCATCATCGCTGCCATCATCGGAACATTTGCCGCCTGGGCAATTATGCAGCGTTTCCAGGGAGAAGGATTTTATCTAATGCCGCATATTACCCTGCTGACCATCACCGGCTGTGTGTTTGTGGTTTGGCTGACGGGATATATGATGAACCGCAGGATTTTCTCGATGAGGCCGGCGAAGTTGTTGCGGAATGAGTAGCATCACAAATGTCATGACATTGTCTGGCATTTGTGATACTATGAAAAAAACAATAAGAGGGTTATGATGTCTACTCCCACAACACGTTCTGAAAAACTTGATTTAAGACTAAGCCAGGCAGCAAAGCAAATGCTATACCAAGCGGCGATAGCAAAAAACTGCTCTGTCAGTGAATTTGTGCTTGAAAGCGCACTTGCACGTGCAGAAGAAACCTTGGCCGATCGCAGACATTTTGGTTTGAATGCTGAACAGTGGGAGACATTTATGGCAGCGCTTGACGCGCCTACCCAAGTATCTGCAAGAATGAGACGGTTGCTAACGGAACCAAGCATTTTTGAAAACTAACCTCATGACCGATTTCACGATTGAGAAGTTAAACAAACACCATAGATTGGAAAATTTTGATTGCGGTCAAGAAGCACTGAATCGTTTCCTT
>Ga0207006_1074_pt2 | contig 19951 bp, 13 predicted proteins | sample Alteio_BWMinCont_84_FD_153497 | JGI IMG/M metagenome (GOLD analysis project Ga0207006, IMG submission 153497) | Enriched cells from forest soil in Barre Woods Harvard Forest LTER site, Petersham, Massachusetts, United States -... | ecosystem: Environmental > Terrestrial > Soil > Temperate forest >...
GAGAAACAGTGGATGATCATTCGGAAAATTCGCATAGAGGCTGTGTATCGTCTCAGCCACGGGAACCGAGAGCTTCTCTGCGAGGGCGCGGATTTCTTTATACGCGCCTTCTACACCAATTTCCGAGCCCACAACGAAAAGCGGATTCTGCGCCTCCACAAGCCACTGTGCGGCTCTCTCGATTAAATCGGGTTGGGCTCGGGGCTTATAGCGCATCTGAGCGAGATCAATGTTGTAAATTGGGGCCTTGATCTGCTGCGGTCCGCCTGCACCCCAGTTCAAAGTTACTGGACCACTAGGCGGCCCGAGCGCGAATTTCATCGCCCGGCGAAGTACGCCAGTCATGTCTTCAGGCAGGAGAGTTGCGGTCCACATCGTAAAGGGCTGAGTTGGTCCCAGCACATTATCCCAGGACTCGAAACTATCCTTCCCTTGCTCGGCCAAGCCACCGCCAGAGAACGTGACGAGCAGCGGAACGCGATCTTTCCAGGCGCAGTAGATATTGCTCAGCGCATTGAATATTCCGACGTGGCTGCCGAAAAAGAATCCCAGTTTTCTGCTCGCTATCGTGTATCCGGCCGCAGCGGCGACAGCTTGCCCCTCATGCGTCATGTTGATCACTTGCACGTCGCCGTCTTTGTAGATGGCTTCCCAGAACGGCACAAAACCGCTTGTGTTGGTGTGAAATAAAGTGCGAATGCCAGCAGCCTTGAGCTGCGCGAGGACGGCGGCGGAGGGGGTTCCCGTGAAGGTTTCTAGTTTCGTGCTTGGCAATGAGTTTTCAGGTTGGGGAGTTAAGACCTGAGGAGCAGAGACAACGGATTGCCCCGATCCCATCGCAATTCCGGTTGCGGCGGCAGCGGTAATAAAATCACGTCGTGAGAGGACGCCCGTGCCATTTTCCGCCCGGCTTCGCTTCTCGATTTGCTTTGGATTTGGACTCGTCGTACGCCACCCCCGATTCTTCTGGAGGCATCAAAGCCAGGGGCCAAGCCCGACTGGATCTCTTACGCCGCGATTATCGAGGCGGGCTACTCGCGAAGCGTGTGCTGAGCGAGCCTCCCGCCCTTCGTCAAGAGCAGAGCTTAAGTCCGATCAGGAAGTACTCAGACCGCCCATCCTCGAGTGTGGGCGGAGCTCATTCCTAGAACATGAGCTTTAACCCGAACTGGAATTGTCGATTGGGCGATATCATGGACAACAGCTGCCCCGTAGTGGCGAAGCCGAAGGTACCGCCACTGGTAACTGACCCGCCGCCTGCGCTGGGGTCCGAAGAGCCGTCGGAAAATTGTGCGATGTTCACATGATTAAACACGTTGTAGACCTCGATTCGCAACTCGGCGGTATACCGCTCCTTTACGTGCCAAATCTTTGCCAGCGCGACGTCCACATTGTCGAACGTAGGCCCCGTGAAAAGGCCGCGGCTCGCATTACCCAGGGTTCCGTACGCAGGAGGAGTCAGAATACCTCCGTTTTGGATGTAGCAAGCCCCGTTGGCACTGGTCAGCGCAGCAAGACCAAGTTGTGCGTAAGATATGTTAGTGCCAGTCATCATTCTATTCCCGTACGGGGCCACTGCGGCCGTAGAACAGCTTTGCCATGTCGCTGCCGGCGCATTAGCCCACACCGTGCAGCCGGAGGCCTGCCCGTAACAGGGAATCGGTATGTCACCAGCATTGCTGAAGGCGGACTTAGGACCACTGTAGTTCCAGCTCTGCCAATTCCCGCTGTTAGGATTCGGAATGGTACGATCCCCGTTTTCACCCGTGCCGCCCCAATCATTCGTCGTGGCGTCGTTCGGGGCCCAGGCAAAGCCACTTTGTAACGCCCAGATGCCGCTGATCTGCCAGCCTTCCAGCATCTGCCCGGGCGACTTCTTTCCAGGAATCGCATAGGTCGGCGAGAACCGCAGGCGATGGCGGACGTCCATGTCGCTGTTCCCATACTGATATTGCGGGTTGCCTGGGTCCGCCAGGGCCGATGTGGCCTGCGAGCTCTTGGTCCAATCGTCGAGAGCGTGGCCGTAGGTATAGGCGGCGATGAAGTTCAGGCCGTGGTAATTCCGGGCATCGAGGGTGACTTGTAATCCGTCGTAATTTGAACGGAATCCATTCGTGGTTTGAGCAATGTATTTGAAATAAGGGAACGGGATGTTGTATGGCCTCGCAGCCTGTTCAGCAGCAGCGTCGGGAGCGCAGGTGCTCGTCAAAGTGTTGCCAGGACCAAATATGACGTTGTTCGCCGCACCCAGGCAACCGGCCTTCAAAATTACCGAAGAGTCCCACCCCGAGCCCAACGCCGGCTCATTGAGATCCACCGTGTGGATTTCGTTCCAGCCATGAACACCCACATACGCGACGTCCAAGGTCAGGTTGTTGGTAATGGCGCGCTGAAGGTCCAAATTCCATTGAGCGGACCTGGGGTTTTTCAAATTCGGATCCGTCACCAGCATCGAGCACTGAGCTGTAGGGTTCGCGAGGCTCGCCCTGGTGTTCGTGGTGCACGTCGGGCCCGATGTGGCGCTTATCAGCGTGTTGCCCGAAAATAGTGGGACAGCGCTGGCGCAGCTTGCCGGCGTTGGAACGATGGCACAGGCCGTCCAGATCGGAAGCGCCGAGATGGTGTTTGGGGTAACCGCATTGTTCTGAGTCCCGTACCGATTGGCGACGAGAGCGGCGCCCTTGCAGGTGGCTAAGCTGACGGAGGCGCAGAGAGTGTCTCCGTACGGTACTTGATTCCCAGCGACGGCATTTATGGTTGGGAAGCTGGATAGCATACCGCCTCCGGCGCGCAGCACCGTCCTGCCATTGCCGAAGATGTCCCAAGCGACGCCCATACGAGGATTGAAATCCGTCTTTTGGGGATGCGTCACCGTGGACTCACACACAACGATTGCAGCTAGGCATGAGGAGTTGGACAGGGTAGGGCCAATTTGGACTGCTCCCCCAAGTTGACTGGGGTTGAAATTGCCCATTTTATTGATGGTCGAATGTGGAGCCCCGATATATTCCCAGCGGATGCCCGGGGTCAGGGTCACCGTCTTCGTGATGCGCCAAGTATCCTGGGCGAAGGCGGCATGCCATTGCTCGCGCCACTGATCTGTATTGTTCCCGGTGATGATGCTTCCGATAGTTGGAGCACCCTGCAAAAAGGCTGAGAGACTCGGAAAGGGGACAATACCGTTCTGGCTCGCCGTTGAGGAATCATCGAAATGAACGAAAACCTGCTCGACGCCCCATTTGAAGGAGTGGTTGCCGCGCAAGTAGGAGACTTTGTCGGTGAAATCAAGCTGGTACTGGGGCCCGCGGATACCATTTTTGCCGCAGTTCCCCAAGCCCATGTTGTTCGGGAAAACACCGGCGATCTCTACGCACGCAAAACCATACCCGTTGGCGCCAGTATTCACCCCATACCCGCTCCCGAGCGAATATGGGTTTGCAGGGTTTACGCCGGTATCTGCCGCAACTGAATTACCGGAGTTGGGTGCTGCGCCTCCCCTCAGGTCGTTCACCCAGCTGGAGTTCGGCGTCCAGGTCCAAGCCCCGGCATACTCGCTGGTCTTCCCGACGCCCAAAGTGCTCCAGTAAGATTGATAATTGTTAGCCGTTGACGTCGTCTCCCTCGATATATAGAAGAACCCATCAAAGTGGTGGTGTACGGAGCGGGTGTAATCCACCTTCACCAGTCCGTTGTTACTCGGTACCGTGGTAACAGGATTAGGGAATGTTAGATCCGAGGTATTTGGATTGAAGGGGAACAGATTCTCAAATGTCGAAGTCGCCGGCTGCGGTATGCAGAAATTAGGCCCAGCAGGATTGGTGAAGTTCTGGATGCCTGCGACCTGCGCGCTCAGTGGATTCACTCCGCCCGCCACTTTGGATTGAACGACACACGCGTCCACCATGCTGAGAGTTCCCCCGGTAACATCCGATGGCACCACGACCGAGGCCGGATTGAAACTGGACTGGCGGATAAATTCCCCGGAAACAAAGAAGAAAAGCTTGTCCTTTAGGATTGGACCACCCAGCGTGAACCCGGGTTGCTCCACGGTCGTGTCGCCAACCAGCTCAGGGCTATTGGCAGAGAACTGCCTCGCGTCCGTCACCGCCGCATCGCGGCCGAAGGCATAGGCCGACCCGTGAATGCTGTTGGTTCCTGACTTGACCGCAAGGTTTACGGCCGATCCGTCGCGCCAGCCGTACTCCGCCGGTGGGTTTTGCTGGGTGCTGAATTCCTGAACGGAATCCAGAGGCAACTCGTCGACCGCGCTGCCCTTTTGGGCTCCGTTGATGAGGACATTGCTGGTCGCCAAGTCGAATTGAGTAACACCTTCGATCAGCAAAACGTCAGCTCCCTCGCGGCGGCCATTGGTGGTAGTGGCCGTCCCGTTACCTCCCGGCACGTCCACGACTCCAGGACGCAGTTGGAGCAACTGGAGGAAGTTACGGGTGACCAGGGGAAGTGAGGCAACTGCCTGGTTGGTTACGGTTCCTCCGAGCGTGGCGTTGGTGGCATCGATCGATGGACTTTCCGCGGTGACCGTGACCGTCTGCGTCTGTTCACCAGGTGAAAGCGCAAGATCGACGCGAGCCTCCGAGGCCACCTCGAGCAGTACGTTACTGTGTTCAACGGTCTGGAATCCTTTAGCCGTGGCGCGCACCGTGTAGGTGCCGGCGAGCAGGCTGGGCGCCGTATACTGGCCCGCCCCGTCGGTCGTCAGCACTCGGCTAGTGCCGCGAGCCACGTCGATGATCGTCACTTGCGCGCCGGCAATGGCGCCGCCGGATGAATCAAAAACGCCTCCGAGGATTGTCCCCACAGCAGCTTGAGAGAAAAGAGGAAGAGAAACTAAAAGGAGCATTATGAGGATCGACAGGAGCTCTGCAGCTATTTTAAAAGGGCTTGAAGATCTGCTTAGTCCGTTGGCCGAAGGAGTCATCGGACCACTCCCTTATTTATAGGTGCGTCGTTTATCTTGAGAAACGACTGAACGCAGGCCACACACCCTCCACACCCGAGATTCATAGAACTCCCCTTTTTTTAGCGCGTTGCAATTAAGAAGCGCTGGTTCGGCGCAATGGCTAGCCCGCTTTGGTAGCACAGCGGAATAATAAAGTCAACGCTGCGTGGTGAGCAGTTTTTTGGTCATGGTGACCGATGCCGGCCCAGCACCGCCTGACAATTTGATCGAGCCTTGTTTGCCCTCTAACCTCGCGCTTGGCTATTTGACGGGCACGAATTTCTGAACACGCTCACCGCCAAAAACCTCGCCCGTGTAAATGTTGCCCTTCGAGTCGACCGCATATCGCAAGATCGAGCCACCATAGGAAACGTGAAGGCGCGTCCAGCCGTCTCAGTGTGCGGTCGGATAACTTAGATTGTGACTCTCGCGTAGCCACGCGCCGGCTAGCAGGAAAAAGTTGCACACATCGCTTCAAAAACGAGAAAATGCACTACGCTTGAGTTGCGATCCGAAAAGCTTTTAGCGAGATAAAAAGGGGGAATGCAGGATGCGGTATTCGCGAGTGCGGTTACTCGTGGCTCTGGCAATGGGATTAGGGCTGGGCTTTTCGACCCTTGCTATGGCCCAGGAAGGCGCGTCTAAGCCCGGATCCAAGGAGAGCTTGTACAGGGGAAACAGGCTTAAGCCGGATCCAACTCCCGGCGGGTCGGCGCCCGTCCGTGATGTAAGCGGCTCGTGGGCTGGAAATCTGACGCCGGAACGTCTGGAAATCCCCCCGTTGACGCCTCTTGGCCAAAAGCTATTCGCGATGAATAAGCCCGAAACGGAGGTCGGTACGGGCCATTCCAACGATCCGTTGAACACCTGTGATCCGCTGGGTATCCCGCGAAATCTCGTTTTTGAGACCAGAGGTCTTGCTTTCGCGACCATGCCGGACAGAATCGCCGTCCTTCACCAGTATCAGAGGATATGGCGATACGTATGGATGGACGGCAAGCACGAACTCCCGACCAAGTTCGACACGAAAGATGGTGTACCGTCGCGTTGGTACGGATATTCGGTCGGCCATTGGGATGGCGATTACACACTGGTCATCGATACGGCAGGCACGAACGATCAAAGCTGGCTGGACAAGGCCGGCCATCCCCATAGTGTGGATGCTCGAATCGAAGAGCGATATACGCGGGTGGACCACAACCACATACAGATGGTGGTCACCGTGGACGATCCAAAGATCTATACCAAATCCTTTGCGCTCTCGAAAAACGAGTATCGCTGGATTCCCGATCAGGAAGCAGAAGAGCAAATGTGCGTTCCTTCCGAGATGATCAACTACATGAACCTGATTAGCAAACCAGCTTTCGGCGTGGATAAGAAGTAGAGCGAACCGTCAGCAACTTACGTTCGCTTGAGCCTCAGCATAAACCGGAGAACCGATGATGCGGCGCAGGGTTTTCGTTCTTGGCATTTTGCTCTTTAGCTTTGTGAGTGTCTGCGCTATGCGGGCGCAAGATGATATTGCGCTGCTCGGCCCAAACATTATTGATGCGCCAATAAAGGAGATCATTCCCGGCTTCGAGGCAAAGAGCGGACATAAGGTCAAAGCCACTTTCGGCGCGGTCGTCGCAACCAAGGATCAGATCATCCGCGGCAATGAAGTTGATGTGGCCCTGGTCGAAGTGCCATACGATGCGGAAGTCATCAAGTCCGGTAACGTGGTGCCGGACAGCGCCAAAACACTAGCGAGTGTGTCTATTGGTGTCGCGGTGCGTAAGGGCGCTCCCCACCCGGATATCTCTTCCGCTGACGCGGTAAGACGCATGCTGCTCGCGGCACAATCGATTTCCTATCCTGACGCCTCGAGCGGCGCGGCTGCGGGGGTGGCTGTGATTGAAGTTCTTAAAAAACTAGGGATAGCAGAACAAATGCAGCCGAAGACGAAACTGGCCCAAGGTGGTGCCCGTGCCATGGCGCTGGTGGCAAACGGGGACGTCGAAATCGGGTTGACATTTCTTCCGGGTATGACCAATCCGGGGATCGATGTGATTGGCCCGTTGCCGCGAGATCTGTCCCCTCCCACGGTTGTGATCGGATTTGTTTCGGCTAAGACGAAAGATCCGGCAGCCGCCAAGCAGCTTCTGGAGTATTTGTCTTCCCCGGCTGCGGCGGAGGTTTACAAAGCGCAGCGGTTCCAGCCGGGTCATTGAAAACGCGGCGCGGCTTTCCGCGGCGTCGTTTGACCGTCACTCAGACTTATCGTATGCTCGGCGGAATGCGCGGAGTTTTTTAGGGAGGGTAGGTTCACTAGATGAAAAGACAGCTGCTAGGGCTCTTGGCGGGCCTCGTTATTATGCTCCTTTTTTCCTCGATGGCCCAAACGGCTCAGTCGCAATCTACTTCTTCAAACAATGCCTTGTGGAGATTTAATCCGAATGATAATGCCGCTGGAGACGCCGGGCCGGCTCCGAAACGCGATCTGACGGGTACCTGGGCGGGCCCCGGGTCAAGTCCGGCAGTTCCACGCGGAAGGGGGCCACAGCAGCCCTCGCTGACGCCGCTGGGGCAGGAACTTTTGAGCAAAGCGAAGCCGATCGGCAAATATAGCCCGGCCGGCACAAACGATCCGCACGCGAGATATTGTGATCCAGTAGGCTTTCCGCAGAACATCTATAACGAAGGACGTGGGTTATCCATCGCCACCATGCCCGATCGGATCATCATTTTGCTCCAGTACATGGATCTTTGGCGGGAAGCGTGGATAGATGGACGGTCGCTGCCAACCAAGGTGGGCGGGACCGATAAGGATTCGCTCGATCCGACATACAACGGCTATTCGGTCGGGCATTGGGAAGACGACTATACGCTGGTTGTGGACACCACCGGCATAGACGATCGGACCTGGATCACGGGCGCCGGATATCCCCACACGGTTGAAGCACACGTGCAAGAACGTTACCACCGCGCGGATCACAACGATTTGCAGTTGACCGTCACTATTGACGATCCAAAGATCTATACGAAACCCTGGAACCTCGGGACCTATAATTACCGTTGGATTCCGAATCAGAAATTCGACGACTTTGCGTGTATTCCGTCGCAGGTCATCAAATACTTGTCGGAGATGGGTGACCCGGCGGGCAGTGATCCCAACGCGGCCAACCAGGACCTCGGTGGGCGGCGTCCAGGGAGATAAGCCGAAGAAGATGCGTTCTGGTTTCACTTTGTTCACTACAAAATGCGAACTTGGAGGTGCAGGATGAAGAGCAAGATGCTATCGCTGATTGCGCTATTCGCGGGCGTGGTTACGATCAGCAACGCTGCTTTTGCCCATCACGGGGATGCTGCTTACCTAAACACACCGACCGTGCTCAAGAATGCTGTTGTTACAGAATACGATTGGATGAATCCGCACTCGTTGATCAAAGTTGACTTCAAAGATGACGCCGGGAAAGTACAGCATTGGACGATGGAAATCGGCAGTACCCCGTCGATGTCCCTACACGGCTGGAGCCGCACTACAATGAAGCCGGGCGACGTCATCACCGTGTACGTTTACCAGGCCAAGACAGGCCTGACGGTGGGACGGATTAACAAGCTCGTTTTGGCCGACGGCACAGTCCTTACGGACCGCGATGCTGCTACTCCGTCGCGCTACGGAGCATCGGAAAAAGAATAGAAAGCCCTGCCTCTCATAGCATCGGCCGCGTTCAGCTGACGGTGCAGGTACAGTTCAGCCAAACGCATTACTTCGGCTCTTTATTGATACCGAAGGAAGGCTTGCTGATCACGTCCATGTAGTGCAGCATTTCGGAGGGCACGCAGATCTGTTCTTCCTCTTCCTGATCGGGAATCCACCTATATTCATTCTTGGTAAGCGTGAAGGGCTTCGTATAGATTGCGGGATCGTCCACGGTGACCACCATCTGCATGTGATTGTGATCCACGCGCGTGAAGCGTTCTTCTATCACTGCATTGACGCTATGCGGATGCCCGCCTTTATCCAGCCAGGTAGAATCGTTCACCGCGGTTGTATCGATCACAAGCGCGTAGTCGCCGTCCCAATGGCCCACTGAATATCCATACCACCGCGAAGCGACGCCGTCTTTGGTGTCGAACTTCTTCGGCAGTTCGTGCTTTCCATCCATCCAGGCATACCGCCAAATCCTCTGATACTCGTGCAGCACGGCAATCCTATCGGGCATGCCGGCAAAGGAGATCCCGGCCAAGGACCCCGAGCCTTCGAGATTGCGCGGGACGCCCAATGGATCGCAGGTGTTCCCGGGGTCGTTCGATTGACCTGTTCCCGTCTTCGGTTCCGAGCGATTTTGGATGTAAAGCTTCTGACCGAGCGGAGTAAGCGGAGGCACCTCCAGCCGCTGCGGCACAAGATTACCCGCCCAAGACCCCGTCACATCGTGTACGGGCGCTGGTCCGCCGGGCGCAGGATCAGTCTTCAACGTGTTCCCGTTATATAGGCTCTGCTTTGAGCCTGGTTTTGCCTGCCCCATCACCAACGATGAAAAAACCAGCACGCCCGCCAATCCTGAAATTGAGCGGGCGATCAGACTCGGCATTTCTGTCCCCCGAATGTTGCCATGTCGGATGGTTTTGTGGGTCATCACGGATCAGTACTGGGACTCACCACCGCGTCCTCTATTGCTTCCGCCCGCGCCTCCGCCAACGCCGGAAGTCCCAGAACTATCCCGTAGCTGCGTTCCGTCAGCAAGCACGACATGCGAGATCCGGCCGACGGGATTTCCCGTCTTCGATTGATGTATGAAGATCGTGATGACATCGCCAGCCTGGATCGAAGCTTTGCTCCAACCCTGATTCGTGATTGCCGATGGGCTGCCGAGCTCGCCGGCCCAATGCGTGACTTTGCCGTGGTCTTCTTTCACATCGCACTCAACAATCGTGTGCGGATTCGCCCAAGTGAATTTCGTCACGGTTGCGTTCTTGAGAACGACTTCTTTGCTCTCATCATACGCAGCCGCTCCGTGATGCGCGGCAACGGGCAAGGCGACGAACAGAACGAGGACGAGCGACAGCACCACCCCTAACTTGCTATGCATGCAGGTCTCCTTTCATACAGTGAAAAATGTCATCATGTATCGGAATTTGCTCCTCCGCAATCTTTATTTAGCATCGTTTCGCCGGTCGTTAGCGATAGCACCCAAGCGGATCTTGCCGAGCCGTATCTGTCTACGTGCTGCCGATGTAAACTGCACATCCCGTGCTCTCCGGCTCCAACGAAAAGGTGCTCAGGATCGCTGGGAACACGCCTACTTCACCGACGCTGTTGTACTCGGCGACCATCGTTCTAAGCGCTTTTCTTTTGTTCCAGATTCAGCCAATTTTGGCCAAGCTCATCCTTCCCTGGTTTGGGGGAGCGGCTGCCGTGTGGTTAGTAAGCTTGGCGTTCTATCAATCAAGTTATTTCCTCGGAAACCTCTACGCGCATTTTTTGACCGGGCGCGGTCGCGCACGTTGGTTGAGAGGTGTTCACGCTGCGTTTCTTTTAGCGACCTTGTCGCTGTTGCCGATCGTGCCGAGTCCGTTTTGGCAGCCCCGAGGCAGCGAAGAGCCGACGTGGAGAATTTTCGGGCTGCTCGCGGCCACCGTGGGAGCCCCGTTCCTGTTGTTGTCCGCGACAAGTCCGCTTCTGCAAGCGTGGTACAGCATTGGTCGTGAGGCGCCGCGCCCGTACCGCCTCTACGCGCTTTCGAACTTAGGTTCGCTTCTGGCGCTCGTCAGCTATCCGCTTGTGGTCGAGCCGGCGATTTCAACGCACGGTCAAGTTGTGATCTGGTCTGTAGCTTATGGCATCTTCGTAATACTCTGTTCAGCCCTTACCTTTCGAGCCCCCTCGCTGAAGCTTCCGTCGGTGGCCCAGTCGCCAACAAGCCCGATAGGCTGGACACTACCGGTTCTCTGGCTGTTTCTTGCCGCCTGCGCGTCAGCTCTGCTTGTTTCCGTTACGAATCACGTTTCGCAGAACATTGCTGCAATTCCGCTTCTGTGGATTGTGCCGCTATCTCTGTATTTGCTGACGCTGATTCTGTGTTTCGCGGCAGATTCCTGGTACCGCCGTGTCGTTTTTCTGCCGGTACTGCCCATTGCGTTGGCTGTAATGGCTTGGCTGCTCTCACCTCAGTTCGAAAGCGCTTCGCCGAGACTGCAAATTCCTATCTATTTCGCGGGGCTCTTTATTTGTTGCACGGTCTGCCATGGTGAAATGGCCGCGCTTAAACCGGCACCTGAATTGCTGACCATGTTTTACTTGACGATCTCCGCTGGTGGGGCGATGGGTGGCATCTTCGTCGCTTTGGTAGCGCCCCGAGTATTTCGCGGGCTTTACGAATTCCCGTTGGCGCTCGGATTGTGCGCGATATCCGTATTCTTTGCGCTACTACGGAACCGGCAGTTTCGCCCTGACAAACGTACCCGTGCAGCGCCGTTTTTGGCCGCAACGATTACAGCGGCACTTGTGGCCATCATTTTCCAAATGGCACGAGTGCAGAGTGGGCAAGCATTGCTGACCGTCCGCAATTTCTACGGCGTCCTGCGCGTCAATATCTTGCCGCCAGGGCCGGTCCGTCCGGCAGTGACGCAGCTTCGCAACGGGACGGTCGTACACGGCGAAGAAATTCTGAATGAGCCTCATTCTGATGGTCCCACCACGTACTACGGAGAGCACTCCGGCATAGGCATTGCTTTGCTGTTTGCCCGGCAGAGCGGGAATGTTCGCGTGGGTGTGATTGGCCTCGGAGTCGGTACGCTGGCCCGTTATGGTCAGATGGGCGATGACTATGTTTTCTACGAGATCAATCCTCAGGTCACCGATCTGGCGACAAATCTGTTCGATTTCTTACATCGGTCGGACGCGCAGGTGGAAATCATTCCTGGCGATGGCCGTTTGTCCCTTCAAAGACAGTCTCCGCAGAATTTTGATGTCTTAGTTGTGGATGCGTTTTCGGGTGACGCGATCCCGGTTCACCTGCTTACTCGCGAGGCGTTCGAGTTGTATTTCCGTCATCTCAAACCGCACGGCCTTCTCGCCATGCACGTTACGAATCGATTGTTGAATTTACCCCCGGTTATTGAAGCGACAGCGTGCGGTCTGGGCGCTCGGGCGGTCCAGGTTACGAATTCAGAAGATGAAAAAAATGCGGTTTACCAGTCGACTTGGGTGCTCCTGGATCGGGCTTCGGCGTCAAACGCGACGGTAAGCAATCTGACGGAGGGCAGAATTTCATTGCCGTCCGGGACGTCGGCGCAAATCCAGCATGAAACTGGCGTGCGAGCTTGGACAGACAATTACAGCAACCTAATAGGCATCTTGAATTGGCGACACGCGCGCGTCACGATGTGGATTCTAATTTCCCGATTTGAAAAGCCCGCTCGAAACAGAGGGAAGACCCGTCGAGACAGAGCTAGCTAAACTGTACGCAGAAGAGGACCGAGCAACTTGACTCCAATAATCAGTGCGCAAGGACTTTCGAAGAGATACGGGATTGCTCCGCTCTTCCACAATATCTCGTTCACAGTGTCCGAGGGCGACCGGATCGTTCTGATCGGCCCCAATGGTTCGGGCAAATCAACGCTGCTCGAAATTCTTTCCGGCCGCGTAAAACCGGATAGCGGGAATGTTTTACTTGACGATCTCCGCTGGTGGGGCGTAGTCGAGAGCGCTCTCGAACGATCGGCCGTGCCAGACGCGGAGCGGCTATCCCGGACTGCCGAGACGCTTGGCCGCGCGGGTTTTACCGACTTTGAAGCGCACACAGCGGCGTTGTCTGGTGGCTGGCGCAAACGATTGGCGATTAGCGTGGGATTCCTGCAGGCACCCGACGTTCTTCTCCTCGACGAGCCAACCAACCATCTGGACCTCGCCGGGATCGAATGGCTCGAAACGGTTCTCCAAAACGCGGCGTTTGCGTGCGTCGTGGTCAGCCACGATCGCTATTTTCTCGAAAACATCGCCTCCGAGGTGGTTGAGCTGAACCGCATCTATGAGGATGGCTATCTGCGCGTCCAGGGAAATTACACCAGGTTTCTGGAAGCGAAAGAAGAATACCTCCATGCTCAGGGAAAGCGGCAGGATTCCCTGGCGAACCGCGTGCATACTGAGATGGAGTGGTTGCGCCGAGGTCCTAAAGCGCGAGCCACAAAATCGAAGGCGCGGATTGAGAAAGCTCAAGGAATGATCAGCGAGCTGGCGGCGCTGAACTCCAGAAGCCAAACCTCCACTCCCAGGATTGACTTTTCCGCGACGAACCGGCAAACCAAGCGGCTGATCGAACTTACTGGCGTTGGCTACACCATTGGCAATCGCACTCTATTCGAAGAGCTTGATTTTTCGATTACGTCGGGAATGCGAGTGGGACTGGTTGGCCCGAACGGCAGCGGCAAGACGACACTGCTTCGCCTACTTCGGGGCGACATCCAGCCTACGGGGGGCGAGATCCACAAAGCTGACTCATTGCGGATCGTGTCCTTCGACCAGAACCGCGAACTCGATCCAGACCTCATTCTAAGGCGCGCGCTCGCGCCGGATAGTGATTCGGTCATTTATCAGGAGCAAGTGATTCACGTTGCGTCGTGGGCAGCCAGGTTCCTCTTTGCGAGTGAGGATTTGAATCAGCCCGTCGGCCACCTCTCCGGCGGAGAGCGTGCACGTGTATTGATCGCGCGGCTCATGCTCCAGCCGGCAGACGTTTTGCTGTTGGATGAACCGACCAACGATCTCGACATCCCCACACTCGAAATACTCGAAGAGAGCCTGCTGGAGTATCGCGGGGCGTTGGTTCTGGTTACCCATGATCGCTACATGCTGGATCGTGTCTCGACCGTCGTACTTGGATTCAACGGTCTGGGCGAGGCGGAGCGTTTTGCCGACTACGCGCAATGGGATGTTTGGCAGGGCTCACGACCGATGAAGGTTAAACCCAACGTGGTGTCTCGAAGCCAAAGCTCGCGCGCACCTGCTGTCGAAACCACGTCAGAGGTTACAAGAAAGAGGCTCTCTTATGTCGAGGCCCGCGAGTTTGCAACCATCGAAGAGCGCATCGGCAAGGCCGAGCAGGAACTGCACGCCAAACGTGCCGCTCTGGAAGACCCTGCGATCGTGAGCGATCACCTCGATTTGCGGGACACTTACGCCCAATTCGAGGAGGCCCAGAAGGCCGTTGATCGTCTGTATGCGCGCTGGGCTGAACTGGAAAAGAAAAAAGGCTGAAGCCATCGACCGTGTTGAAAAGTAGGGTTTGCTCTTTCACAACTAACCGAGTGCCATCCCGGCGGCGCTGCGAAGCATTCAGTTCATTAAATTCCTTCTAGGGTGAGAGGATTGTTGCTTGTTCTGGGTTGTGAGTATCCGTATCGTGGACCGTCCTCTATGTTCCCCTCAGACAGATTCGACCTGCTGCGCGTGGTCCTGGTGGCAACACGAAATCCTCTCAATTTAGGCGCAGCCGCCCGAGCCGTGAGTAATTTTGGCTTTTCTGGACTGAGAGTGGTGAACCCCTTTCAGGCAGCGTTTCGTGAAGCCCGTTCCGCTGTAGGTGCCTCCACGGTGCTGCTGAGAGCGGAAGAATACAACAGTGTGGCCGAAGCTGTGGCGGACTGCACACTTGTGGTGGGAACCACGGCTGTTCGTCATCGGCGATTGCAGCATCCGCTCCGGCGATTGGAATATGGCGCCAGAATGATCCGCAAGCAACTCGGATCAAGTTCAGTGGCGCTGCTGTTTGGATCAGAGAAATTCGGCCTCTCCAATGAAGACCTAAGCTATTGCCACTGGCTGATGCGCATACCCACGTGCGAACAGAACATCTCGATGAATCTAGGTCAGGCCGTTGCGGTCTGCCTTTATGAAATTGTGCGGGACGGAAAGGTTTCGCGGCAAACCGAGAAACAAATGTTTGCCACTGCAGGTGATTACGAACGGATCACCAACCTCCTGCTGGACGCCATGTATGCGAGCGGCTACTTGAAGCAACGACCAACACGTGATGCAGAGGAGAGGCTGCGTCGTTTGATTCGTCGGCTCAATCTGCCCACGGGCGATGTCGCCGCATGGCTCGGCATTCTCCGCCAAATCAGTTGGAAGTTGCGGCATTGAAGAACGGTTGTGATTCGCCAAAAGTTTGTTCGGATCTGTTTATCGTAATGCCCGCTCGTAACCGAAGGCGAAGCGATAGAAGGGTCGATCGAGGCTAAAAAGAGCGAATGGCGACGGTAATCCCACTCGGACATTTCAGCGACAATGAGACCGTGCGGAACGATCGCGTCCTTTTTGTTACCAGAGCAGCTTGAGCCCGAACTGCACTTGGCGCGACGAAGTTGACGTGCTAGTGATCAATCCTCCTACGCCCGAAGATGTGGCCGTCGTGGAGCCCGGCGCCAGCACGGCGACAATCAGGCTCGGGGTGCTAAAGTTGGCGCGGTTCAGCAGGTTAAAGATTTCCGCGCGAAACTGTAGGCTCATCCGTTCATGGAGTTGTGTGTCCTTCATGACCGAAAAATCCCAGCTACTGAGCCCAGGGCCGATGAAGGTGTCCCGGCCGAGATTCCCGAAGAAGCCACTGTTATTTGGAACCGCAGCCAATGCCGCAGGATTGAACCACTCGTTGGGACTCCCAACGATCACCGGGCCACTGAAACTCGGATTGACGAATGGTCGGACAGGATTGCGTGTGTCTCCGTCATTCGAAGGGTTGTAGCTTAGTTGTGGCGTAAACGGGAAACCGTCCTGCAACGTCACAACACTGTTGACTGCCCACCCACTGGCTACCCCTCCGCCGAACCCATTGGTGCTACCGAGCCAATGCCTTCCGTGTCCCAGCGGAAGGTCATAGGTTGCGGTGATGACTCCGGCGTTGCGCACGTCGAAAGTTCCCAATCCCCAGTCCGCACGAACGTTGTAGGGATTCGAGACTAACCCTGGAGCGTTTCCAGCGGCGGTTGCGTTGTAGGAATCTCCATCGTCGAGAACCTTGGAGAACGTATAGACTCCGCGCAACGAGAGACCTTTACTAAAGCGGCGGTTGATATCGACCTGTAATGAGTTGTAGGAGCTGTTGCCCTCAGACATCCAGGTCCACGTATTAGCGAGCGCGGGATTAGGCCTCGCTGGGGATCCTCCGGTGGCTGTCGGTGCAATGTAGAACGTACCCGCAGGGACAGGCAATCCCGCAAGGGCGCCATACGCCGCACTATTCGGGAAAGTTGCCGGGCATGGGGCCGCAGGACAGACCACAGGCTGACGCGCGTTATCGTCCACGCCTACCAATTCGTGATACGCGTGATTGCCAACGTAGCCCACGGTCAGCGACGTGTTCGGCGAAAGTTCGCGTTCGACGCGAAGCGACCAGGTCTCGACAGTGGGCGTATACATGTCGGGCTGCACGCCGCCTGGCACGAAAGAGCCGGCGAACGTCGAGGCTGTCGGTGAGATCGGGAGTTTGAGATTAGCGATACAGCTCACGGTGGTGCACGCCGCAACTGTGTATGTCGGATTGAACGGTGCGTTCTGATCGGCGCGATAGCCAAGCGCATCCTGTAGATCGTTGTAAATGCCGATACCCGCGCGAATCACGGTTTTTCTTCCAAACGGACTCCAGGCGATTCCAAGCCGTGGTTGAGGCAGGAACTTGGCTCGATTGACGCTGAAAAACGACGAACCCACGGCCGGCAGGCACGGTCCGGTCGTCGACTGGCACTGGGCAACGCCATCAAGGAGCTGATAATTTGCGGCACGACCGTGGATTTCGTTCCAGCCGGTCGAGGATTCGCCACGAAAGCCGACAGAGAGCGTCAACCGTGGACTTAGGCGAATCACGTCCTCGGCGAAAAACGCACCGAAGAGCGATCGCCAACCCAACGGGGTGGGTGTAGGACTATAGAGGAGACTGGCCTCGCCATTGATGAGTGCTCCCAGACCAGCGAAAGTCATCTGCCCAAATTGGCTGAGCTGGATGTTCTCGTTGGATTGAAAGCGCTGCAGCCAGATACCCGCTGTCCATTGGTGCCGCCCATGGTTTACCGAAACCTGGTCCGTATAAGTCGCGAGATTCCGCGCGATATGTAGATTGCTGCCATTGTTGCTTCCCGCGAGTCCTATCTGGGTGTGCGGATTGGAAGCCTGACTGCCCCCGACCACTACGGCTCCGATGGGGAGTCCCGACAAGAAACCCGGAACGCTGGCAGCCGGCGTGCCAGGTGTAGGCTCACCGGTGAAAAAGTATGCCGCGCGAGAGAATCCGACACGTGCCGTGTTCACGATGCTCGGCGAGAAGACGTGCCGTTCCTGCAAGCTGAAGACTTGTTCACGAAGAGCGATGAGGTCCGTGCTGAAGGGATCGAAAACGGTGGCTGTGTTGCTGTAGCTATCGTCAACCGTGTAGACCGCGCCGAGGGAATCGCGCTCCGAAAAGGTGTGATCCAGACGCGCGGTTCCGAAATCCTCCCGAATGGTTTGCGGGGGGCTGCTCGAATACTGCTGTATGCCATCGTTGCCGGAAATCTTGGTGTCCGGCGCGTTCGCAGTCGCGGCCGGCCAAACATTCATCAGTCCCAGTTGCTGCACGATGGGCACGGCATCCGCGCGCGATTGGGCATCGGGGACCAAGGCGACGGAGGTCTGGTGGAGGGCCTGCCGGAACCCCTCGTAGTTCGAGAAAAAGAAGGTTTTGTCCTTTTGGATTGGGCCGCCGGCCGAAACGCCGAACTGGTTTCTTTTGAAGGGCGGCGCAGAAGAACCGGCATCGAAGAAGTTGCGCGCGTCAAACGCGTTATTTCGCAGAAACTCGTACACCGAACCGTGCCACTGATTCGTGCCAGATTGCGTGACGATGGAGACTTGGCCGCCGGGTTTCTTTCCGTATTCCGCGCTGTAGGAGTCACGCAGGATATTGAACTCCCGCACTGCGTCAATGCCCAGTAACTGGCCGCTTGCGCCGCCGGGTGTCATGTTGTTTTCCGCCGCGCCCGTGTACTCAATACCGTTAAGCAAGAACAGGTTCTGCTGTGGCCGGTTGCCAGAAACCGAAAACATGTTGGCGGAAGTGGAATTAGAGATCCCAACTAAACCGCCCGTTTTCTCCCAAGTGAAGTTGACCACCCCGGGGTTCAAAGTCATCAACAGGTCGAAACTGCGGCCATTCAGCGGCAGGTCTTTCACCTGCTGCTCGCCGACCAATCCGGAAATGTCGGCATTGGTGACGCTTACAGGCGGCGCGTCTTCGTTTACGGTGATCCGCTCGGTGGCCTGTCCGAGGCGCAAGGCGACGTCAACCTCGGCTTCTTGCCCCACGACCAGATGGATTCCCGCACGGATTGCTTCGGGGAATCCCGATTGCTTGACGTGAACCTCGTAAAGGCCGACAGGCACAGAAAACACTCGGTACTGGCCTGTATTGTCGGTGACCACAGCGCGCACCATCCCGGTATCCACATTCGCAGCCGTGACGTTTGCTCCTGCCACCACCGCGCCCGATGGATCTGTAACCGTGCCTAAGATAGCCGCGGAGTCTTGAGCCGAGGCCAGTGGCGCAAGGAAAAACGGTAGAAGAGACAAGATGAGGCCGGTAACAAATCGCAGGCTGTGAAGTCGCGAAGGCCGGTTGATGACGTGCTTATCTCCGTGCCGCGAGACAAGAAGAGCTTTGACGAAATACGATACCATTTGGAACCCCTTTTCGAGTAAGAGGCGGTGGAACGCACCCGAAGGCTTACGTTTTAATACGTTATGAGTAGAGAAGTCAAGGCGATCCGGCGCGATATAACTGCGGGTATCGCTGCCAAAGCTGCGAGAATCCTTCGGTCATCTGTACTTTTATATGGATGCATATATAATATCAGCCTGCCTCGATACGTATTGTGGGTAGGTGGATTAATACGGTTTTGAGAAGCCTAGTCGTGGACCCTGAAAAGAGAGCCCGTTAGGAGATCAAGCAGTTAACTGCAAGGGATATTCAGCCTTTATCAGAGTGCGGGCTCGGCAACCAACAATGGTGCGCGACAAACTAGTTACGCTTCGCGGGGCAGCCCAAATTTTGGAAAACAGCTATCCAACCACAAAGCAGTGGATCTACAAGAAAGCCTTTCGCCTGATTTGTTGTCTCTTGCTCGCTTCTCAGCTGTCTGGGATCGCCGCCGGGCAGGAATTGCAGGTCGCGGCTGCAGCGGACCTGCAGTTCGTTTTTCAAGAAGTTTCAGCCAGATTTCAAAGGGAAACGGGCCACACTGTTGAGCTCACTTTCGGCTCTTCTGGGAATTTCTTTTCGCAAATTCAGAACGGTGCGCCCTTTGATGTGTTTTTCTCGGCTGACGTTGACTACCCCGCAAAACTGGAAGCAGCGGGATTAATAGAACCGGGAATGCTTTCCCAGTACGCTACGGGGCGAATAGCGCTGTGGGTACGGAAAGGATCGCCGATCGATATAACTCAAGGTCTTCGAACATTAACCGATGCGAGGATACGTAAGATCTCTATCGCGAATCCCGAACATGCCCCCTACGGGCGCGCGGCCGTTGCCGCATTGCGGCACGAGAAAGTCTACGACAAGGTGCGTGACAGATTAGTGTTGGGCGAAAGCATCTCACAGGCTGCACAGTTTGTTGAGTCGGGCAATGCGGATATCGGGATTCTCGCACTTTCTCTTTTGTTAACACCTCCTTTGAAAAATGAGGGAATGTACTATGAAATTCCCAAATCCTTTTATCCGGCCTTGGTGACATTCTGGATCGTGAACGGATCTGGATCTCCTGGAAATGTTGCGGGAAAGAGTATGCGATATAGAGAGTCTGAGCGGAGCACGTCGAGGAACGCCTCGCCCTTGCCTGTCAGACCCAGCTCAACGGGGTGGTCACCGAACATCGGGGTGAGAGCCTGATGTTCCAGGCTATGTTCGTTTGGGTTGCTCCACGTCAGGGCTGCGCCATACGCAATATTGACGAGGCTCATGGCGCCGCGTGGATGCAACT
>Ga0207006_1086_pt1 | contig 19728 bp, 15 predicted proteins | sample Alteio_BWMinCont_84_FD_153497 | JGI IMG/M metagenome (GOLD analysis project Ga0207006, IMG submission 153497) | Enriched cells from forest soil in Barre Woods Harvard Forest LTER site, Petersham, Massachusetts, United States -... | ecosystem: Environmental > Terrestrial > Soil > Temperate forest >...
GAGAAAATTAAAACCTTCTTGAATGTTCGTGATCTTTGTTTTCTCTAGTGAGAGTTCTAGACCACGTTCTTTTAAGAAGTTGATGATCACTGGTATTACTTTCTGCTCCAACGTTTCTTTCGTTTTAGCAGTACAGATGAAATCATCGGCGTATCTCACAAAGTGTATGGCTTCATTCCTTCGTGACAGGGAGGTGATAGCGTTCTCCAACCCATCTAGCGCTTGATTCGCACAAGTTGGCGATGCAACGCCGCCTTGCGGAACACCTTCTATAGTGTTGTGAAAGGCATTTTCTTCCATGAATCCAGAGTTGAGCCATTCTTTTAAAATGGTTTTATCCATTATTATGTTGTCTAATAACCATTTGTGCGAGATTTTGTCGAAGCAGGCTTTGATATCTCCTTCCAGAATCCATTGCGATGATTGTTTCCTGCTAAGCAGGATAAAACACTGCTGTATGGCATCGTGTAGAGATCTTTTAGGTCTAAACCCGTATGAGTTTTTATCTGCAAGAGTCTCTGAAATGGGTTCTAAACCAAGTAAGTGCAATGCCTGCATTCCGCGGTCGGGCATAGCAGGTATTCCTAATGGTCTTAGTTTTCCATTCTTTTTGGGGATATGTATACGACGTAGTGGAAGAGATTTATATCCTCTTCGTTTTAAAGAAAGCGCGGCTTTCATTTTCTGATTGGGCGTTTTCCATACGACTTTGTCGACGCCTGGAGTGTTTTTGCCTCCGCTTTGCGTGACGCGTTTTACGGCCAAACATTTAGCATAAAAGGAGTGCGTCAGGAGCCATTGTAAAGCTTTAGCTTTATTCGGGCGTCCTAGCTTAATAGCCTTTGCAATACGCATTTGGAGCCTTCGTACATGGTTTTCAACCTTTCGCCATATTATGTGCTTCCAGTTTATTTTCCTTGCCGAAGGTGCACCAAGCATTAGATCTAATGTTGTCATTTGCAATTCCTTCGTTTAAGAGGGTTCTTCAAATTATCTCACAAAGAAAGACCTGTCGGACGTTGGCGCACTTTCGTGTCGGGTATGTTTCATCCCGTATCCGAACCATTACAGCTCGGCATTTGCTTTTTCCAACACGCCAATCTCACTTGCCTTTGGCATACCTTACGGTTGCCTACCTGATTTCTCAGGAGCATAATGAGGTTTCCACGTTCCATGATGATGAGTTTATGAGGTTAGGTACCTACTTTAGACCGAGGAGTATACGAACAGCGTGGACGAAAACCGGAGCCGCCTCACTCACTCCTGTGCCATTTTGGCTTAAGCGTAAAAGCCATTTCCGCTTATTGGATTTTACGATCCGTTAAACATAGGTTCACATATATCTACCATACTCATTACTTAGCGCTTACCTGCTCATATGGCTGTCAGGAGGAATTGTCCTCGCGGCATTATTCCCGGATTGCTCCTTTGCTGCATTGTCAGGCTCGCTCTTTATTCAGAGCCCTAAGTTCATCCTGCTGTAAGGATGGTCCCCTCTCTAAGGGGGACAACTTCCCATCATAGCCTCGTGTCGCAACCTATCATAATCCATTGCCCATCAGGCAGCGCTTTATTTAATTTTGCATATCCAGACCGCATTACCCATAAGCGGATGGTTGAATCTGATGGTTTCTTCTGATGTAAATCAGAAAACAAGGTTTTGAATGTGTTTTCGATTTGTTTATATCCCAAACCGCATTTGAACAACTCAATTGATTTTTGTATTATTTTTACTGAAAAGTGATGTTTGTGAGGACTGTCTCCATCTAGCAGGATAGCCTTTTTTTTAATATATTCATCTCTGCTTGTTGATTGGTGATCGCTTGATTGGCAAGCTTTAACTGTCCTGCAAGTTCATTGAGCTGTTTTTCTTGATTAGCACAACGTTTATTTGCCTGATTAAGTTCTGCGTTTTTGATTTGAACATTTTCTGATGCTATTGCCAATTGTTCTTTTAACGCTTCAGCAGCCTCCCTTCGTTCAATAGCCTTCATTTTCCATTGTGCAGCACTATTTTCAGCACGCGAAATTCGTTGGTGTGCGGGGGTTTTTTCAGTTGCCATATATGATCTCCAAATTTTTTATTAGAGACACAAAGTACCGTAAATAGACTCAAATTTCAAAATAAATTTCACAGAAAAATTATGGGCCAAATGTTGCCGTTTTTTTCATTGGTTAATCCCCCTAGAGTCATAGTAACTTCTTTATTTTCCACCCATATCCCTGTCTTATCCATAAGATGAGGATAGCGATTAGCGAGCCAGTAAAAAGCTTGGTTTTGTCTTTGGTTGGCAGCTGAGAGTGGTGGAGTATAACCATCGCTTAAGATTGTGTCCCAGATTGTAGGATTTTCTTGGATAAGAGCATCAAGGCACGAAAGTGGTTGGTCGAGTCCTATACACTCATTCAAACAACGAAGAGTCAATTCTAAAAGATAGGAATGAAGGAGCATCATGGTATTTGATTTTTGATAGAGAGTAGAGAAAAACCATTCGATGTTTTGAGTTTTAGAATAACTCAAACCCGCCAGGAAGGCTAAGACAAGTTGGTAATTTGGTTTATGTCTATTTTCTAGGATAAATTTTTGCTGCTTTTCCATAGGTTTAAAATGGATGTATAGAGCAGTGAGATACTCTTGGAAAGTGAGATGAACAAAGCAGTAAGAGAGTTGATTACCATGAATTTTCTTGAGGATCCCAGATTCTAGAGGGGGATCTTGCATGAGGTATTGTACTTTTTTATGAGGGATAATCAGCTTTCCTGTCTGGAGTCCCAAATACGCAATTTTTCCAAGCCTTAAAAAGTGATTTTCTTTTTCTTCTTTTTTCTGCCCGCGAAGATACCAGTCGTAAAGCTCACTTGTCATGATTTGATAGAGATTTGTTAAGCTGGATGTCTGTTTAACAGATCCTGTTTTCTCGTAGAGGGAAAGAATCATCTGCAGCTGCAAGGGGATGTGAGCGATGGGATAAAGACTGGGATTTTCTTTAATGAGGGCAAAAAGCTCTTTTCCCGTGGTTGTAGGAATGATCTCTTTTTGATGGCGGCTGGAGAAGTAGTTGATGTAGGTTTGGATCTGTTGATCGGAAAATCCTATATTTTCAACTTTTTGGTCGACCACGAGCTGATCCACTTTTCCTGGACGTGAAGTGACAAGAATATGAAAAGGAGATGTGCCCAGTAAGTGATCGACTCCTTTTGCGAGCTCATCTGTTGCTTCATCATAGCCATCCAGGATAAGAAGTGTTTTCTTAGATGGGTTAAAAGGATGAGAGAAAAGATGGGGAATGACACCATCAAGAAAAGCAGTATCTTTTAGTGAAAAATCGTTCAGTTGCCTGAGAGGGATCCAATAAACCACATCAAACAGATCATTCCAAAGTTTTCCGGATGCCCAGTCGTGAGCCATTTTTTGACAGAGCGTACTTTTCCCAATTCCCGCTTTTCCGAGGAGTAAGATTTTTTGATGACGCTCAAATAGTCTGTCGAGAGAAATTTTTTGGGAAGAGTACTCTAAACGATGGATTGTTTCTTTAAAAGAACCTACTTCTGGAATGATGTTTTTTTTTATATCTTTATCACTAACAAGAATGAGTTCGGCGAAGAGCTCTCGAATGGGAAAGGTCTCTTTTTTCATAGGGAGAGCAAGTTCTCCTAAATGATCGAGATAGTGGATGCGTAAGAGCTGTTCCGGATACTTTTTTCTAAATTGCAGCAAGGGTTCAGCATAGATCTCCAGTTGCCATTGGATCCACTCCTTCATTTCACTGCTCATCCGCTTGGCGATTTCTTTTGGCATATGAGCAACTTCGGTATAGCTAGGGTCTGGGTAGCCGAATTTACCTTCTCGATAAAAGAGAAGACTTAACACTTTTTTGGACTCAAGATAGCGAGAGGCATTGAGGAGGACCGCAATAAATTTTTCTCGTTGTTTTTCTGTTAAACAGTCCCAATGAACAATAGTGTCAAGATTTCCTGTGGATGTTTGGATATCTTTTAAATCCTTTAAGTGGTCTCGGCGTTCTCCTAATTTCCGCTTGGTATTGATGACGAAGTTTACAGAAGAATTTTTAGGATCATCATGTGTGAAAGAAAATGCATAGCCTGGATCGATTTTCACGGCACGTGCACTTCTATTTTCTTTTTCCCATATAAAGCCAGCGTTAAGGCCAGCACCTCCAAGAAGATCAACATCTGCTAAGCAACGTCCTACTGCCAAAAGCTCCATGATCCCTTCGAGGGGAACAGAGTGTCCTTCTGGATTTAGGATTGTTTCTGGAGATCGATGGTATTTTTCCAAATACTTCATAAATCCCATCTTTTCATTTCCATCCAAAGTAGTCGCATGAGCCAAATCGCTATATCCATCCATAAAACAAGACATAATGCGCAAAGATTCTGTAATTCCATTTTGTACCCAATCGTTAGCCACCCAATGGCTTAGATTAAAAGGATCGCGGATAGGCTGAAGAGAAAGGCGCGTCTTCGGTACTAAAAACAATCCTCTTCCAAGTTCTTGGAAGAGATCATAAGCTAACTTCTCTCTAATTGTATCCAGGTTCATTTCTATTTTATTTCGAGTGCGAACGCTATGAGGGTCATTTCTCAATAAACCCTTAGGTTCACCTACTTTGCCCATCCAATTCTGGTCTTTAGTGGTCTTTTGAAAAATAGCTCCAAGAGAACATCCTGGTTTTTTCTCTGCTACAACCTTAAATTGATGGATAATGTCCTTTTTACCGCTATAAATATGGAAAAAAGCTGGATGAAAAGTTTTAATGCCTTTCACAGTGATCGGCTCTGGATTAACCAGGCAGTGCATCGTGTTGGGGTCACTGACTGTTTTTATGGGTTGATTAATCATCATGGATGGGACTCCTAATATTGAGAATCCCGTACATTTTAAAAAGTTTGCTTTCTATTTGTCCAGAAATTTCCCACACTCTTCTCATTGAATGTGCGATTGGGTGCATTTGCCCACTTTTAATTGCACTCCGCGATTTTTTTTACTTTCGCTTTTATTTACCTTTGGATATAAATAAGGGTGTGGATTGGAAATTTCCGATCGGCGATTAGGCCTCGGCGTTTGTCGGGGTTTTTCGCTTTTTAAGGCCGAGGGAAAATTTTCAAGTCATACCCATCTATTTTCCCATTTTTGCCGACTATCTTTTTATTTAAGATCTTGAAGCTTCGGTTTTCTTGAAGAGAACGCGACAGGTTTATCTCAAGAAGAGATAGAAGTTGCCACCAGCAAGTTAGATGACTTGGGATCAAGTTAACCCTTTTGCGCATGTAAGTTACATAATGACGCAGAACTTAACTTAACAATAAAACCCAGTTGACGTTGTTGGGTGTTTTTGTTAAGTTAAATAAAAAGGCGGATACTCTATGAGACCTCAAGCTTGCTTACAGCTGCTTACCCCATTACTCAATCAACCTTCCTTCACATCGAAAGAAGCGAAGATGCTTGGAATTCCAGCTGCCGTTTTAAGCTATTATGTTAAGACAGGAAAACTAAAAAGGATTCGTCGCGGAGTGTACCAGGCAATTGACTATCAAAATTCCGAAGCTTTCCGTTGGGGAGGTCTCATAGAGGCCGTTCATTCTATTAATGATGGGGTGGTATGCCTAATTTCTGCTCTGGCCGTTTATGATTTAACCGAAGAGATCCCTCGTCAACATTGGATTGGAATCCGACATGGAACCTCGGCGCGAAGCAGCCGTCAAATTAAGATCGTTCGCTTTCGCGATCTTGATTTAGGTAGAATTGAAATCGAACTGGAAGGAGCTCACATTCCAATTTTTGATAGGGAACGCACGATAGTGGATGCATTTCGCCTCTTGAGTCGAGAAACTGCAATTAAGGCTCTAAAATTTGCTGTAGCAAAAGGCGGAAAAAACCGTATCGATCTTATAAAGCTCGAAGCATATGCTAAAAAGCTTCAAATTGACATTGCACCATATTTAATGAGTATAACCACATGATTAATCATCATTGGTAAGACTTCCTATTGAGATAAATCTGTCATTTCTTGCAAAGTGTAATTTAACAAATATGGATAAAATTCTCATCAAAAAAAGTAAAAGAACTGGCTGAGGTTATGCAAGGAGCCTAATTATGGAAAAAACAGAAGTTGACTTAGTCGATCTTGCACGGGTGGCAATGCAAGCAAGAGGGTTTTTGGTTGATTTTTCAAAAGAAGTGAGTGAAGAATTAAACGCAATAAATGCGCTCTCAATCAAGGGAGAAGCTGGTGAGATTAAAGACATGCGCAATCTCTGTTGGTTTTCAATTGATAATGATGATTCCAAAGATTTGGATCAATTGACATCTCTAGAGGCATTTCAGGAGGGAAAAGTAAAGATTTATGTCGCCATTGCAGATGTGAGTTTGTCTGTCACAAAAGAGTCTTCGATCAATAATCATGCTGCACATAATACGACATCAGTTTATACACCGGCAGTCATTTTTTCAATGCTTCCAGAAAAACTCTCGACAAATCTTACATCTTTAAATCCGGGTGAAGACAGGTGCGCTTTTGTTACGGAAATGATCATCGATGATCAAGGCGTGATGCAAGAATTTACTATTTATAAAGCATTAGTAAAAAATCAGGCACAACTCACTTATAATGCAGTAGGAGATTGGTTAGAAGGGAAAACAAATCCACCAGACATTGTTTTAAGGACAAAAGAACTTGAAAACCAACTTGTAGAGCATGACAAGATCGCACAAAAAATGAAAAATTATAGGCACTCTAAAGGATCTTTAAGCCTTGAAACAATAGAGGCTAAAGCGATTATCCAAAACAGGATTGTTGTCGATATTGTAGAGGAGAAGAAAAACCGTGCTAAAGAGATCATTGAAAATTTTATGATTATGGCCAATCAAGCTGCAACTCAATTTTTACATGCGGGTGATTTTCCTGCGTTTAAAAGAGTTGTTAGGGTCCCAAGGCGCTGGGAAAAAATCGTTGAAATTGCTGATCGTTTAGGTGTAAAACTTCCAGCTGATCCCAATCCAAAAGCGCTAGAAGCTTTTTTGATCGATCAAAAGCTGCAACGTCCAGACACCTTCCCAGACTTATCTCTATCGATAGTCAAACTGCTAGGAAGAGGGGAATATGTTGTGGAATATCCAGGAGAGGAAACTTTTGGTCATTTTGGACTAGCTCTTCGCAATTATTCCCATTCCACAGCACCTAATCGACGCTTTCCTGATTTGATTACGCAGCGCATGATTCGTGCCGTGATTGAAAAGGCGCCATGCCCCTATACGCGCCAAGAATTAAATAAATTAGCTGAACACTGCACATTAAAAGAAGCAGATGCCGATAGAGTTACAAGACAGATGCAAAAGACAGCAGCAGCAGTTTTACTCTCTCAAAAACTTCAGCAAGTGTTTGATGGGATTGTTACAGGAAAGAGCTCTAATGGGACCTGGGTGCGTATTTTTACACCTCCAGTTGATGGTAAGATTGTTCTTGGGGGAGATAAAGTAGATGTTGGCGACAAGGTCAAAGTCAAATTAATCTCAGTTGATATCCAAAAAGGATTCATCGACTTTGATGCCTATCATCAATAGAGTTTTCAAAAATGAAACAGAGAGGCGCAAACGTGCTTTTACCTATGAGTCCGCTTTTTTTTAACGCAAAGGCAAGAAAGAAGCAAACTAATGGTAGCTTGTCTAAAAAAGCCTTTACCCACTCTTTCTTGTCTTTCTTGCCTTTGCGTTTAAAAAAAGCGGACTCATGAGTAATAGCATGAGCTTACGGGCACATAAATTAGTTACTGTGGCGGTTTGAATTTTTACTTCTTGGCTGAGCATTCATCCCAAGATTAAATAAACCTTTCCAGTCTCTTTTTTCTATCAGTTCATCAACCTTATTTGGATCTAACTCTAAGATATGTGCAAAGTCTTTGCTATATTTCTGCACATTGTCTTTATCAGCTTCTTCATCAAAGGAGCCATAAAGCCCTCCAAAAAATTTTTTTGCAATCGAACTAATCATTCTGCTTTCAATTTGCAATACAGCAACTCTTGCTTTTTCATTTTTGATCAGTTCGATCGCAAAGTTCATAGGATGGACGTGAATCACACGATCCCCGGCTTTTGTAAGAGAGGATTCTTCACTTCTTAATTTGTCTAAAGAGGCTTTTCCAAGCGTTGTTACAATATATAAAATATCTTCTCTTTCTTTGGCAGTGACTTTGGCTTGGTAGTCGCGAAGAGATGTTGAGCTAAATTTTGTCGAACAGAAAACTCCTTTTTTTAGATGAGTGTAATCTATTGAATAGGTCGAAATTTCATCAAACCCGGCAAGGTCTGATGCTTGTCTCATCACATCTACAAAAGTCTCATGGGGTAAAACGTCTAATACAAAGTATTCCCCAGAGGGTAAAGAAACAATTAATTCTTTGTTATCGTAAATAGTACCATAAACCCCTGAAAAATGGTTCAAAAATATCCCAAGATATGTTATAGAGTGTATTATTTTCATAAATTCCTTCTTTGTTCTTATTAAAAGTTAATATCTAATCTAAAACAAAAGAATAATCAAGAATATTTTTGACAAAATTAGATAAAACCTTTTATGAAGAAATTTTAGCAAAGGATTTCTATAACATGATATTATTTGTCAGGCTGATAATAGACCTCTTGCAGGCCACTCTGTTTTTTGCTGTTTCTTCTTCGCTTTATTCTACTGAATACAAAAAAACTCCTGGGTTTCAACTCTATGTTGGTCCAGAAATCTATCATGTCCATCGCAAAAAAGAGAGCGGCTCTAAACAAGATGGAATGGTTTATGCGGTTCACGCAGGCTATGATAGAATCGAGCGTTACAAATTTTACTTTGGGTTTGATGCTCTTTATGGAGAAGGGGTGTTGAGCGGGAAAAATAGAGCAAATGATTGTTTAAGATCAAATTTTAGCGATACCTATGCAGAAGGCCGTCTTGGATATACATTACAGTCTAAATGCAGATGGCGTCCACAGTTAACACCCTACTTTGGGCTTGGATATTTTATTGAGAAAAATGATTTTACACACCCAAAAGAGATGCCTTTCCACTTTAAAACTACTTATCTTTATGCAGTAGCCGGTTTTTTGTCTCAGCTTAAGTTAACAGATCGGCTAGATGTTGGATTTAATTTTAAGTTTAAGTATCCATACAATGTCAATTGTAGGGCGTCTCACGATCCTTTGCAAAATGATTTTACCCAGGGAGTTAAGGAAAAACCGCACTATAGGGTCGAATTGCCGCTAACCTATCGCTGTTTTGAGAATTCAGATCATTTGCGTGTAAGCCTTATTCCTTTTTATGAGTTACGCCGCTATGGATATCATCCAAACTTCCCATGCGATTTTTTAGAAACCAGATTAGATATTTATGGAATTCAAATTAAACTCATGTATTACCTATGACCGAGATTAAACTTTTTGATGCGACAAATATCGATGAACTTGTTTGGCCGGAGAGTCAAGAAGGTCTATTTGCAAAAAAGCTTTTAGTTCCCTTAATCCAAAATGGCGTTGATGCTTATTTTAAGAATATCAAGACGACAATGAAATTGATGAGCATTGATAGTCTCATTTTGCCAATCACAATCAATGATGAAGAAATGGATAATAGCTATGTTTGCTCGTTTTATAGTTATTATATAGGATTGGGGTTAAATGCTGCCGAGAATTTAAAAAATGTCTTTCTTAAAAATAGCCTCCAAGTGCTTTTGAAAGCATTAGGTCGCTTTTTAAAGCTTGGAAAAATAGATAAGGTAGTCTCGATTAATAATTGGCTGTTTTCGACAAATATTCACCCACAGCTATCCAAAGAGCAAGTTTTTTCTATCCGAACATTTATTCAGAATCAATTTCCACACCATGCGATTGTTTTTCGATCAATTAATGAGATGGAAGAATATTCTTGTGTGAATGCATTAAAAAATAATCAGTTTGACTTAGTAGCAACCCGTCAAATCTTTTTTACTGATCCAAAAACACCCAAAGTGTTTGAAAGCAGATTGTTTAAAAGCGATCTTAAGTTTCTTCAAACTACTGAATATGAGTTAGCTGATTTGGATGCTAAGTCACAAGATGAGCTCTCTAAAAGTTTAGCCCTATATAATGCCTTATATCTTGACAAGTACTCCTTGTTTAATCCTCAGCTAAACGAAAAATTAATCCAGCTGCTTGCAGATCAAAAGCTGTTTACATTTAAAACATTAAAGAAAAATGGTCAAATTGAAGGAATTGTAGGGCTCTATTCGATGTATGGAACGATGATTTCTCCATTTTTTGGATATAATACGAAGATTTCAGAACAAGTTGGCCTCTACAGGCTACTTTCAACGATTTTATCCCTGGAAGCTAAAAATCGCGGCGAGCTATTTCATCAAAGCTCCGGAGCCTCATTTTATAAATCGATTAGAAAGGCAACTGCTAGTCTTGAATATAGCGCGGTCTACACGAAACATCTCCCGTTTAATCGCCGCATTTCTTGGAAGGCACTACAAGCCCTCATGAATCATTTTGCCATTCGCTGGATGAGGAAGTATTAATTAAGGCTTATAAAAGCGGCCTGGAGAGATTCGCGGCACTTAGGAACCCATTAACTCCTTCGTGGCCAATCGATTTAAATTTAAAACCTTGATAACCTTTTGATCCTTTTAAGTGCGATATAAAATCTCTACTATCGGTCACTTCAACTTCTCTAGCCTTGATTGGGGAGGATATGTTGTCTTTTTTTACATGAATTTGATGGGGGAATTTTGGGTCTGGTCTTGTAAATTGCCTTGAGCCTATTTTCACTCCTTTTTCTGATTTAAGTCCTTCTTTTGGAAGGTAAAAGCTCTGATCGCCGTCGAAAACTATGAGATAATCTTGCATCTGTGGATGGATGATTCCAGACGTTGTTTGTATAGAGATTTCCGGAACTAGCGCTTGTGTCCAGTTGGAGCAGTGTTCTCCAGGTATTTCGATGCGATGATGGTTGATCCCCTTCTCTTTCATAATTTTTGCCATTGCTGCTGTTTCTTTTTGACCCATTAGGGTATCGCTCAGCGCTTGGACTGTGCAGACATGTCCTTTCACATTTTTTAAACGATCTTTTACATGGTAATTAGGAGCAATGAAACTGAGTGCAAAGAAAATAATGTCTGTAAGCACTGATTTAACAAAAGGATGCTCAACACCAGACTCTTGGAGTTTTAGCGAAATATTTTCCTTAAGCATCGAAGCCAAATCTGCATATGTTTGATTCAAGAAAAGATTCATTTTAGGATGTTTTTCTACTAAGTGAGCAGCGATCCCTCCACTTAAACACATCGACCATGCAACAATTTTTGAGTCATCAATTTGTCTCTTATCTTTCACGTATTGATAAGCTGCTTCGATATCCAAATAACTTCCATCTTGACTTGGCTTACCCTCGCTTTGTCCATAGCCTCGCACATTTAACATCATGACATCCATGCCCTGCATTAAAAGAGCCATGGCTTCGCCTTTATGCATTTCATAAACCCCCATATTTCCAGAAGTTAAAATAGCAGCCCCATTTTGATCATTCAAATTCGTTGTCATTTGTTTGAATCCATCGTCAGTCCAGTAAATATTATAATTGGAAGCAATAGTTCCATCTTGGTACCAGTTAAAATTTCCTTGGTTATTATTAAACCATTCTGGGCGATCATCTAGGGTTTTGTCAGGCATGAGATAAAAGTTTTCAGTATCATTTGGAAAACTAATCAGGCAGTATCCAGCGCCTGGTTTTCCAGAAGATGTCACTAAATTTAACTCGCGTAGCAATTTAAGGGCGGAAGCTGAGTGTTTGGGAATAATAATTGCAGGGGCGGTTTCATTACCAAGACGGACATTTCCAGATTGGGCTCCGGCTCTTTGCAATGTCGTTAAGAATTTCCCTGCAGAAAGATAGGTGGCATCCAATTTGACTCCATCCGCAGCTTCTAACTCAACTCTAGTCCCACCAATTGCGACCAGCTGTGCTCTTGTCTCTTCACCCTTTTTATCAATAGCAGAAATCTTCTCCATTCTTGGATCTGCTTTCGCTGCCTCTGGTACAAAACCCATTTCTATTGCCAAGGCTGCATTAATTTGTCGATGTTGATCGGCGGTCTTTGCTTGTGCGTGCGCTTTTTGCCCCCAATCTTGATACTTTTTAGTTAGCTCATTTTCAATAGCTGTTTTAAGATTTTCATCTTTTACTTTTTTTGCCCAACCTGCATAGACCATTTTATTGATACTATCAGCTATTGATTGGGTTAAAAATTGAAAAAGTTGTTTAGGAGGTTTTTGCACTGTTTCCCAGATAGTTGCTGTTTCAACAGCAACAAATCGCTCTTTGATAATGCCATATTTCAAAAGTTGATTGACACGGGAAGATAAGTCGTTGAGGCGTGCTTTCAGATCAGGATTATTTTTAAGAGCATTTTGAAGGATTTCAATGGAATTTTTTAAATTCTCTAGGGATTGTTTATCTTGAATATGATCGCAAGTGGCATGAAGAGATAAATAATCTAGAGCTGATTGAATAGCAGTTTGTGCCATATCTGGTTTAAAATTTTTACCTGAGGCATGCTTAGCAATACTTCCAAATTGACCTACTAATTTAGTAATTTCTGCATTTGTTATCATCATAACTATCTCCTGTAAATCAGTAATATTTATAACAGATTATAGTTGTATTATATTAAATAAAAATTATAAGTTCAATATATTAATAATTTAATCTTTACACTTTGACAAGAGAGCTATGTTATGAGACCAGCTAATTTCTGCCGACAGTGTCGTCAGTTTTGCATTATTGTGATATGAGAGATAAAAATCCTTCATTCTCCATATATTCCGAGAGGAAAAGCCCTTTATTCCAGGAAAAGAATTCTGTAAGTCCTTGGCTAACTATTCTACTACTGATTTTCCCCATTCAGCTGTTTGTTGTCTCTCGTGTATGGTTTTTCCAATATCTCTATAAACTTCTATAAGCTCTCGATTTACCGCGCTCATAGCATTAAATTGAGCAACTTTAATTTTGCTTACAATTGATTCTAACGTTTCCTTGTACCCATCAGTTTTCATCATATCGACAGCACAAAAAACCCTGTCTTTTAAGACGGGGAGGAAGTGCTGCTCTTCTTAATTAAATTAAAAAAAGAGGGGATTTCTCCCCCCATTTGTGGTTACCCACACGCGGATTTCTCCGGTAATAGTCTCCTCGCCAATGTTATGGAGCGGTTTTTTGTTAGCAGCACTTGCTTAACCCTTACACATGTTTAACCACTAACCGCAGGAGCTTGGAACTGGAGAAGCATTCCAAGGTGCCTATATATTCGCTCCTAACGTAGTCTCTATGAAAAGACTTGAGGCTGGTCAACTAGGCTTGAAATAATTCCAAGCCTCCTCCTTTAGGAGGGGGTGATTGACGTTTAATGCAACATTCTCTGATATAGCAGGAGTTTTTCTATTGCTTTTTGCCATCTAAATTACCAATTTCTTTCTCGTATAAAAGGACATTGCAAATAATGGTGCGCATAGTATCAAATGTATAAGATTTTGTATATAAAAATTTTCTTGACATTAATTGCCAATTTAGTTGAGTATGAGCTGTAACTAAAAAATCAACATTTTTGAGGTTGTATGCATTTGTCGAAATTTATCACTACGTGCAGGAAAGCTGCATTAATCCTTGTTTCTTTTCTCTCTTCTCCGTCTCATTGCAATTTAAATTGCAGCCAGCAGAATAATTAATCTAACTTATTTTTAGTCTTTTAGTTTTTTTCTTTTATAATTTTAACTTTATCTTTTGAGGTCCCATGTTTGAAACAATAATGGATTATGTTTTGTTTTTGTCATGTATATTTCTTTTAATAGGCAGCATATACATCTCGGTTAAACTGAAATTTATACAATTTTCTTTAATTTCAAATCTGTTTAAACTGTTTTCACAATCCTTAGCGCATCAACGATCAAACCCTCAAGAAAATCAGCAAATGATTTTACCCCATAAAGCACTATTTACTGCGATGTCGACTACACTTGGGATTTCGACCATTGCAGGTCCAGCTATTGCCATTAGCTTGGGTGGCCCGGGTGCTTTAATCGGGTTTCTTTTTACATCCATTCTTGGCAGTGCGGCAACTTTCACAGAAGTCAATTTATGCGTTAAATTTAGAAATAAACTGTCATGCGGTAAAATTATTGGCGGCCCGATGGAATATTTAAAAGTACTTTTATCTCAAAAAATGGCAAAAGTATACGCATTAAGTTGCTGTATTTTGATGACAGCGTGGAGTGGAGCGCAGGCAAATCAGCTTGCAGCTATTTTTGATTCTCCACTCCTTGGGGATTTTAGGCTTCCAAAAGAAATCACCGGCTTTATTGTTGCTGCACTTGTGTATATTGCTCTTTTTGGAGGGATCAAACGCGTGAGTGCTTTGGCATCGAAGATGGTCCCATTAATGTTTGTCTTATTTTTAGGGTCGTGTCTTTGGATTTTATCTGCCAATATTCACCAGCTGCCCTCACTTTTTGCAACGATTTTTTCTTCCGCTTTTACCCCTTATGCCATGGCCAATGGGTCACTAGTTGGTGGTATTGTCAGCGCTTTAAGATGGGGGATTTTAAAGGGAACACAAACAACAGAGGCCGGGATCGGGACGCAAACGATCCCTCATTCTATGACGAATTCTGAGGATGCACTCTCTCAAGGGGCGCTTGCAATGATCTCGACATATACAGCAGGATTTATGGGGTTTTTGTCGGGGTGCGTCGTCTTGCTTACAAACACATGGCAAGATCCAGAAATTCCGATGGGCATTAGCATGATTGCAACATCCTTTTATATGTACTTTTCAGATGCAGGATTATGGATCATCACTTTTTGCAGCTTCTTATTTGCATTTGGAACAAGTCTTGGAAATAGTTATAATGGAAGCCAATGTTTTATGTATCTTCTTGGGAGTAAGCATATCCGCTATTACTTTGCTTTCATTGCGGTTGTTATTTTTATCTCTTCAATAAGCGATGTGAAAATCATTTGGTCTATGATAGATATTTTTTTAGTATTCATGGCGATTCCGCACATGTGTGCCCTCATGCGCTATGCTAAAACCACTAGACAATAATTCTTTTAATAATTAAAAAGGATATTATGAAAGCAAAAGAAATCGACATCACTATCAAAAATGGAGTCTTAAAAGGGCTCTTGATCTCTCCAAAAGATGCAACTGCCATTGTCATTTTTGTTCATGGCAGCGGAAGCGGCAGATTAAGTCCAAGAAATCAATATGTCGCTGAAACATTAGCAGAGGGCAATTTAGCGACACTTTTAATGGATTTACTGACAGAAAAAGAAGAAATCGCAGATATTCGCACAGGAGCGTTGCGCTTTGATTTAGATCTTTTGACAAAACGCCTTCTTCATATCACAGAGTTTATAAGGAAATTAAAAGAGACGAAAGGCATGAATATCGGCTATTTTGGAGCAAGCACAGGGGCTGCAGCTGCATTAATGGCAGCAGCTGCCAAAGAGAATAAAATTGACGCCATCGTCTCAAGAGGGGGAAGACCCGATTTAGCCATTCCCTATTTACCTTATGTAAAAGCCGCCACTCTTTTTATTGTAGGTGGAAATGATAAAATAGTGATCGACTTAAACAAACAAGCTTTCGATGTCACTAAATCAGAAAAACGGATGGAAGTTGTTAAAGGCGCTACACACCTTTTTGAAGAGCCAGGAACATTAGCTCAGGTTGCAAAACTTAGCTTGAACTGGTTTACTAAACATTTGTGATAACACGGCCTATTAAGTCATAACCTGCAACATCGGTAATCTCGACTAGGTAGCGCTGTTGAAATTCTTTCACTTTTCTGCCATCGTTGATGATGATCATGCCGTCAATATCTGGACATTGTCCCATATGCCTAGCCTGCATTAACAATTTAGATTCTGGGTGATACCCCTCAACAATTGCAACGATTGTCTTCCCAATCTTTTTTGCCTGCAATTTTTCAACGATTTTTTGCTGAATTTTCATCAGACGTTGATGTCGTTTTTCTTTGACTTCTTCACTGATTTGGTTTGGCAATGAAAAAGATCTGCTTTTAGCTTCTTGTGAATATTTAAAGATGCCGACTTGATCAAGAGGATATTCTTTTAGAAACTGACAAAGCTCTTCAAATTGTTCTTCTGTTTCTCCCGGATAGCCAACAATCAAACTTGTTCGAATACTGATTTCTGGAATTTCTTCTCTAAGCTCTGTAATCGTTTTGATAATCTCTTCTTTTGATGTGGCGCGATGCATCGATTTTAAGATTTCATTATTAATATGCTGGATCGGCATGTCGAGATAGGGGCAAATTCTTTTATCACTTTTCATCAACTGAATCAATTCACTTGTGATTTCATCGGGATAAAGATAAAGGAGTCTTAGCCAAAAATCCCCTTCTTCTTTCAAAATTTCTTTTATCAGATGAATCAACCCATCTACTCGTTTATATCCCACATCTTTTCCAAAATCGCCTAAGTCTTGAGCGATTAAAATGATTTCTTTAACACCTGAAGTGATGAGTGTGCGAAACTCTTTTAGTACCTGTAAAACGCTTTTACTCTTTAAAGGGCCTTTAATCTCTGGAATGATGCAATAGGCACATCTTTTGCGGCAGCCCTCTGCAATTTTTAAATAGGCAAAATGTTTTGGGGTGGATATTCTTCTTGGGACTTCCCCAGCTTCTAAATAACTTTTTGCAGAAGTGATCTCTTTGCCTTTTTCCTCTGATTGCACAGCTTTTAAGATTCCTTCGACATCTCCAGAACCTAACATGTAGTCTACGCGGGGGAACTTATTGCTGATTTCATCACTATGGGTCTGCACCATGCACCCGGTGACAATCAATTTCGCCGTCCCTTTACGATTATGAAGTGTTTCCTCAATTGTTGCCATTGATTCATTGCGAGAAGCTTGAAGAAAGCCGCATGTATTGATAACAATAAAATCTGCATCTTGCATCAGTTCTGTGGCTTCATATCCAGCTTTTAGTAAAATACCAAGCATCACTTCACTATCTACTAAGTTACGCGGACATCCAAGACTGATAAAATGGATTTTATTGCCGTGAAAAGAATAGCGATGCATCTCCTGTTCGTTGCTACTTTCTTGAGTGAACGTTTTAGGTAAATTAGACTGTTTGTAAATTTTCAACATATTCTTATGAGTTAATGATGATGCTGACCAATAAATTTCCAAAGTGTAGGGTAGGTCTGCTTGTAATTGTATTAAATAAAGTCATTAATCTTACCTTAGAATCTGTGAGCCAATAATTCGGGGCCTCTCCATTGACTGGCACATTTCGATAATGACGCACCTTTTTACCTATCCAACTAATTCCTATACATGTTGATTGAAGGACAGAAGGGATAGCAAATATGACTGCTGCAATGCTAACCACATGGCGGGGATGCCAAGGATTAATAGTAAATAGCGTATTTGGACCAAAGGAGAATATAGACCCCACAAGAGATGAAATGATAAAAACTCCTGGACGGGAAACAGCAGCGCTTAGGATCAGTGAAATTTTAGCACAAACAATCACCACTTTATTCAATACTTGAATCCATCTAGGAGACTTTGGGTACACGTCAGTTGAAATTTTATGGTCACCACGTGCAATTTTATAGAGATCATAAATTTCTATGAGTCCAAAAACAAATGTTACCGAACTAGCTACTTCTTTTACCCTTTCTTTAACTATTGGCTGGTTGAGTAAAGCAGAAGAGGCTTTAAATAGTTCCTTTGCTCCTTCGGAAATAGAATTCATCTTGGCTCCTTTATAATGGTAAGAGTCTAACAAGTAAAAAGATTTAAAGCAAAGAATTTATTGTAGCCCAAGTTGCTATCTCCTTTGTATAATATGTGATGATAAAATCAGCACCTGCTCGTTTTATCCCTCTTAAAATTTCAAAAGCTGCTCTTTTTTCATCTAGCCAGTTCTTTGCAGCAGCTGCTTTGATCATGCAAAATTCTCCGCTTGTATGATAAGCACCAAGGGGGATGTGTGGATGCGCCTCTTTCACGCGATAGATGACGTCAAGGAAGCTGTGAGCTGGTTTTACCATCAGCATATCAGCTCCTTCCTCTACATCTAGCTCGGCCTCCCTTAACGCTTCTTTTGCATTTGCAGGATCCATCTGGTGGCTGCTTCTATCTCCATGTTGCGGAGCGCCCTCTGCCGCAAAGCGAAAGGGGCCATAAAGAGAAGAATGATACTTTACGGAGTAGCTTAAAATGGGAATATGTTGAAAGCTTGAATTGTCAAGTCCTGTTCTGATCGCATGCACCATGCCATCAATCATCCCGCTTGGGGCGACGACATCAACACCTGCCTTTGCATGACTAATTGCTTGTTTTGTCAGCAATTTAAGCGTTTCATCATTATCGACATCTTTTTTTCCGTTTCTTTCGCTAAGAAATCCACAATGTCCGTGGCTTGTGTATTCACAAAAGCAAAGATCTGAAATAATCAATAAATCAGAAGAGACTTCGCGAATTTTTTTTACTGCTTCTTGAATAATTCCATGATCGTGGTAAGATTCTGAACCATAAAGATCTTTTGAAGAGGGGATGCCAAAAAGGATGACAGATGAGATGCCAAGCTTTACGATTTCTTCAATTTCATCTGCTAGCCGGCTAAGAGGGATCTGATAATGCCCTGGCATCGATTCAATGGGGGATTTTTTGCCCTCTTTACCTTTGATAAACAAAGGGAGAATGAGGTCGCTTAAATTCAGCTCAGTTTCACGGATCAAACTCTGCAAAACCGGATGCTGTCTAAGGCGCCTTAAGCGAAGAGATGGAAACGATAGAGACATAAATCACCTTATAGGCTTATGGGTAATAGGATATGCTTGCGGGCACGCCAACCATAACCATTTTTTTTAAATTATACAATGCGAATTTATTGATACCTCATATATTTTAAGTATGTGCCAAGACTAAAAAAAATCTTAAATGCAAAATAAGCATTTGCAAGGTAATAACCTATTAATATACACATCGTAAATAAATACTTGTTAGGTTTTTATGAGATTTGCAACAAAAGCGATACATGCAGGATTTGTTCCGGACCCACAAACTGGGGCAATCATGCCGCCAATTTATATGACTTCTACATTTGAACTTAAAAATCCGGAGGAATCAGTAGCTGGTTACACCTATACAAGAGCCTCTAATCCAAATTTTACCATTTTAGAAAAAACGTTAGCCTCTCTTGAAGATGCGGAATATGCCACGGTTTTTTCATCCGGCATCGGTGCGTTAACTGCTTTAATTTCAACACTTTCATCTGGTGATCAAGTGTTCGCAGTCGATGGTTTGTATGGAGGGACCTACCGCCTTTTGACTCAAGTCTTCAACCACTTTGGGATAAAATTTAAAACAATTATTCCAAAGTCGAGTAAAGATTTGGAAAAAGAGTTGGAGGCTAAACCTAAATGGCTTCTTGTGGAGACACCCACAAATCCTTTGCTTGAAATATTTGATATTGAAGCTTTAGCAAAAAGTACAAAAAAATATGGCGTGACATTAATTGTGGACAATACTTTTGCAAGCCCCTATTTTCAAAATCCTTTAAAATGGGGCGCAGATATTGTGTGGCATAGTACCACTAAATATATCGGAGGCCATTCAGATGTCCTTGGAGGTGTGGTCATCAGTAAT
>Ga0207006_1087_pt1 | contig 19520 bp, 17 predicted proteins | sample Alteio_BWMinCont_84_FD_153497 | JGI IMG/M metagenome (GOLD analysis project Ga0207006, IMG submission 153497) | Enriched cells from forest soil in Barre Woods Harvard Forest LTER site, Petersham, Massachusetts, United States -... | ecosystem: Environmental > Terrestrial > Soil > Temperate forest >...
CAGCAAGGACAAGGCGACCAGGCGGGCGATGAATTCCTTGGCCCCAAAGCGCTGCAAGGTGATAAACCCCTGCAATCCAAGCACCGTGCCCGTCGCCAGTGAGGTCAACATCACGATCACGATCGATTGCACGCCCTGCTCGTACATTTGATTCAACACATCATTCCACCGGACACGGCCGCGCAGGACCAACGATAAAATGTCACCCAAAAAGAAAATGGCCTCGCCCGTACTTCGCAAAAAACCTAAAACATCCTTTAGCAAACGAGCAATCATTCTTTCTCTTTCAGCCAAAAACCTTCAAGCTCTTTGTTGATCTTCTCCTGACGGCTTAAAGAAATATATTTTCCGCCGGCTCCCTGGCCCTTGGGGCTTCGGGCCACGGGCCCGGCGGGTCTGGACGTAAACGCCGCGACACTCATGACACGGGCACCCAGCGAACGCGCGTAAAGGAATATGTCCTTATCATCGGAAACGACCACGCAATTTTTGCGGGTAGCATCCTCTTCGACCATGAGTTTGATCTTATCGTCCGCTGAACATCCATCCGAAAAAATCACCCGGATGTCCCCTTGGGACATGCCGCCAAAGTGGTCAGGATGGCCGTCAAAGACCACGGTCACCTGATTATTCACGCTTCCCTGGGGCCGGGAATGGTCGATCCATCTCAACAGTCCGCGACGCCCGTCTTCAAGGGGTAGGTCCCTCAAGGCCGGGACCTGTTTGAGAATATTGTAACCGTCCAGAAGATAATGTAGTGACATAAAATAACCCGCCTAAAAGTCCGGCTATGATCGTAAACGCGGAATTAATAAGGCTTAAACCTCCGGCCATCTCTTTAGAAACCCCCACCAAAGGCAGCAGATAGACCCAGCCGATTTCCCTGAAACCCAGTCCCCCGATGGAAGGCAGGGACGTCACAACACAAACAATGGGCGAAAAAATGATAAAATAAACCAAAGGGATATTTTGATGCAGGCCTTTGGCCGACAGATAAAATTCCACCGCCAAAACTATCTGTGCGACAATGGAAATGAAAATGGACTGCCAGCCATTCTTCTGCTTGCCTTTTAAAAGCACAATATCATAATGCAATCTCATCAGGTTTTCTTTGACCCTGGGCCAGACCGCGAAAGCTTTGCAGGCAAAAGAATAAATCCGATGGCTGAACAGCACGACCCCGACACCCAAGGAAACGACACTCATCGTTGTGATGGCTAAAATGACTAATTTATTGACGATGATACCGTGGCCGAAAAGAAAAGCAATGGCCGCCAGGATGACAATCCCCGCAAACCCGCTTAAACGGTCCAGCACAATGGAGGCGAATATTTTGGGTTTGTGTCCGGTCTCATTGGCCAGTCCCAGGCCCTTGATCACATCACTTCCGACGGTCGATATGGGCGCCAGATTACAGAAAAGCCCGATAAAAAACCAACGCATGCTGGAAAGGCCCTTGGCCTTGAGCCCGACCGCTTTCATCAGTATCCGCCATCGCCAAAGGATCAAAAAATTGATCAAAAAGAAAATAATGCCGGCAGCGCTCATGTAACGCATGTCCGACCCCTTGATCGCCTGCCACATATGCTTGTAATCAATGGTGACAAACAGCCATACCAATAAAGCAAGGCTTAAACAACAAGGCAACATGACAGAAAAAATATTTTTCAATCTAACCGGCAATATTCCCTGTTCCTTTGTATTCATACGGTGGCATGCCTCGCCGGCAGACGCCCCAGGGCTGCCTGGTAGCCTTGTTCCGCAATGTAGGAACTACGCACCAAAGGCCCGCTTTCCACATGCACAAAGCCCATCTCCAAACCCTTTTGCCGGTACATTTCAAATGCTTCAGGTTCAACAAAGCGCACCACCGGCAGATGGCGTTTATTTCTTGTAGGTGCCAGATACTGGCCTATGGTCAAGATCTGGCAGCCTGCCTCACGGAGCTCTTTCATCACCTCGATGATCTCCTCATCGGTCTCACCAATACCGGCCATCAAGGATGATTTGATAAAAACCCGGTTGTTAAGCCCGCGGAAACGGCGTAACACACCCAAAGAACGGTCATGCAAAGCCTGGGGACGGACGGACGGGGCCAAACGTCTCACCGTTTCAATATTATGACTGATGACCTCAGGGGCCGCATCGCTGAGTATTTTCAAAGATCCTTCTTTGGCGGAAAAATCCGGTATCAACACTTCGATTTTAACTTCCGGGGTCAGCCGTCGGATGGCCCCGATAGTCCTGGCAAACTGGCCTGCCCCTTCGTCTTCGATATCGTCACGCGCCACCGAGGTCACCACCACATAACGAAGGCCCAATTGCTTGACCGCCAGGGCCACATTTTGCGGTTCTTCATGGTCAATCAAATCCGGGCGTCCGGCGGGGACCGAACAAAAACGGCAGGCACGCGTACAGGTGCCCCCTAAAATCATGAAGGTCGCCACCCCCTGTTTCCAACAGGTGCCCATATTAGGGCAATTGGCGGATTCACAAACCGTATGCAGACGGCTTGACCGGAAAAGCCCTTTCATGGCCCGGATCTTTTGCATGTCCGGAATTTCCTGCCTGAACCAGGCCGGTAGTTTCATTAAACCTGAATCAAATTTTTCTTGTGTGATCATCGTCATCACCTAAAACTTTTCCGGTATAAGAACCTTTTTTTATCTGGGACGCGATTTTCGAACGGTCCTTGGGACTCAAATAATCCAGGATCAATTTCCCCTGCAGATGGTCATACTCATGCTGGAAAACCTTGGAGAGAAGGCCGTTTAACTGGGCCCGCACCTGGTGATTTTCACCGTCGGTAAATTCCACCCACACGGTCTTGGCACGCTTGACATCCACCATCACGCGGGGAATGCTCAAGCACCCTTCTTCCATGACCTCGCTGCCGGCTGATTTAATGATTTTGGGATTGATGACCGCGAAAGCGTCTTTCCCGGTGTCCACGACAAAAATCTGCTCATTAATGCCTACTTGAGGCGCCGCTAAACCGACCCCCTTGCAGGCGACCATGGTCTCGAACATGGCCGCGATCAGCATGCGCTCAACAGGACCGACCTCCTTGACAGCCTTGGATTTTGTCTCCAGGCATGGGTCACCATAAAACCTGATTTTTAAAGGACCAAATGCCATAAATAGTACGTCATCCTGAGGCCTTCAGGCCGAAGGACCTTAAGATTTCTTTATTTTATTTTTAGAGTCAAGATACACAATTTTAGGCACAAGGTGCTTGGCTTCAGCCGGCTCAAATAAGCCGTAACTTAAAATGATCAAACGGTCCCCGGGATAGCCGTGACGGGCCGCGGGGCCGTTGAGGCAAATGACTCCTGAGGCCGGGTTGCCCGCGATCACATAGGTTTCCAGGCGGTTACCGGTATTTTCATTGAGCACATGCACCTTTTCCCCGGGGATAATGCCCACTGCCTTGAGGATATCAGAATCGATCGTGATACTGCCCTCGTAATGCAATTGGGCTTGGGTAATGACCGCATGGCCGATTTTGGACTTTAATACTTCAATAAACATAGTTGTTATCCAAGTTAACGTCATCCTGAACAAAGTGAAGGACCATAATGTGTCTTAAGATTCTTCGCTTCGCTTAAGAATGACGAGTGGTTATAAATGTGGGTTAATTTTGGCCAATAGTTTATCCTTTGGCAAAAGGCCCAATTGCTTCGTTATTACAAATGGGGTTTGAGCTTAACTAACAATTTATCTTTGGGCATGGCCCCTACGATTTGATCGACCGGTTTACCCTCTTTGAAAATCAACAGCGTCGGGATGGACATCACGTTAAATTTACCTGCCAATTCCGGAGCTTCATCCACATTGACCTTGGCCACCTTCATTTTTCCCTGCAACTCAAGCGATAACTGGTCAATGACAGGGGCTATCATTTTGCAAGGCCCGCACCATTCCGCCCAAAAATCCACCAGGACCGGTAGGGAAGATTTCACCACCTCGGCCTCAAAATTCTTTTCATTCAATGGCAAAGCACCCATAAGCTTGTCCTTTCCTGAAAACAATAAAAAATCCCAATATTATTTCCTTTGGGATATTATAATTTTATTATATATTCGTTGTGGATATATATCAAATAATATCGCAGCGTAATCGTTTTAATGACTTAGCTGTCATCTTCTTTAACGATCTTGTCACAGGATCAACGGCAATGCCCACATTCTCCAAAGCGACGACCCCCAATATAGGTTCAGCATCTTCCGGGCCGAATATAATCTGACTGACTGTTTCAGACCCCATAAAGGATATCCTGGCAAACCCATATTGATATTCCACGGGCTGTCCATTGGCGAGTTCATAAACTTCTTTTCCTTCTACCTTTATCCCCGCTTTCTTTAAAGCACTGGCAGGCCCCATACAATCAATAGCACCGGTATCGACAAGAAAAGAAGATGAATATCCTGGTTTTGACTTTGTCAGATTTGACACCCTTACAGTTACTTTTGTTATTCCCATTTCATACTCTCCATTGACAACACTTTTTGAAGACGCTTAAGGTTAATTATACCACATTAATTCATGATCTTACTAAACAAAGACCGTATGTCCGCGGGCCGCATGTTGATGATCACAGGGACAACTTCGGGCATGCCTTCGCGTTCGATGCGCGCGATCAAGGCCGGGTCCACATCGACCTTGACCCCGCCGTTGGCGTCACGCTCAACGTGCAAGGCCGCGTCCTGCTGGCTTAGGTCGATACCGCCGTTGACATTCCGTGAAGATTTGGAAGGCACCCGGTTAATCATGGCGGAATCCTTTGTAACATAACTGGCCGGACGAAGATCAGGGTCTTGTTTTTCATCAACTATCCGATATTGTTGCCCTGCCAGCCCATAAGTCAAGGCGGCATGTACGTTGTCAGTGTTAAAAAACTTCTCCCGAGCAATCAAATCCCTTTTTAATATTTGCATCATTTTTTGGTCCGAATCATGCAACGGCAAATATACATTGAAAAACAAGAATTTTCTCAAAACAAATTGATGCGGAGCAGTATCTGTAAGTTTGACTCCTAAAGCCATTAATACTAATAAAGCCCGTGTTGTATTAATACTGTATTTATCCAAAAGATATTTTCGATATTCCGAAATTAATGCGCGCTTTAACCCGGGTTGACGCTTAATCACCGACAAGATAGATTGTAAAATAAGGTCTCCATCAAGGGTGGATGCTACTTTCTTTAATAAAAAGTCAACTCCTTGGGAATCTCCCACATTCCCTAAAGCATAGGCCGCGGCTATGCGAACATCGGCATTTTTATTTTCCAATAATCCGATTAATAATCCCTGAATTTCCTTTTGAATTTTATTATAGTAGGGCCATTTACTGATATTGCCAATCTTTACCGCTCCATCAATTTGTACCGCAGGATTTTCATCACTTAGAAGCGGAACTAACGGCCTGATTATTCTAATTGCGATATTGTCGTCATTAATAACAGATGTGTGGAGAAAAAAAGGATAAGAGGGCTTCCGTTCATATAAGTTTCTGCGCTCATCACTTTTTATCTTTAACATTGTATTTTGGGACGGTTCCGGGCTATTTCCATCCACCACCCCCAACATCGCCTGATTTATAAATGGCGGTTTTACCGGCTCAATTGACCCAAAATCGTTATACACAATTTCCAAAATACTTTCAAAATAATTTGCGACCTCCACTTCTTGGGTTGTTGATGCGGTCCTTTGAAATTCTTGGATACCCCACACAACCCAAGGTGCCGTTCGTTTTGTAGCGATTCGAGTCAATAGAAACCCGGACCACTTGCGCGATTCTATTTTAGCTTTATGATTTATAACATATTTAATTAGGGCAGGAATCGCTTTTTCCCCCATACCTTCAAGATTTTTAAACGCATAGTTGTCTTCACCATCGGTGGCCTCCTGAAACACCGGACTATTAATCCATAGAAAAGCTTCTAAATCATCCTGAGTAAAACTAACGGCCTGTTGTTCCGCAGGCACGGGATTAGTATTCCTCTGATGCTGTCCTTCATTTTTATTGTTCATATAATAATTCTTGTCCATATAATGTGTGAATACACCCGTCCCTATTGAAGCCATTGAACCCAAGGTAACATAAAGCGCTTTTCTTCGATTGATCATTGCGGCATCTTCAGGCCGGGCGGCCAGGACGGCGAAATCAATATCACGCGCGGCAACTTCGGCCTCATCGGCAGGCGTAAGCTGCGCTTTATTAATGATCACATTTCCTGTAGCGTATCCGCCGGAAAAATATTTGCGCGGCAGGGCTTCTTGTGTGACCGGGTCTATATCTTCTTGAATAAAATTAAACACGCCTTTCTTGTAAGCCCTTAAGTATTGATGGTAAATCGCCTCATTGGTCGCGGCATCATTCTGGTCTATGCCTTTGACAGTGCCTTTGTTGGCGTAGACTTGGTTTAGTAAGGCCTGCTTTAAATTGCGCTTGAACCACACGGCCAAGGCCTGGGCGTAAAAAATCTGGCGTAAAGAGGCAAAATTCTTACCTTCGTTGATTTCTTTTTCAATTTCAGGAAGGATGATTGCTCGGATAATTTGAGAGCCGAGTTTGTTAACGTCATTCTGAGGCGTAGCCGAAGAATCTTTAAGTTTATTAAGATCCTTCGCTTCGCTCAGGATGACATTATTATTAATTGCATTATGTTTTGTCAATGACAAATAATCTTCTTCCAGCATGACCTTCAGATGACCGTTGACGATAAATGCGGTTTGGCCGTGTTCGTAGATGCCGACCCTTTGGGGCACTATCCATACCTTGTTAAAGGTATTGACAGGAATTTGAGTGGTGCCGTACATTTCTTTAGCTTTGCTGTAAACCTTGTCCCAAAACGTCTTGCCTAAGGCTTTTTGCGGATATATTAGGGAAGCGGTCAATTGCTTGAGCAGGTAATCCTGGGCCAAGAGATCGCGGCCCATGGCTGTGACACCCAAAGATACAGGAATCATCCGGTCTTTTTCGTATGGGCTTAAGTTGACCCAGATATCTTTGTCAGGGATGGTCAAAGCGGCAAAAAAATACTTGATCATGCGGTTGGCTTGGTCTTTAAGTTGTTCTTTTTGAGATCCTTCGCCGAACAACTGTGAGTGTCGGTCAATACGACGACGCTCAGGATGACGATGATATTCATCACCGGGGTCTACAATGAAATCAAATAGAAAAGGATTGTCTTTATGCACTGTTAAACCTTTTATTAAGGCGGGATCAAAGCTGGGGCTGACTGAAACCATTGTTCCGGGCACAGGAAGGTCATTGATGCTGAAATCTTGAGCGAAGACAGCCGGGCAAGAGCTTATTATAAAGCTAAGGCATACAAATGAAGCAATAAGCCGTCTAAACATACGTTCTCCTTGCTTACACCCACGCCCTTACAGGCGTGGAGCTCCCGCTTGGTTAGAAATTCGGCCTTAGGTTGAAAACAAAAATAATTTGTAAAATGGCAGGTATTAGAAAAATACTTTCAGCTTGGGAACATTTAAAACATAACACATATTCTCAGATTATGCCAATTTATTTTTTTCGCCGCAATTACAACAATTTGACAAAATACCAATGCTTGCTATAATTAATCAATCAAAAACGTTTCCCCCAAACGTCATTGTAATTAACCCATTATCCGTTACATTTGCCGCAGTTCCCCCACTGCTTTCGCCAACGGTAAAAAGCGAAAGGAGTTGTTTGTGCGCCATCTCTTTAACGAAGAAACCTGGGAATTCACAGCTAAAACTGTTTGTGACCTAGGCAAAAACATTACCAGCATCGGATTTGCGAGTTACTTTTTCAAAGACTTACCCTTGCCCTTCCGTATTGGAATTGGTATACTTGGAGCTGGTTCTATCATTTATAGCATTTACATGATTTCTAAAAAAGGAGAAAAATAATGGAAATGATAATAATAGTCGGTGTCTTTGTGACCGCGATTTTCCTTCTGTTCCTTTGGGACCATCGCAAACCGCGTCAGCAGCAAAAGCATTGAACTATGAGGACCTTAATGGATAAATAAACGGCAGATTTGGCCGGTGAGGATGCCGGTATAGGCGCCGAGGGTGTGGCCTAAAATGGCCAACAGCAGCCCGACCGAAGCCAAGCCCGGCTGGTATATTTCCGCAATCACCGGCGCTGAAACCAAACCCGCGAGATTGGACAGGGAAGCGGTGGCGACTAGAAATAATGGCGCCCGTATCAACCGGGCGGTCACAAGCAATATCACCGCATGGATGAAAATCACGACTACACCGGCCACGATCAAAATGCCGGCCTGCACGGCATTATTTAAACTGGCCCGGGCGCCGATGCTCGTCAGGACAAAATACAAAATCCATTTGCCGAATTTGTTGGCGCCTGTATTCGGGATGCGGCTTATCGGGGTCACAGACAGAAGGATGGCGATGGTTGTGACCAGGATAATGGTCCAGGCGTAAGGAGAAAGCACATCTTTTCCCGTCGGTAAATAAACAGACAGGGACCTGGCTGCCAGGCCGGTGCTAAATGCCAAGAGCAAAATGAAAAAAGTATTGAAAAGATTAAAAGATTGCTTCGCTGCGCTCGCAATGACACTCGAGCTCACGATGTCTCCGCCATAGGGCATTTTGACACTGTTGGACACTCTTCCTGCTAAATCATCCAAGATCCGCCGGTCAGAGCGGTTGAATTTGTCAAAACTTTTTTGCCGGGCGGCCAAGGCGACCAAAATACCCATCCACGTATACGGCAGGATGGTGTCCACAATGACCATCGGCAAAAAAACGCTGTCCGGCACATTTAAAGCTTCTTTGACCGCGATCATGTTGGCAGACCCCCCGGTCCAGGAAGCAGCCAAGGCCCCGAAACCTCCCCAGAATTGCGCTCCGACCAAAGGCTTAAAAATGACGAAACTGATGACCATGCCCAGCACAATGCCGAATGACCCGGCAAAAAACATCACCAAAGCCGCAGGCCCCAGCCGGGAAATGGCTTTGATATCAATATTCAACAAAAGCAAGAAAAGCGCCGGAGGTAAAAGAAATTTGGTAATCCCCTGATATATAGGACTTTTAGCGTCAATGATACCGCAGGTGGACAAGACCATGGGAAGAAAATAAATCCAGAACATGGACGGAAGGAATTTGAACAGATGTTTTGTGCGGGCATGGCTGGATAGATACAAAATGCTAAATTCTACGGCCAGGAGAATAAGGATCAGAAATAAAAAATTATGGATCATAAATATGTGGTTAAGGGAACACAAGAATATGTTTTTTCTAAGGCCTTCGTTCCCCCCAGGCGCTGAGGGGCTGCTTACGAGAGTAGCCCCGAAGCGCCGCGATTGGGGGGTTGGGGGGCATGCGTAGCCTTAGAAAAAACATATTCTTGTGTTCCCTTACTGGATAATACCAATACCGGTTTTGACCTTGCTTAAATCGTATAAGCCTTGCGTTGATAAAAACGGATTGCGGGCCGCCTCACCTTTTATAAAAAATGGGGTATCTAGGTCAATGAAATCGAAATAGCCCAAAGCAGCGGCCAAATGCGTCGAGGCAGTCATGGCTAAATTCGATTCCATCATCCCGCCGATCATAAGCCGGACGCCGGAGGCATGGGCAAGGCGGCTGATTTCAAGGGCATGCACTAATCCGGTTTTCATCATTTTCACATTAATGGCCCCCGCCGCTTTTTCTTTAATGATACGCAGCGCGTCAGCTTTCGACGAGCAGGATTCATCCGCGCACACGCAGACCTTGGATTCACGCGTGACTTTTTTCAGGCCTTCCCAATCATCGCGAGGGACCGGCTGTTCGATCAAGTCCGGTACAATGCCGGCCTTGTCCAATATTTTCAAAAAATGCAGGGTTTCCTTAGCGGTATAACCCTGATTAGCATCAAGAATAATTTGCGCGCCCTTGGCAATGCCGAATACCGCTGAAACCCGTTTAAAATCCATATCCATATCGCGGCCTATTTTGATCTTAAAAGCTCTAAAACCTTGCCGCTTATACTCCCGGGTCTTGGCCTTGGTCTCTTCAAGATCAGCGATGACAATGGTGATATCCGTGCGCAATCGTTTAGGCTTAGATGCCCATAATCGCCATAAAGGGATGCGCAAATACCGCGTCAGCGCGTCAAATACAGCCATTTCCACCGCAGCTACCGCACTTTGATTATGGGGCAATTGTTCATGCAACCCGGCGGAAATATCCAAATAATCCTCCACCGCAGACCCTTTAAGCCAAATGGCGATGCCTTTCAAATTTTCCAAGGTCTGCCCAATAGTTTCGCCGGTGATATGGGTCGCCACTGCCGCCTCGCCATGACCTTTGGTGCCGTCTTTGAGCTCAATGGTGAACAGAATATTTTCCAATTGATCATGCTGGCCGGTGGCCACGCGAAAAGGCCGGTATAAAGGAGCTGAAAAAATTTTAACGGAAGATTTAACGACGACAGATGGCTTATTCAATGGTCACAGTCCTTGTGAGGCGTCTTAGCAATGAGCCTTTTTGAGACCCCTGCCCCAAAGACAAATCCGAGATGATCACACGATCTAACGAAGAAACAGTGGTGTCGTGGATGGCGTAAGGCTTTCCATTGACGGTGCCTAAATAAAGCATGATATGCCCCTTCATGGCCAAGAGGGTGTCGGCGGCAGGTGCTTTGGCGATGGCCCCGATCTTTGTATGATCATCACTTTTCTCGTCGAAATCAAAGGCGCTGCTGCTGACTTGGGCCTGGTTTACGGAATCTCGCGGCAGGACAATCCCCACGGTGGCAAAAACCATCTGCAAAAACCTGGAACAATCCTGTTCGCCATACATGTCCCCCCAGCCGTAAGGCTGGTTAAGCATCATCAGTGCCTGTTTATAAATATTGCGCGCGGTAAAGGCAAGAAAACCGGTATTGACATCCTCGGCATTCATATACGCTTCTTTTAGGCCCAAGGTCCCATCGGTGTCCATCACCGGGACATTGACCGTCACACGTCCGGCGTCCGTACCGGTCAAAGGCAGGCGCATGCCCATGCGCAGATAATCATAATAATCGGTCATGGATTCATTTAAAAAAATGTCCGCCTTGGGCCTGATGACGACCGCGAAATCGTTGTTCTGTGCGAATTGCCGGACCTGGTTGACATCTCCCAACGCTATGTTCCTGGCCTCGACCCAGCCGTCGCTGATATCAGACATCGTATAATACCAAAGCCCGTCCGCCGAGGTATGGACAACAGCGACCGGGGTCCCGACATCCAGCGCGCTGTTTTGCAGTTGGTCAAAATCATAGTCGCCTTTTTCTTCGTACAGCCCTTCCTTAGTCGGCAAAAACCGTTGTGGAGCAAAATGCACCACCAGGCCATAACGGGGCGCCACGCCGATCACCACACCGCTTAAATTCATGTTGCGTTTGACATCATCCATAAAATTATCATCGTCCCTGACACCGGCAGCGGTGTAATAACCTTTTGACAAAATACCCGACAATGTTTTTTCAAGGTCATCTAACAAAGATTCCGTTTTTAAGTCCTGGATAAGGGTGAAAATGTCCTTGGTTAATTTATTATCATGCTGGCGGGCATTGAATTGGTCAATCTGCTCCGGGGACATGATCACCGTATCGGGTGAAGGATGGCGGCTGATCCAAAAACCGGCGGTTTTCATCATGCGCAGGGAATGCCCTATCAGGGAGCTGGCATCATAACTGGTTTGCTCTTGGGCCAAAACGCGGGAAGAAAAGAACGCCAAAACAAGGATGGAAATAATTTTGAACTTCATGGATCCATTTTATCACAAAGCCCGGAACGCCCAAATAATGTTTCCTTATAATTTATCTTTTTTCAAGCAGCTTGTAATTTCTCCTGCAATTCGCTGATGATGGGCACATTCACGGCGGGTTTGATTTCAATGATCTGCGGTTCAAATCCCTGGATGCGGCTTAGTTGGGCCATGTCCTGCTCGGGCCATGGCAGAGGCACACCACGGCCGTCACGCTTGATCTGCAAATTTAAATTCGCGGAATTAAAATCAATACCGCCGTTTTTAGGAACAGCCATGGCCGGGTTTGCGCTTTCACTGCCCTGGTCAGCTGTGGGCCGCCTGTTGATGGCCCTTTGTGCGAGCGTGTCTGCTAATTTTTCCATATCCTCTTTATATACATCGCCCAAGTTGACCGTAATATCCGGCCTTCCGTTTATTTTTAATGTCACTGTTTTGAAACCTTTTGTGAAATCTCCTAATTTTAATAAAAAATACCCTTTGAGTTCCCCAAAATCTTTGATCGAAGCATCATCTTCAATGACTACAACGTCTTTTTCATGGGTTTGATCCAAATCCTGCGGACCTGGACGGATATTATTATAAATCGGAGAAGTCCGGTTGATTTTCATCGCCGCATCCGGATTTCTTCCCTTCCCTGAATTCGTGGTCTTTTTACTTTCTTTTATTATACTTCTTAGCTTATCTAAAACTTGGTCCGTTGCCCCCACCTTGTAATTGCTTGCCTTGTAATATACCACTGCCAATGAATCAATGTTTTTTCCCTCTTTTAATAAGTCCTGCATACTTTCTAATTGCTCATCCCAAAATATCCTGCTGGTCCTTTCAGCGTCTTCAATGGTGGCTCCCACTTCCCCTTTCTCTGCCCGGTAATATATTTTTTCCACAGCATCAAATAATTTAATATCTTCGCCTTCATTGGCTAAAGCCGCAAATCTAACTAAAGTTTGGGAGATAAAGGCCTGCCCAATCCAAAATATCTTACTGATTTCTCGTTCAGTTTCTTTTGTCGCTCCCACTAGCCCCAGGACTGCTTGCTCATGAATGGCTTCCAACGACCCGATAGATTTGAAATCTCCTTTTTTAATTAAAAAAACCAAGTCCCAGGCCTTCTCGAAATGCCTTTCCCAGAATTTCCGGCTGATTTTATCCATCATGTCTTTTAACCCAAGCTTTTTTGCTTTAGCATACAATATTATACCAAATTCAAAATTGCCATCCCTTAAAGCATTGTCCAAATCATTTAAATTTTTGTCCCAGTCCCCATTGGTCATTGCTTTGTCTAATTTGCCCTTTACGGCATCATACGCATCCCGAATATTTTTTCTTTCTTCTTCAGTCGAACTCTCCCTTAATCTGGCAACAAATTTTAAGTTAAGTTCGTCCCTTGAAGGCGTTTTGTTCTTGATATCATCAAATCCCAATTGTTGGAAATAAAATTCATCTGGTTTTGGACTGGGAGCAGGATTCACAGATTTCTCTATGACATGTCCTGGTTTCCCTGCGGCGTCAGATATGACTAAGGTTGATCCAATCGTTAAAACAGCCTCTTCTATCACATGTCTGGCATAGCCGTTGAATTCTCTCATATCAAGCTCAAGCTCTCTAAACCCTTGCACTCCCTTTCCAGATAATAATACCCCAATTGCTAAAACAGCCTGTGCTATCTCATCTTGGTAATAGCTTCCGGCTTTACGCCAAATTGGATCAAGCTCTTTAAACCCTTCCACTCCCTTTCCAGATAATAATACCCCATTCGCTAAAACAGCCTGTGCTATCTCATCTAGGTAATAGCCTGAGGCGTCACTCAAAATTAGATCAAGCTCTTTAAATCCTTTGACTCTTTTTCCATATAATAATACCCCAATCGCAAAAACAGCCTGTGCTGTATCATCTAGGTAATAGCTTTTGGCTATACCCAAAATTGGATCAAGCTCTTTAAACCCTTCCACTCCCTTTCCAGATAATAATACCCCAATCGCTAAAACAGCCTGTGCTGTCTCATTTCGGTAATAACCTCTGGCTACACTCAAAATTGGATCAAGCTCTTTAAACCCTTCCACTCCCTTTCCAGATAATAATACCCCAATCGCTAAAACAGCCTGTGCAGTTTCATTATGGTAATAACCTTTGGCTGCTGTTAGAATAGGTTTAAGCTGGAGGAATCTAGATCTAAAAAAAGAATGAGTGAAGTCAGTATTTATCATTGCATTCCCTGGAGAATTTAACATCGCCTCATCACTGCCCAAAGGATTTTTCCTGGTTCCTGTATCGGGTGTCCCATTTGATGGTTCAAGATTAATTCCCACATCATCAAGGCCTTTCGCTGCAACAGGATTTAATTTCAATCTAATATCGGGTGGAAGAAGTTTGACATCTTTTACAATCAACTCTACACCGCTTTCTTTAAAATAGTCCCTTGATGTGTCAGGGGTAATCGTTATTGTCTGGGCAAAATCCTCAAATCCTCCGGAAAAATACTTCCTGGGGATTTCTTCATTGGTGTATTTGTCCACGTCTTCTTTGATGTAATTGAACACGCCTTTTTTAAAGGCCTTAAGATACCGCTGATAAATGGCTTCATTGGCTTTGGGGTCTTGGTCAACGCCTTTGACCTTGGTTTTGTCCGCATAAATCCTTCCTAAAAGAGACTCCTTCAATGTTTTCTTGTACCAGGTCGCCAGTATCATGCCGCTGTACATTTGCCGTAAGTTCGCGAAATTCTTGCCTTCATTGACTTCTTTCTCTAATTCGGGAAGGATGATGGCGCGGATGACTTGAGAGGCTATTGTATGCGTGAGGTTATTTCCCTGGGGTGCTTTCGCATTCAACCCTAGTTCGTTTGGCAACGTGCTTGGGGACACGTACCCCGCCTGCGGGCGGGGAACATGTCCCCTGGTTGGCAATTGGTGTTTGGACAGTGCAAAATAATCTTCTTCCAGCATGACCTTTAAATGGCTTTTGAGGATATAGGCGGTGTTGCCGCTTTCGTAAACATAGGCCTGGTCAGGCACGATCCATACTTTGTTGAACGTGTTCACCGGGACATTGGTGGTGTGATATTCCTTCCAGGCGCGTTCATAGACCTTGTCCCAGAATTTCTTGCCCAAGCCATCCTCCGGATAGATCAGGCTCGAAGTGATCTGTTTGAGCATGTAATCTTGGGCCAAAAGATCACGGCCCATTTCCGTTTTGCCGAAATCATCCTTGATGATGCGGTCCTTTTCATAAGGGCTAAGATTGACCCATTGATCTTCATCGGGAATGGTCAAAGAGGCCAAAAAATATTTGACCAGTTTTTTATATTCTGCTTTCTTTTGATCTTCATCTAAAACTTGATCCCCTTTATGGATCAAAAAATCAAATTGCAGGGCATTGTCAGGATGGATGGTCATGCCTTGCAGATGGGCAGGCGTGAATTCAGGGCTTAGACGCACCATCACACCGGGTGCCGGCAGGCGTAACATTTGATCTTGGACTGATTGGGCATAGGTTGGAATTTGCACCGAGGTAATCACAAAAGCGAGCAAAACAGCTTTAGCAATAGTCTTATGGATTTTTCTAAACACTATGCGTTCCATAAGCAAAGTATGCCATATAAAGTATATAGAAACAAGAAAAGAGCTGATTTAAGGATGATTTAAGGATAAATAAATTGGATCGGGGTTTGAACGTCGGGATGCAAGCTTTTATGGACCGGGCAGTTATGGGCCGCGGCCTCAAGCATCGTGCGTTTATCTTGGGGGACACCGCCAGCCATATGAAAGATGACACTGATGCTTCCAATGCGCCGTAAGGGAACAGTGACCATTTCCTTGCTCACCTCAACGGTCGTTCCTTTAAGGTCAATATTGTGTTTCGCAGCTACAATGCCCATGATGGTGAGCATGCAAGAACCTAAGGCCGCGGCCACCAAATCCGTCGGTGAAAAGGCCTCACCGCGGCCCATATTATCTTTAGGCGCGTCCGTACTTAGGACAGAGCCTGAAGGCCCATGGGTCAAAGTACAATGCAATTGGCCTTCGTAAAGAACATTTATTTTAACCATGTGTCACTCCTCTAATGTATAGGCTCAACGATGATGCCTTTTTGGATATACACCGGCCTTATGAAGCTCCTGAGTTTGGGTAGCTGAAAAGCATAGATGATAGCTGCTAGGATACAAAGAAATCCGCCCCATAACAAGGTATTATTGGCGCCGATCCTTGCGGCCAGGACCCCGGAAAATAAACTGCCGAAAGGCGACAGGCCCATAAAAGCCATCGTGTAAAAACTCATGACACGCCCCCGCTTGTCTTCCTCGACGATGGTTTGCAGGATGATGTTGGAGGACGCCATTTGCACCATCATGCCGAATCCGGAAAATAAAAGAACAGGCATGCCGACCAGTAAAAGAGATGTTCGGGAAAAAATAATGACCCCGCCGCCAAAAAGCGCGGCTGTCCACGCAATGACCCTGCCCAAACCCACCACTGTACGGCGGCCGGCCAAATAAATGGCCCCTGCCAAAGCCCCCAGGCCGGAAGCAGCCATCAATAACCCCAAGGACCGTGAGCCGCCGTAAAAAATGTCCCTGGCAAAAACCGGCATCAAGGCCTGGACACCCCCGGAAACCAGGCTGATCACCGACAACAGCATTAAAATGGTGCGGATCGGCATAAAATTAAAAGCGTAGTTAAACCCATCTTTCAGCTGGAGCATGACTGATTCGTGATGACGGCCCGAATGCTCCCAGCGGGGTAGTTTCATCACCACTAAAGAAAACAGCACAGCTATATAACTCAACGCATTGAAAAGAAAGCATGTGCCCTCTCCGAACAGGGCGATCAAAATCCCGCCGATGGACGGGCCGATGAGCCTGGCGGCATTGACCATGGATGAATTAAGCGCAATGGCATTGCTCAAATCTTCCCTGTCAAAATTCCCTATTGCTTCGTTTGGCGTACGGTTTGCGATCATATCAACGGTGAAGGACTGGCGTACCGGGATATCAAACGCATTCACGGCCCCTAAAAACAAACTCAAAAGCAGGATGTGCCAGATCGTGATCGTATGTGTCACATAAAGCACGTAAAGAATCACCGCCTGCAACATGGCCAAAGATTGGGTGATGAGCAATAGTCGGTGGCGGTGATGGCGGTCAGCGATCACTCCGGCCAAAGGGGCCAGAAGAAAGGTGGAAATCTGGCTGGAGAACCCCACTAATCCCAATAAAAACACGGAATTGGTCATGCGGTAGACCAGCCAGGAGACCGCGATTTGCTGCATCCATGTGCCGATGAGCGAAATGCCCTGTCCGGCAAAAAAAAGCCGGTAATTTTTATGGCGCAACGCGCGAAAAACTGTTTTCATTTAATTTCAATTATAGCCCGTTGCAAAAATTTTGCAACGGGCTATAATTGAAATTAAATATGGCAAGCAAAATTTCATCTCATGAATTTACCACCGCCCTAAAAAACCCCGATATCCGTTTTTTTATCGGGTCCGTCGGGCTTTTTACATTGGGCAGCCGGGCCCTGGCCGTTGTCATTGGTTTTCAAATTTATAAGATCACCCATAGCGCCATGGCCCTTGGGTGGCTCGGTCTGGTCGAAGCCGTCCCGGCCCTTTCTCTGGTGATGTTAGGCGGTTATGTGGCGGACCATTTCAGCCGCCGCAAAATACTGCTGATCACAAGGGCCTCCTCCTGTGTCTGCGGCCTGGGCCTGGCCGCACTCTCCATGCAAAGCTATGCCCACTCTTTGACCGGCCTTTACTCTGTCATTTTCTTGGCGGGTATTGCCCGCGGTTTTGCCGATCCCGCCACCACCGCCTTTGAAGCCCAGGTGGTGCCAAAAACCATGACTGCCCATGCTTCGTCGTGGATTGGCTCTGCCTGGCTTGGATGTTCCATCGTCGGGCCGGCCATCATCGGTTTTGTTTTTGATGCCTGGGGCGCTTGCAGCTCTTATCTTTTGATCACCGGATTTTTTGTTCTTTCCTGGGTTTCCACCGTGGCCATAGGCCCCAAACCCCAGGTGATGCCTGAACATAAAGAACCCTTTTTGAAAAGTGTTTCCATGGGCTGGCATTTTGTGCTGGGCCATCAACCGCTTTGGGGTGCGATGACCCTGGATTTGATTGCCGTGCTTTTTGGAGGTGTGATCGCCATCCTGCCTATTTTTGCCAGTGATATCCTGCACGTCGGGGCCAAAGGATTAGGGCTGCTTAACGCGGCCACCTCGGTGGGCGCTCTAAGCACGATGCTTTATGCCGCCAAGCACCCACCCATAGCCCGCGCCGGACGCAATTTACTTTTTACCGTCGCTGGTTTTGGCGTGAGCATCCTGATATTCGGCTTTTCTAAAAATTTCCTGCTGTCTTTGGTGGCCTTGGCTTTGAGCGGTGTGTTTGACGGGACCAGCATGGTCATCCGCCGCTCCATGGTCAGGCTCTTGTCACCCGACGATATGCGCGGACGGATCTCGGCGGTCAGCTGGGTATTTATTTGTTCTTCCAATGAATTAGGGGCTTTTGAAAGCGGGATGGTGGCGGCATGGATCGGGGCCGTCCCCTGTGTTACCGTCGGTGGAGCGGTGACCTTGGCCGTGGTGGGATTGACCGCATGCATCGCCCCGCAACTGCGCCAATTGCGTTTTGATCCGCAAACTATGGAGCGGGTCTATTTACCATAATCATCCCCGGAAAAAGTACTGTCTGTTTTCTTTTGGACGTCTTGGCCGATAAAAACACCGTCTTTTTCCGTATTGGAATTTTCTTCGGCAAAAGGGGCATTCGTTGAGCTTTCAACCTGTTGTTGATAACTTTGACCAGCAAAATAAGTGTCTTGGGGCTTTATGGTATTCTCCCCGACAAACCCGCTGTCTGTCAGCTTTTGGACGTCTTCGCCCACAAATGAATTATTGTCCACACTTTTAGAATCATCCCCCATAAAGGAACTATTAATGGGTTTCTGGGGATTGTCACCGGCAAAAGGGCCGTCTGTTTTTTGCTGGATCTCATCGGCAAAACTCAAATGGCCCAAACTAAAACAAAACAAGAACAGGCATAAATCTTTCTTCATAGGTTTATTATTAACACAAACAGGGGTCTAATTCAAGACCTGATGATACGATCTTGCCCCTTCAAGGCTCAAGAGTACCGGCAAATCGGTGAGAGGAACGATGGAATCAATATTAAATTCCATGCCGTCAAAGCCATCACGCCTGATACGTTCGACCATCGCAGGGTCAAAGCGCATATCCACGCCCTTACCATCTTTTTGCACGTTCAATTGCATATTCCTGGAATTAAAATCAATCCCGCCGTTTCGATTCATAGTTTGGGCGGCCAGTGCGGCATTGGCTGAAGATGAGACCGTCTGGGTCTCCTTTGATCTGTAATGACTTACAGCGTCCCTTGCCCTGGCGAGATCCAAGTCGTCATACATGAACCATTCCAGTGAACCTTCTTCAAGCTTTTTACCTGACTCTAAAATTTTGTCCTTTTCTTGTTCAGTTAACAACTTAGACAGTAATTCCGCTATTGTTTCCCTTTCAGGGTAGCTTAAAAAATAAATAAAATCATCGCCCCGGCTATAAGATTTGATTGCCGCCATGACCAAAGGGGCCAGTTGCTCTTTTTTTTCTTCGGCCAATGGCATGGCTTTATTCCAAATATCAGGGTTTAATTCCTCAGAAAAAATCCTGTGCTTTTCCACGAATATTCTTTTTTCAGACTCAAAATTTTTCCTGGCCAACCATAATCGCCGCGCGAATG
>Ga0207006_1088_pt1 | contig 19337 bp, 6 predicted proteins | sample Alteio_BWMinCont_84_FD_153497 | JGI IMG/M metagenome (GOLD analysis project Ga0207006, IMG submission 153497) | Enriched cells from forest soil in Barre Woods Harvard Forest LTER site, Petersham, Massachusetts, United States -... | ecosystem: Environmental > Terrestrial > Soil > Temperate forest >...
TCAGAAGAAAAATAGGCTATTATAAGAAACATTGTTGTGTAAAACGTAATAATATCCAGGTTCGCATGATGAATATTACCCAGGGAATGCGCGTATTTGTGTGTGTTGTTGATAGCGGCAGCTTTGCGGCGGCGGCTGAGCAGATGAATATTTCGACGCCGCATGTCTCGCGCATGATTGCGGATCTCGAAGCGCATCTCCGCGCCCGTCTGCTCAACCGGACAACGCGCCGTATGGTGCTGACTTCCATAGGCGAGCGTTTTTACGCACGCAGCCAGCAAGTCCTTTCTCTTATCGAGGAGGTCGAAGCGGAGGCAGCAGAAGCGCACCTGCATCCATCCGGCAGGCTCAGAATTCATTCGATTGTCAGCTTTGGCCAGCATCACCTGATCCCGCTAATTGCGCGGTACCAGAAGCTTTATCCACAAGTGTCCATTGATCTGACTCTCTCCCAGCGACTGCCTGACCTGCTTGAGGAAGGCTACGACATGACGCTCACGGTAACCTTGCAGCTTCAGGACTCCGGGATGATGGCGCAGAAACTTGGTGTAAGCCATAGCGTGCTATGCGCCGCGCCGTCTTATATTGCTGAGCATGGTGCGCCGGTGATTCCATCTGACTTACTCGGTCACGCTTGCATACAGCTTGTCAGTATGATGTTCCCGAATGAATGGATTTTCTATGATGATGAGGGCGAACAGAAGATCGCGGTAAAAGGCCCGTTCAAGGTCAATGTCCCCGAAGCACTCACCATCGCCGTGCAGGAAGGGATGGGTATCGGGCTGCTGCCTGCCTTCGCCACAACGGATGGTCTAAAAACCGGCAAACTGGTACGTCTGCTTCCTGGGTACCGTTTGCAGGAGCATGGCATCTACGCGCTCTATCCATCCCGGCAGTTTCTTGATGCGAAAATTAAAACATGGTTGGAGTTTTTAAAGAAAGAATTACCTCTGGTAATGGCGGTTCTATAGCTATTTCATTAACAGCGCCTCGCTAACTGGTGATACAGAAGGGTCTATCTGGCGCGACTAAGTCTTGGGACGGTGATGAAGGAATTGAAAAAGCTGGAAATCCTCAATGAAATGGAACTGCCTGCAAGATTTTTTAATGGCGTTTCTTCCAGGACAATCCATAAATACCGGCGGCGTATCAGCAAACTGCTAGTGGGGTCAAGACCGGAATGACATCAAGTGCGAGGCTTCTAATTCAAACTGAAACACTGCATTATTGCCGCAGCGCTTTACCAACACGCGAATATATACGCACTTTTTCATTGATCGCTTTGCCAGATTGATGAAACCTATCGGTGTGATTACGTTTAAGTGGCTGCGCATCGGCTCTTATCAATGTTGGGTAGGTGATATATTTTTGAGTTCCGCCCGTCGCGCAGCAATGGCCGAAGACGGACGCGGAGCTTTCCGGATAGGCGCCGCTTTTTTTACAACATCCTGCGCTGTTTTACGTGACGTATAATGGATAAAACTTTTTATTTGCGCGGCAGCTTTTGCAGCACCTTCTTTTTCTCCATCCTGCCGGGCCTCGGCCAATTCATTTCGATGTTCCTCTTGCCAATTTTCTTTGGCGCGGGATATTTTTTCGGCATTTTCCGTATTTGCTTGTTCTAATGCCGATTTTACGGATTTTTCTACTTCGTCTTTTGCAGCTTCCTTGACATTCTTGGCATTCTCTGCGTTGGCCTCAGCGACTGCTAATTCCACAGCTACTTTTACTGCCTGCTTTACGATTTTCGTGACATTCGGATTTTCCATCTGCCCATCTCTTACGCCTTGCTCATAGCCATCCACGTTAGCCGCACGCACTACTGCTCCGACATAACTGTCCGCCCGGAGTATGCCTTCTTCCCATGCCGCTTTAATATCTTGTTCTGTGTAACCATGGCTGGACCCTGCATCGCTGCCATTTAGTAATTCAGCCAGTTTTTTGGCTACTTCCTGCGAATCACCGCCTGCATCTTCCATGCCTTGACGATGCAGACGCTTCCGTTCCTCATTCAGCTCCCCTTTGCTGTAATATTCCTGGTCGTTAAATATTGTCGGCATAGACCGCTTTTGACTGCTATGGAAATGACGGACGGGTGAGCCAACTATGCCTGGTTTTACCTTTTTACCGCTATGTTGTGCGGTTAGTGCTTTCTTATTCCTCATCTGTTGCAGAAAATCATCCGCTTCGCCCGGCAATGATGCCGAAGCGGTGTTATGAGGTAATCGTCTCGGATCAATTCCGGAAATAGCAGCAAGCGCTTGTCGCCGACCGGCTTGGATTAGTGGCGAACAATCGGGGAGTGCTAGTTGATTTGCCTTAAGCGTAAACTTATTTGCAGGTGCCTTTTGTTGGACCAAAAATAGAGCGATTTTGTCGAAGTTTTTTTTGATATCTCCCGTTGATTTGGCGCTGCCATTAAGCGCATGGTCAAGCGCCGTCCAGTTATTCTCATCGGTAATTGCCGTATTGGCCCCCCACTTATTTACCAATACTTCAACCGTATCGCCATGCCCAGCCTCTGCAGCATAAATCAGCGCGGACCTCTGCTCACCACTCATGCTGCTTGTCGTGTCGACATTAAAGGAGGATGCTGCTTGAAGCTCTCTGTTTATAGTGGCGATATCGTTATTTTCGGCTGCCTTGTGCAGTGCCAGGTAATAATTACCACTATACCCATACCCGCCGCCATAATTATAGCTCACACTACCCGGCGCTGCGCCACTTCCTCCAAACGTTACCGGGGTTGAATTATTTCCAGAGTAAGAGGATGAACCGCCGGCGCGTGAAATAGAGCCCCCACCAGAGGATGGTACTATTGATTTGCTCGAAAAAGCCGCAACTATTCTATGAATTGAGCGGATAGGTAGTACCAGGCGAGTAAGATGTTTCATGAGAATTCCTTGCATAATTTTAAAGATTAGGTAATAGCATCTTCTTGGAAGACTGTCAAATAACTAAATTATATTAATTTAATATTTGCATTATAATTATAAATTCGTATAGTACAGTTTTAATGTATCACTCGTTGGATTACCTATGAGCAAACGTCACCTTCTTACATCACTATTACATCGCCCCCTGCATGCCCGTCCGATACCACATTACCGTCTTGCTGCAGTGTCAAGACATATGACGACCGCTTCTCTGACTCCGCTGCAGAATACATTACCCTACGAAACCATTATCGAGCGTTTTCATTCTGGCACGGATGGAAAGGCAATCGAATCACTTAAAATAAACCTTTGGCATGCTCCTGCGGAATGGCATAGCGCCACTATAGAAATGCGGCGGGTGGCGATAGAGCGTGGACAGGTTAATGTACTCAAAGAGTTACATGAGCTAGGGGCAATAAATAGCCAGCAATATAAGCAGGATATCGTCGCGGCTAGTTACAATTGCAGTCCGGAACATGCAGGCAGCGTTGCCATGATAAAACTTGCAATGAGCGAGGGAGCTGGTTTTTATGAGGGCTGTAATAATATTGATAATAAGCCTTCTAAAATAAATAATAGATCATTTTCTAAAGCTGCTGATTATATAGATTATTTGAATATGTTTCATCAGGCAGGAGTTGATCTTAATAAGCTACTCACGCTTGATCGTATCGGTAATGATAGAAAAACAATTATTCAATTCTGTACTAAAGCCGCTGAATCATCGGATGTAGAAGCATTAACCAAACTGCATCAATTGGGTATCGATCTGACTAAAATAAAAATAGACGATACGAACATGATTGCAGTCGCAAGCAGGAACGCCGCCGCCAAATACGACCTAAAAGCACTTGCTGGCCTGCAACTCTTGGGCGCTAATTTGAAAGGGATTGCTACAAGCAGATGGAGCGATACAAGTCTGGCACATATGCTTATGGCCAAAGCAGCAGAAAAAGGCGATGATGCCCTCATCGATCTAAGCATACAGCTTAAGCTCCGGCTCGATGATAAACATATAATAAAAATTCTGAAAAGCTTTCCAGCCGATACAATAATCGACACCGTAATACAATTACAAAATTTCGAGAAAATGGGGCTGCTTGCCGAGCATCCATACCTCACGGATTATGCTGCCGCCTCTTTTCTGCATAAAAAACTAGTGGATACCAGCCGTATTTCAGCGAGGATAGAAGGATTCTCCAGTAAGACGATTTCCAAAGCGATGACGGGCTATATTGGTAAAACGTTGGATATCGGCGATATTGATGCCATTATGACCGCACTCAAACCATTTGGCCTTAATATTGACCGCGCCGCCAACTTTGCCCTTAACCCAGATTCTATTCCTAATTTTAAGGAAAAAGATAAACAAGCATGGTATGGTGCAATAGCATTGGAATTACCCTACAAGCGCCACACGTTGCCGGAATGGACAGTATCGCGCATCCTCCATCTAAAAGCTACGCCGGATCAAGAAAGCCTGGATGCTGCCATGAAGCATATGTATTGTGATTATACGATACCTATGCTGAGAAAATTGCAGCAAATGGGCGTTAAGATTAACTTTGATCCCTTGCCAATGAGTCATGCCGAGCAGGAAAGCATCACTGCTATCACCCGCACGCCTGCGGAAGGTGAGGTAAAACAGCTATCCATTACCTTTATCGATAAACAGCGCTGCGAGAAATTTATCACCAATAACCAGATGAAGTTTAAAAAATTGGGATTGGAAATATCGAGCAATACCCATATCCGCGCAGAACGCGCGTACAATGTAACAATTTCTCGCGAACATTACAACGATAAGTCGATTAATATGACGATCTATGCTGCAGCGATTGAGCCATTACAGAAGAAACGTGAAGCGGAGCATGCGAAAGCCAGATGATGCCTGCTCCGATGCGCTAACGTACGATTTTTCCGTTTCGTGAGCAGACCCCTACATTAAAAGCAATGTCCCGGAAAGCCCGTATTGATGGGCGGGGCTGTGCTCTATATCATCGCCACCATCCCGGCATTCTGGCTGCTCTGCGTTACTTCTTTCACGGACAGCGCGGCAGCGTTATCGTGAAGGCCAGGAAGATCAACTCGGCGGGATTGCCGCAGCTAGCGCCTCGCAATGACGACCCCAACAATTGCAACCTATTAACAAAAGAAACCATGAATTACAGTAATGCTTAATAAATTAACTTGAGAAAAGGAGAGATTATGTTATTATATTTTAGTAATTAACTTAAGAATATTCCTACGGCATGCCAACGATTCAGCAACTGACTCAGCAATATCAGGCCAAGCCCCTCGAAACAATCAAGGGTGGTCTCGCATTGCCAGGGATAAACTACGATATCCTTAAACGCAAAACCAATGATTCCCGCGCCCTCGTTATCACCTCATGGGACCCTAAAAACCTTACTCTCAACCTGAACAATTTACCATCTGGTACAACGGAATTATTTGTGAGTTGCCCGGTTCCTTCCGGAGCTGCAATCAGTGGTGGCCGCAAAGAACTCGGAACGGTTTTCTTTGTCGGGGATATTAACACTAACGCTACGATCGCGGTAGATTCCCCGGCCATCATTGCTACCTATAGCAAGATTGATGAGGATGTCAGTATCTCGGGCAAGAAAGATATTAAATTATACCAGCAGCCTCATGACAGCAGGACTATTACCACCAGTGGCGGCAAGGTGATCGATCGTTGGCAAGAAGCTGCTACCCAGGCGACGGGTTCGGCAGGGGTGACAGTGACAGCGCCCGCAGTCACCCCGCCATCACGCAAACACGGGCGGGATGATACGTCAGATGTTACCGTCACCCCTCATGCGAAACACCATGCACCGGAGCCGCCTGCTATAACGGTAACGACGACGACAACAACAACGACTAGCACAAGTACGTCCTCTCTCAAACGGACGCGGGATGAGCCTCGGGATGGGCCTATAGCACACGATACCTCTGAGCAACCCGATACGAAACGCCACGCGCCGGAACCGCGTGCCGTCAAGCCGCCTACGCAAAGCACGCCTGCGGTTGATCCATCGAAGATTAAAACATCGAACCTGTCCTTTTTGGCGCAGACAAAACCGCAGGCGAAGCCAAACCCGGTATTCCGTCCGCAGCAGCCGCATATCAATGTTGTTAATGTCATCAATGTTCCCAAAACGCCCACCCCTTCCGTTGTCAACATGACGACGACGATCACGAGGAATAAGGATCAGACAACCACGGTATCAACATCGACGCAGTTTCTTGATCCGAAGGACCTGCCCGTACAGCCTAGCCGTAATAAACGTACCCGGGATGATGATGATACGCCATCGCCGGATGCGACGCCGCCCAAGGTGTTTATCCCACAATATAAACCATCCCTGATGCAGGCTGCCGCGCGAGGGATCGATGCTATCGAGCGCGACCTGGACCAGCGCCTGCATGATGCCATTGCCAACGAATTTACCAACGCCATGGAGCATCAAAAGCGCGGTATGGTCCAGTGGCTGAAGTCGGTTTCTTCCCCGCCTGCGCCTGCGGAATCCCAGGATAGTAGCGCGGCGGTGGACAGCCAGAAACAATATACGCGGCATGGGATTTTTGTGCGGCCGACGGGCGCCGGCAAGACCTTTATCATGGCTCAACTGGCCGACATCATCGTTGGTAGCGGAGCACGCAAGGGCAAGGTACTGGTGCTTGTTCCCTCCGATACCTTACGCAGCCAGACGGATGATTCGTTTGAACGGTTCGCCAATGTCAGGGTGAAGCGTATGGGCGGCGAAACGGGAGCGGCGGCGCGTAACCCGGATAAACGCGACCTGGATAACGCCCTGCTAAACAACGATGTGATCATCATGACCACTCAGTTGCTGGAACTATCGTACCTGCAGAAGAATATTAGCGTTCTCGACAAGTTCGATGCGGTCTTCGTTGATGAGGCGCATAAAGGGATTAACCCGATCGATCAAATCTACGGGCAGGTTCAGGCGAATAAAGTCGCCATGCTCGCCTTTACCGCGACACCGAAATATAACCTCTCTTCGAAAGACCGCAAGCATGACAGCGTTCACGCCGCGATGCGCTTAAACGAACCCGGTAAACCGAGAAATCCGCAATATGCCGATAACCCGGTCGATGAGGAATATTTTTATCAAGCGGTGGAAAAGGGGACCATTGCGCCGGTCAAATGCACGGTGCTCAATTCCTATATCAATCTGAACAAACTCCCGAGAAAAGGTAACGACGATCTTAGTGACGCATTCCTCAACCGGCACCTCAATACGCAAAAAAATAACATGCTGGCGATTGACGCCCATCTTTATGGCCGCGACCCGGATACGAAATTCCCGCTCCGCCGTTTGCAGTCGATCGTCTTCTGCGCCGGTACCAGCCATGCCGATAGCGTAGCAAAACTCTATAATGATGGCACCTTCAAGCAGCAATTGGATCTATTGGACGAGCAGCTATTCTCCCCCGCTCTATCAGAAGGTCGGCGCAAGGGCCTGCATGAAGCGATCCATAATGTGCTCGGTATTGATCTGGACCGCAAATTTCAGGTGGGTAAATTCTGCGATTTTATGGAATCAGGCAATGTCACTGACGAGCAGAAAAAGGAAGTATATGCTGTTATAAACGGCTTGTTTAAAGGAAAGCTTAATAATGATAATCCTCTAAAAAACAGGGATCTATTCGAGTCAGCTCTGGCTGATCACTATAAGGAAGCTCCCAATAAATTCACCGCGTTTCTGGATAATATGAACCAAAAACTTCCGGAAAATCATCCACTTCAAACACAAAAAACACAGCTGAACCGCGTGAGCCGGTTTGATACGGAATATGTTAATAAGGCCAAGAGCGCGTTACATGCAGCCATCAGCGCCCTAAAACTCCCGAAGCCGGAGGAGGCGTCATCCAGTAAAGGATCAACCAGGAAATCGAAACCGAAAATAGAGCAGGCCGTCCTGCAGCTAAAAAAGCTGGATCTATTTAAAGAGGAGCTGCAGGATCATTTGGGGAGAAAATCCTATGAGCGCATCGTTACCCAGACTCCTGCCCAACAGATCATTGAGGAAATCGATGCCGATAAGAGCCTGCGGCTGAATTATGCGCGTAACCTCATCCGTGAGCATTTCAAGGACGAAAATGCGCCGCGTGATAAAGAATCGGTGAAAAAAGTCATTGAGGAAATGAAAGCAAAAGCGATGGAGGAATTCCAGATCGCCGAATCCGTTCATGGTAAAATGGCGAAGGATAAAAACGAGGTGCTGAATAAATACGAGCTGGGCGGTATCCTGGCGTTGACTGGCGCCGATATGCTGATTGAAGGCTTCGACAACCCCTCTACCAGTATCACCATCAATTTACGGCCAACCGTATCGCATGTGATGGCGCAGCAGCGTGGCGGACGCAGTGGACGCCGCTACCGTTTTGACGAAACGCCGCTTACCGAAGATAATTTCGCCAGTGAAATAAAGAACGAGCTACGAAACGGCCGTCCTGCCCTTCCCAGCAACTATGTAAGCAATAAAGCCAATATTGTCATCGACGTCCATTACCAGTCAGAGAAACAGGTGATGTATTACGATTTTATCCCGGCGGACGATCAAGGCCATACCCGTATGCAATGCGGTGATTTTACGGTGGTCGATGAATGGCAGAAAAATCAGGTGGCGCAGATAACGTCCTCCTCAACGAAAAACGGGCCGAAACTGGCATGGGTGATGGCCGAGAACGAACCCATCCTCAAGTTCCGCAATATTAAACGTGGCTTTAAACCGGAGGGCACGGGTACCGGGGAAAGCCAAGAACACGCATCGCTGGTCAGTATCCTCAAATTGTTTGATGAAGTGAAGCCCCAGCTTGTAGAAATGCAGGAAACTGCCTCCAAACTCCATACAGTGATAGTCAAGGCTACAAAAGTTACTGCTCAGATCATTGTAGCAAAAGAGCAGAAGCAGTCAGGTTCCGGATCACCCGATGACGACGGTAAAAAAGTAAAACGGGAACAGCCCGATTTACCAATGCCGGAAGAACAGATGATCACCCGCCAGCAGGAAGAGATCTACCGCACGAATATCAATGAATTTACCTACAAGCTGAGAAGGATGATCCGCACCTATAATGAGGTGATCAACTCCCTTAAACCAGAAGGGGAAGGTAAAGACCTGGAGGATGATGAACGCCCTAAGAAAAAGCAGGCCACCGGCGATAAGATAGAGAATCTGACAGGTGGCACGATGAGCGACCTCAAGCGGTTGATGCTGGCTAAAAAATCAGCCAGCAAGCTGCTGGGTGTCATGCAATTGATGCTTAAATCCGCCAATATGCCTGTCATGCGGCGCGGCGGCAAAATCGGCGTCATCGATTCGACTGAACATGAGGGCAAGACCCTGACGGATATTGCCGATACCCTTGCCTTAATTACCAACGAGCTGATCCAGGCCAATAAGTCGGTTGCCGAACGGAATGACGATTTCCTGCCGCCTAAAGCCCCAACCCCCGATCCATCCTCTTCCCCATCACCGCCACCGCTTGAGCCATCTTCGCCGCAACAATTGTCGCTCAACGAGCAGCTGATGGCGGCGGTGATGAAAGATAACTCTGCGTCCGAGAGCCAAAATGAGATCGTCAATCTGCTCGCTGCCGGGGCGAACGCTGCCGCCCGTGTCGCCCGTACCACGCAGGTTGATGGCCAGGCCGTCACCAGGCAGATGACAGCGCTGGAGGCTGCCGCCGATCATCCGGATATTTTGCCGCTGATCATTTTATTACAGAACAGTACGCTTTCACATCAGTCGCCGGATAAGAATACGCCGCCTTTCCTGCATTATATCGTCGATCAGCAGCCGCACATGCTGCCGTTTGTCCTGGAGAATGCGCCGGATTTGGATGTCAATAAAGTTGACCGGAATAAGAAAACTGCGATTAAAATCGCCGCTGAAAAGGGCGATGAAAATACCGTATTGATGCTACGCGCCTATAGTGCCAAACTTCCTTCGAAGCAATTTATTGCAGCGCTGGAATCCAAGCCCGTTAAAGATGCTTTAGGGCGGACGAATGTCTCCCGCGATGACCGTGATTCGGGCGGGTTGACGCGGATTGAGCGTTACCTGGAGATCACCCACCCCGATTCACCATTGCAGGAATGGTATCCGTCCTGTGCTGCATTGCTGGATAAGGACAATGCCGCGAGACAGCCGCATCTTGCCCATATCCTCGCCCGCAAAGGAAATGCGGCCGGGTTGCGGGAAGCGATAGGATTTGGCGTGGATTATACCAGCAGGGAAGCGTTACCAGGTGGAAAACTGGGATCGACCCCCTATGAGATTGCTACCGCCTCAGATAGCGAGAAATCGAAAGAGGTCGCCCGGGTGATGCTCGAGGCCCGAAACTTTCACAATGGACCGCAGAGGCATCTTTACACCCTTATCGAAGAGAACAACCGCTTTGATTTTGATTCGATGTTACATGGCAATCCAGGCCTCCTCCATATGAACATCGATGATAGGAAAGGCGATAATAGCTACACGCCCCTATCTGCCGCTGCGCATTTTGGCCGTACCAGCATGGTAGAGAGTTTACTGAAGCAGGATGCTTCATTCCTGCCCATTATCGATAGGCGCAATCCGTTGATAAGCGCAGCATCGGCAAACCATAGCGATATCGCTGTGATGATTATGGATCACGTCGATAACTTGACACCGGACGATTGGCTAAAGCAGAAGGACATATCGCTATTGCCTGCTAGATTGCCTACTAGCACAGCATCGCTCTCGCTTGAGAAAAAAAGATTCTATATACGGAATGCGCTGGTCAATAACGTAAACCCGCTTTCGTTGTTTATTCAACAACATATGGAAGACGCGGTGGCGAAAATCCTTTCATTTCCAGAAACGGCAGTCAACTGGATCAACCCATCCACCGGAAAACCTCCGCTGATTGAGGCCATCGATGGCGGGGTGGAGCAAAATAAAGGGATTATTGACAAGCTGCTCGCCCATCCCGACATTATTATCAGTCTTGTAGCCAGGGATGCCACCAACGCTTATGACCATGCGGTGCAAAGTGGCGATGCAGCGCTGGTGGCGCAGCTGACGGCTATGGGCGCCAAGCCTAGCGGCCGCACGGTGGAGAAGCAGATCGAGAATATCCACGCCGAAATGAAACTGGTTCCCCTGGATGCACAGATAGGGCATTATACGCGATTGATCACCCTCGACCCGGATAACCTCTCTCATTATGAAAACCGGGGGATGATAAAATACATCAGACGCGATTTTGCCGGTGCAACGACGGACTTTGATACGGTGATCGAGCGCAATAATGCAGAGAACCGGGCAGCAGAAAACGGCGTCAGCATTGGTTACCTGGGTACTATCCAAGGAGAGCAGCGGAATTATGTCCGTGCGCATGAACTTCTTAACGAAGCGCAAGCCGTCCGCGCTCACAAGACACTCACAGCAGTGCTTGCCTATCGCGGGCACCTCACAGCAGTGCTTGCCTATCGCGGGCACCTCAAAGCCCAGCAAGGGGATTATACCGAGGCGTTTAATGATCTGAATACGTCGATACGTAACTCCCCCACCAACGCAACGGCCTATGCTTTTATAGGTCATTATTATATAGAACAAGGGGAATATACCCCGGCGCTAACCAATTTAAATATCGCCTTATCGGAAGGCCAGAAAGGGAGTAGCGAAGCCAAATCACGGGCCCTTTCCTACCGTGGTTACGTAAAAGCCAAGCAAAACGATTATGACAACGATTATGACGGGGCGCTAAAAGACCATGAAGCGGCGCTGGGTATGAATCCCAGAAGCGATGTCGTCCACACCTATCACGCCCTCACCTTGCACCATTACCTCAAGCATGATGAAGCGATGGACGCCGTCGAGAAAGCGCTGGCGATCAATCCGTTTAATCACGAGGCCTATAGTATCCGCGCCAGGATCCATTCCTCCCTAGGCAACAACGAACGCAGCATGGAAGACCATGATAAAGCGATCGAGCTCAATCCCTGCAGCCATCAGGCCTATTATCACCGGGGCGCCGAGAAAGCACTGCAGCAAAATGATATCGAAGGCGCTTTTCAGGATGCTGAGCTGGCGAAAGAGCTTTTTACGCGGCATAATTCCACGCGGCATAATTCCACTGACAATAAAAAGCTGCTTAATTCGTTCAAGGCACGATTAAAACGCCACAAGATCGATATTGATTCTATTCCGCATCTTACTGTTCCGATGCCTGGCCATCGTGCTATTTCGCGTCTTGCTGTTCCGGCGCGTACCCATGAGAGAGCAGCCACCCCTCCGTTGCACCAAAGAACGGATGTCCCGGACAGTGCTAATTTCCATCAAATGATAGCGAACTGCACCGGGGCATTACAGCAGAACCCCGAAGATATGACGTCGCTTCATTGGCGTGCCCATTTCCGGTTCTTAACCCGTGACCTCGATGGCGCCCTAAAAGATTGCAATGAAGGCCTAACCTATTTGTCTCAGAAGCGGAGTCCTGCATCGTCTAAGACGAAATTTCTGATCACCAGCGGCCAGGTCAAAACATCGCAAGGCCTTTTCGAAAGCGCAGTGAGCGATTTTACTGCCACCATCCCCCATATGACAAACGACGATACAAGAAACCTTGCCCTTCTCGCTTACGCCCAAATACAGAACCGGGACTATAAGGTTGCACGCGGGAATCTGGATTCTGCGGCAAAAGGTGGCAGCCCCAACAGAGAGACCCAGCTCTATACCGGCCTATTAAACTCGATAGAAGATGCTCACCCGGCAGTCACCCTCCCCCAGCTGGATGAGGCTACGGCCAGCCTCGACAACGAAACACGATGCCTGGCCTATAGCTTCCGGGGCGTCTTCAATTCAAAATCGGGAAAGCACGAAGAGGCGATAAGCGATCATGTCCAGGCACTGAAGATCAATCCGTATAATGATACCGCGCACAGCAATCATGCCTGTAGTTTAATGCTCCAAGCGCTCGCTCAGGCGACACCCGATTATGCGCCGGCAATAGACGCCGCCGAACAAGCGCTTAAGCTTAATCCGCACAATGACGGTGCCCATGTTGTTCTCGGACGCGTTTATTACCGCCTTAATAACCCCGAACTTGCCCTGCAGCATTTTACCAGTGCCACCGTCATTAATCCGCGCAATTGTGACGCCTACAGTTCCCGGGGAACAGTAAAAGGGTGGGCTGGTGACTGGCGGGACGCTTACCTTGATCATTCCAAGGCAAGCCGGATCGATCCCGCTAATGAGCTCTATGCCGAGATCCTGGCGAACACAACAAGAACGTTAAACAACCTTAAAATTCCAATCCCTACCCCTTCTGTGACAGAGGAATCTGATGCAAAGCAGGCCACTCTCCAGCGGGAGATCCTAGCGAAATCCACGCTGAAGCCTACCGCGGATTTCTTCGGCTTAATCGATAGTTATACCAAGGTAATAGCGCTTACGCCCAATACGTCACGGCCCTATACCCTACGCGCCCATTATAGATTCGCCGTCAGGAATTTCGCCGGCGCCATACAGGATTGCTCGACCGGCCTCGATATCGTTGAGAAACATGGCGGTGCTGATAGGGAAGAGTTGCTGTCCATCAGAGGCATGAGCTACCTGGAAAGCGGGAATTTCGTTAACGCCAGAAACGATTTTTTGACAATGATTACCCATAATCCACACTCAGCCCTTGCCAATGCGTGCATGGGTTACCTGGAGATCAAACAACGGAACGATCAACAGGCGCAGTATTATATAGGCAACGCGGTAAAGCTTGATCCAAATTCCCGCCCCGCCCATCTCTATGCCGCCCAGTTAGACATCCTCAACCGCAAGTTCGACAGCGCAGCATTGCACCTGAATGCCGTCAGCGCTACCACCAGCGCTGCTTCCAGCTCTGCTGAAATGTTCGAGATAACCTGCATGGCTTATGCTCACCTTGCGAGAGTCAAATACTTACGGAACGACACGAAAAAAGCGCTTGCGCATCATCTAAAAGCGCTGGAGATAAACCCCTATAGCGATAGTGCGCACTGTATGTATGCCCAAACCTTATATGATCATAAAAGCTATACTGCAGCCAAGAAAGAGGTCGATTCCGCCCTTGAACACAATCGCTATAATGATGCCGCACTTGTTATCCTTGGGCGGCTCAGTTCCCACTATAATGAATCCGGACATGCCATCGCCCATTTTGATGCGGCCATTGAAATTAATTCCCGTAATCATGATGCATACCGTTTTCGGGGAGAAGAGAAAGAAAAGGATAATAATTTACCAGGCGCCTATCTTGATTTTTTCCAGTCACACCAGATTCTTCCTAGTGACGAAGGCATCCTTAACCTGGACCGCGTAAGTAAAAAATTAACAGTGGCGGGTCTGCCCACTCCATCGATCACACAGACTCCACCTGCCATTGCCATAGGGAATGCGGCCACGACCACCTCCCATACCCCGGCCAGCAGCTCTTCTTCGGCTCCATTAACAGAAACAGAGCAGCGGTTCATGTCGTCAGTGGAGGCGTTATATGATGCCGCCACCCGCAACCCTAATGATCAGGCTGTATCGCAGATGGTTAAAACGTCAAACAAATATTCGGGACTTGGCCCGGCAATACAAAAAGAATATCAGTTAACCGGCTCCAAGGCGTTTATTGCACATGTCGTTTTGCAAAAACTCGTCCGTGAAGGGAATAGCACCGGGGTGAAAATGCTGACCGACGCCGGGGTAAATCCTTCAGCGTGCAATGGCGATTTCACCAATCCACGAACCCTCAATGCCGTTGAAACCGCCTTATTAACCGGACGCTTAGACATCCTAAATGGGTTTGGCATACCCAACGCACCGGCTTCCTGGACAAAAAATACAGATAGTAGCACGGCTTTTTACCGGCGGGTCTTGACCATCGCGGCCCATTCAAGCATCGGTGAAGTGGATGGCGAACGGCAGATTAGCTTTGCTTACCCACCGCCTGCCGCTCATATATCCGCATTAGAACTCGTGGCCGCCACACTGATCGACTATTATAAGGATGCCCCGCTGGAGCGGCTGAACGATGTTAAAAGAGCGATATTAAAATACGCCCTGCTCACCAACAACAAGGCTTTGACTGAGCGATATAGCGATGCCATCCATACTGTCGACCATAATGGCAACACCCTGCTCCACGAGCTGGCCGATAAACGCTATCAGACGCTCGATCATCCGTATTATGCTCAGGGCACTGTGCAAGATAGAACCAAGCACATGATGCTGATTAATCAATTAATCACGGCAGGCGCTGATCCGCATCAACTAAATGGTCAGGGCAAAACATTCCTGGCTATTGCGCAGGATGCTCAGAGTAAGATAGAAAGCACGACAGCTTTTAGCAACAATGCTAAGTTGCTGGCGAAGGAGGTTGTGGATTATGCTGCCAACTTGCAATTGAACAATGCTTCCGCGCCATCGATGAGTTTAAGCGCCGCGACACCAGCCCACTTCATAGTAACCAGCCCGTCTGTACCGGTACAAGACAAACCGTTTGCTGACGAAACGACCGCCTTATATAATGCGGCAATAACCGGTCAAAAACAGCAGGCCAAATCATTGATCGCCAGCTCCACCATCCATGTGGATTTAACAAAAGAAACACAGGATTTCTATCAGGTAGGCTCCGATATATCCCCCGCCACCGCCGTTCTGCAGAAATTAGTCCGTGCAGGAAATCTCCCGGCCGTACAGACCCTTATGCGGGCGGGCGTGGGCCCTGTTGTGCATACGCGGAATAATCGTGATGGGAAGCTGGATAGTATAACCGCTGCGGAGACGGCGCTGTTAACCGGACGCACCGATATCCTAAAACTTTTCTTATCAACCACCTCTCCTGACGGCACGCATAATGCCGATAAGCTGTCGCAATTTTATAGGCGGGCCCTTGCCATTTCCGCACGGACATTTATCGGTGAGGCGCATGGTGAAAAACAGATCCTGTTTGCCAAAGGCGGCCCTTCTTACCCGGCTTTCCCCGCCGTTATTACGCCATTGCTCGAACATTTTAAGGATGCCTCGAAGGAGCGGCTGGATGATGTTAAAAAGGCGATATTAAAATATGCCGTTCTTTTAGGGAACGAAGGGGTGATCGAGCAATTTCAAGACGTTATCAACGAACCCGACCGCTATGGCAATACCTTGCTCCATGAGCTTGCCCATACCGACAAGCATATACGGGACGATTATTATAATGATAGAACCACCGTTCACTCTAACCTCATCCATCTGGTTCTGATGAAGAAATTAATGGCCCTCAAAAAAGCCGACATCACCCAGGTCAATGCGGCCGGAGAGACGGTTGAGAGTATTCTACGCAGCCAACATAACCCAGCCGCACAGCCAACCGTTTCTTCAACCCTGGCATGCCAGATCTTCACCCATATCCAGACCTTGAAAAAAGATACCACCACCCTCTCTCACGGTGCTGTCACCGCCAATATCATAGCCAGCCGGACACCATCGCCGCCGCAGCATATATGAGGGAGTAGGGTGAGGGGTCATCATATAGATTGAGCGTCAGCGATTCAATACCATAATGGGTAATTTGTTGCACAAGGGTCAAATGTTACGTAGGAATTTTGGTTTTCTCTTTCTCCATATGGTTTAGGCTGCTATTTTCGATTCCCAGAATCTTGTATGGATAATAGCAACGATTTTGGGGTCTGCGAGGCCAAATTCGTCACGGGTGTTTTCTCGGCTAAGATCGAATCCTCCGTGGAATAATATATGCTTCCATGCCAGGACATTGCCTTTCTGCAGTGTGATGAGGGCATATTGCGCTATGGCTGGGTCATCGGATTGCAGCAGCTTGACCAAGTAGAGGTAATTCCATAGAATGATTGCATTCTTAATAAGCTGACGGCAGTTTTCCACGATTTCCTGTTCTTCTTTTGCTTAAAACATGATTTCCTGGTTGTTGCCAAACGCCACGGCTTTCGAGAACTTGTTGCTGTTTTCGCCACAGTTAAGCTGTTTTTCGATGGTCTGCCTGAATTCCATATCCTGCATGTAGCGCAGAATAAACAGGGTCTTGCGCAACCTGCCAAACTCTTTCAGGGCTTGATAAAGCGCGTGCTGCTTACGAGAGAACACAGAAGGGTCTATTCCAAAAGGACATTCAAGTCGAATAAGTATCTGATAAATATAAAAAAGCCTTTAAGTGCTTTTACCGCCCCAATAATCCTAAGAATCGAAAATAGCATGAATTATAATAGGTTATCTATCAAATTACACTGTAGTATTATCTACGTGCCTATTGTGCCTATATAGAATAAATAATTATCGCATAATGAGAATTTTATGGAAAGTTATGTGACACTGACTGGCTTCTTATCTGAGGATTGACCGTTGCCTTTAGGCCGTTTTTGAATTCAACCGGATCGGTGATGGTGAGGAGGTCGTATCGGCGTTTGTGGGCTTTCATGCCGAGAAAACCATTTTTTTCCATGGAAAAAACAGGGCTAAGCAAGGCTGCCGCTTTTTCGGCTTTCTGGGCTATAACTTTATCACCCATCTTCTGCGATAGCTGTGCTTCAGGGATGCCAAGGTCGCGGCGAAGATCGACAATATTCGACTTATAGTGCGTGACCAGTTGCCGATAAAGATCACGGCGAAGCTGGGAGAACATTTCTTTGCTCTCTTTATCCAGCGTGGTAATGGGCTGCTCATTTTTTGCCCGTCTGGCCTTCATGATCATTTCTTTAGCGAAGGCTTTAAATTCCTGGTGAATGGCTATTTCGTCATTGATTTGCCTTTTTAGCTCTCCCTGTGGTGAGGGATTCACATCCGGCAGCTTGTAAGCATGGCCGCTTCTAAGTAATGTCTGGACGGCATAGAGGTGATTGCTTTTTCCAGCCACCATTACGGACGTTCTTTCATTGGCATCGGTGATATCGACGGATTGCCGGTGCTGAGTATATAATGCAAATACTTGCTGGAATACCTCCTCCGTACCCAGATTCGCTGCCATATGAAGTAATGACATCCCTTCTCGTGGCTCTCGGAAAGCAAACGCAGCCGCCGGATTGGCTTCGATAATTTCTTTTATTATGGCGGCATCATTATGCATCGCATCGTGGCAAGCGCTGTTGCTATATTTCCGCAGACCTGGTGTCGATATAGGAATCCTGGCCATTTCAAAGGGATTGGCATGACCATCCTCTAAAAATTGCTTGACGATAGAGGTTTTTCCATAGGAAACCGCATAGCGCAATGGTGACTTTCCGTCCTTATCGGGGGTATTAATCGGTTGTGAATGTTCCTTATATAACGCAAGCACCGCACGGAACATGTCGTCACTTACGGTGGCGGCGGTATGGAGTAATGTTGTGTTATCGGGAGGAAGCCGAAATTTAAAGGCAGCCTCCGGGTCGGCCTTAATAATCTCCTGCACGACGGCAACATGGCCGTTTACTATGGCATCGATACAACGGGCTACAGCTTGCGGCATGGAGCAACAACCAGGAAACGTTCGATTATATCCTCCTGCACGACGGCAACATGGCCGTTTACTATGGCATCGATACACCGGCTTTGCGAATGTGGTGGCCTATCCGCCGGGGTATGTTCATACATCTGATGGGGATTGGCACCGGCTTCCTTAATTAAATACTCAACCGTTGCCGCATTTCCACTGGCAGCTGTCATGCCAAGAGCCGTATATTTATAGCCATTATGCTCATATTCAAGCAATAAGTCGGCACCGCTTTCTTTGAGTTTCTTGAGCATGGCAAGATTGCCGGAAATGGCTGCTTCCATCGCCGACGTCATCCCATGGATATTCGCCTGATTGAGCGAGATATTTTTTGCGACGCACTGATCGATCAGATAGGTACCTATCTCCTCTTTACCAGGATGCATGGCCTGATTAAGTATGCTATTGGCAGCAATGTCAGCTCCGGCTTCCACCAATCGCTTGACCGAGGAAAAATTCTGCGAACGGATGGCGATTTGCAACGGTGTTTCACCGTTTTCATCCGGCAGGTTCAGGGACATATTTCTCTTTTGATATTCCTTGATGAGATAGGCCGTCATTTCCGCAGCACGTTCCATACCTGCCGCATCGTTATAGGCTAAGCCGGCTGCCTGATGCAGGAATTTCGGTTTTTGCTGAGGATCTTGAGTAAGGTAATTGGGTTGCAGGTGACATTCATCGACAAGAAACTCGCAAATTTTCACATTGCCGCCGATCACTGCAAACCCAAACAGTGATGTTTTCCCCCCGTTAACGTTAGACTCAGCATCAAGTTTGGCATTTCCCATAGCCAGTGTTTTGACCATCTCCAGATTGCCCTTGAATGCGGCGGACATAATCGCCGTCTGGCCATATTTGTCTTCCATATCGATCGAGAGATTGGACGCTTTCCAGGCT
>Ga0207006_1089_pt1 | contig 19223 bp, 12 predicted proteins | sample Alteio_BWMinCont_84_FD_153497 | JGI IMG/M metagenome (GOLD analysis project Ga0207006, IMG submission 153497) | Enriched cells from forest soil in Barre Woods Harvard Forest LTER site, Petersham, Massachusetts, United States -... | ecosystem: Environmental > Terrestrial > Soil > Temperate forest >...
GGCATGATCATCAAAAGAAATTATCTCGAGCGGCATAAGAAATTCTTCTAACGCCAATCTATTTTTCTCTTTATGATGACTCTTTTCTATACCATATCTTAATTCAGCAACTGTAATGGAAGAAAGGAAGATATCTCCCGTTGTAAATTTTTTAAATTTCTCTAGGACTACTATAGGATTATTTTTTATGATATAGATGCAAATACAGGTATCTAAAAGAAATTTCATTTAAATATTCCCCTTACTCATTTTTTCTATTGACGTTTACTTTTTTGTTGAGCTTAACTGTCTTCAAAAAAATTTCTTTCTTGTTGTTCTGGTTGATTACGATCTACCATAAAATCAGCTGAAAATTTAGGGATACTTTTGAATAAAGTTTCCCATGGGTCTTTCATTGGAATAAGAACAATAGCATTATCCATTTTTTTAATATACACTTGCGTCCCCGATATTCGAAACTCTTTTGGCAACCGAACGGCTTGACTTTGACCATTTTGAAATAATTTTGCTGTCTTCATAATGCACCTCATAGTATATACCTTTAAATATATACTATAAAGTCAAAATTAAATACTGATTTTTTATATAGCAGTGGCAGCAAAAAGTTCAGGGCAATCGCGCTAACCAATGTCCAATTATCTGTATATAAAAGTAATATGTCAAGCTCCACATCAATTTAAACGTAACTAAGAACTGCCTTTTATCAAAAGGAGGCGCTGTGCGCAGTTTTTAATTTGGCAGTCATTTCAAATTAGCAATTCATAATATCTCCCGCTATTTATTTGTCAGATTCATTATTTGTCAGGTTTACGTTGTTAGATTATTTTAAAATTCCGAGTCAGGGGTTCCGTATTACTTTGTCAGGGACGCCGTGAATACATCCCTGTAGGCTTGACGACCGCATCCCTGCGGTCGACACCCTGACAAAGTAATACGGAACCCCTTCCTCTTGCGCTTTAGTCACGTAGTATCGCTCGAATAACCATTTTTCAAGAATAATGCCGAATCGATTAGCTTATGCTCTATATCACATTGGATATAAAGCAGAGTGAATGAACGGGATCTTTCAAAAATCCTATTGTTTGTAGTAATATTTGCTTTTTGCTTAGGTGATTAAACATGATTTCTCTATCGGATACTTTTCTTAAACATTTCGAAAATTTAGAAGATCCCAGATTCAAAAACAATCATAACAAGAGACATTCGTTGACAGATATACTCGTATTAACTATTTTAGCAGTCATTTGTGGTGCTGAAAGTTGGATAGACGTTGAAGAATTTGGAGAATCTAAAAAAGAATGGCTTAAAACTTTCCTTGATCTTCCAAACGATATCCCTTCACATGATACCCTTGGAGACGTTTTTGCTCGACTGTCTCCAATGGTATTACAAGAATCATTTTTGGCTTGGATACGTTCTCTGGTAGAAATAAGTGAAGGCGAAATTGTTGCTATCGATGGAAAAACTTTAAGGCATTCTTATGATACAGCTAAAAGTCGCAAAGCAATACATATGATTAGCGCTTGGGCCTGCAACAATCAATTAATATTAGGACAACTCAAAACAAGCGAGAAATCTAATGAAATAACTGCCATTCCAGAGTTATTAAAAATGCTTGATGTGAAAGGTTGTACAATCACTATTGATGCTATGGGCACCCAAAAGGAGATTGCAGAGTTAATTATTCAAGAACAAGCTGATTACGTTTTGGCTTTAAAAGGTAACCAAGGTATTGCTCATATGGTTGTGGAAGATTATTTTCAAAAGGCGTTAAAGAAGAACTTTTTTGGCATTGCATGCGATTATTATGAGGAAATCAACAAGGATCATGGAAGAATAGAAATTCGTCGGTATTGGACTATTTCGGATTTACATTGGTTATATGATCGTAAACTGTGGACAGGTTTAAAGAGTGTTGGCATGGTCCAATCTACCCGTATTATTGGCAACGAAGAAACCAATGAGACACGATTTTTTTTGATAAGCTTTGAAAATGATGCCAAGAGATTCGGGCAAGCTGTGCGCAGTCATTGGCAAGTGGAATCTCTGCACTGGTGTTTAGACGTTGGTTTTAATGAAGATGACTGTAGAGTTCGTCTGGGTAATGCGGCTGAAAATTTTAGCATTATCCGACGAATAGCATTAAATTTATTAAAAAAAGAAACTTCACGAAAAATAGGCATTCAAGCCAAGCGCAAAAAAAGTGGATGGAGCAACCAATATCTTCTTAAAGTATTATCATCGGAATCAATGACGAAAAAATAAAGGTAATCGGTCCGGCATTATTCTTGAGAAATGGTTATTCGATAGCGGTACTACGTGACTAAAGCGCAAGAGGAAGGGGTTCCGTATTACTTTGTCAGGGTGTCGACCGCAGGGATGCGGTCGTCAAGCCTACAGGGATGTATTCACGGCGTCCCTGACAAAGTAATACGGAACCCCTGACTCGGAATTTTAAAATAATCTAACAGCGTGAACCTGACAAATAATGAATCTGACAAATAAATAGCGGGAGATATTATGAATTGCTAATTTGAAATGACTGCCAAATTAAAAACTGCGCGCAGCGCCTCATTTTGATAAAGAGCAGATATTAATGACGTTTAAAGTTAATGGAAGCCAGCTTGACATATTACGTTTATATGCAAGTAATTGGCGATTGGTTAGCGCGATAGCCCTGGCAAAAAGTTTAGATTTATTTTAATAGAAGATTTAGGAGAAAAACATATCAGTTTGGTGGATTCATTAACAAAACCGGATACAGTAAAAGCCATTTCCGCCCGACTTAAAGAGAAATCACTCGATTGCTTGTTCCAGCAGGCGGTTTAATTGTCCCAGTAAATAAAATGGAATGGAAATTAATTTATATGCCACTCTATTGCCTGTTGTTGAATTCAAATTAACATCCACCTGACTTGGCACATCAGAATTAACTCGAACGGCTGTAGAATATTTTTTTAGCTCCATAAATACATGCAGGGATTTTAAACTACCTGTGCTGCCAGATTTAACTTCCAGCGGAATTACTTTGTTTCCAAATTGTATGATAAAATCAATCTCAGCATTTGAACCTTTTTCCTCTCGCGCCCAATAATATAAAGAAGGTTCTATATAAAATGGTGTGATTGTTCTTAACATTTGTCCAACAACTTGTTCTGAGATACCACCATGATTAATCAGAGTAATATCGCTAATGTCTCTAATTTGGGTCAAACCAAGCCCCATGTTTATACTACATAACCCAACATCCAAATAAATTTCCTTGAAAAATTTTTCTTTGATTTCAGCTGCCAAAGGGATACCGTTTGCTGAAGTATTTAAAATACGGTGACAAATTCTTGCACTATTTAATACGAACAATACTTTCTTGAAAATGATAGAAGGGACATCTGGATTTACACGACTGTAAACAAATTTTTGACCAAGCATTTTTGGAATAGCAGCCATAACTTCATCCATGCGTGCAATTTCTTCTCTATTTTTATATTTTGAAAAATCATCTCGATAACTGGTTAGCAAATCATTTTGAATTTGCTGCACTCGCATCAATGATTGTTCGTTGACCCAACTTTTCACAACCGCTGGAAGCCCACCCACAATTAGATATTCTTTAAAAAACCCCATCAGTTTTTCATGAATTGCAAGAGGAATTTCTGTATTTAAATTATATTTAAATACGTAATTCATCAAGATATCCTGATTCTTTGCTAATAAGAACTCTTCAAAAGATAAGGGCTCTAAATACATGTAACTAATTCTGCCTACTGGCATACTAAAAGAATGATCTGCCAGAAGAAATTCTAATAAAGATCCCGCCGAAATGACGGGCAATGTTGGTAATTTTTCATAAAACCAACGAAGTTTTGCAATCATTTCCGGAGCGGCTTGTATTTCATCTAAAAACAATAAACTATTGTCGGGATTAATTGCTGTATTAAAATGACTGCTTAAATTTAACAAAATTTCGTTGGGATCATTCGAATTAAATAAGCTTAGGGGAGCTAATCGATCCTCGAAATTCACCTCAATAATTTGCTTGTTTATTTCTTTGGCAAATTCTCTTACGAGCCAGGTTTTCCCGACTTGCCGTGCACCTCTTAGTATCAAAGGCTTTCGATCGTTTGAGATCAACCAATTTTTTAGGTAATCTATCGCTTTTCTTTTCATTTAACCGCACACCCTGAGCAACATCCTTATAGTCTTTCTTCATATTTTATTATATCAATTTAATATTTAATTTTCAATAAAAGAAGGGGTTCTTTTTTGTATTTTTTAAAATTATAACCCCTTCTTTTATTGAACTTTTATCACAAATTATCATAACATTTTGATATTAAACAAAAAATTATTTTTCTGGCTTTAATTCCAGTGAATGCAGCTCAAACAACAGCCTCGAGTCGTACCAATCGCGCAAACCTAGACCTATCTAATCACTATGAATACAGCTGATAGACACCGGAGGCATTACCAACGACCTCACCCACCACGACCTATACCCTAATACCTGCCTGTAAAAGCTGAACATTTTAGCAAGTATCAATAAAAAATACATTTTTATTTGCATACCTATTGACTTCAACCACCTCATTTGTACTAATCATCAATGCTGTTTCGCATTGCATTTTATTTTGGGAATGAGATCGTCTTAAAATTAAGCTATCGGTTTCAAACACTTTCATTTATTTGCCTTGTAAAATCAACGTTGCTTCAATGAAAATCAAAAGCATCTCATTACTTCTGAATTTTCTTGGCATATACAATCCCACCTCCAACTATTCCCTGTTTTAACATCTCCGATAATTTTTGATAACCTTGGTAGAGATCATAAAAGGGGGTTGAACCAAAACGCGCAATTAGATCTTCCTTCTTGCTTTCCATTTTGTGTATTAACTCTTGATACCAGGTCCGATATTGAATATCTAAAGAAATTATTTTTTCTAATTTCCAAGAACAAGCTTTAAGATTTGTTGCAATGTTCGAAAGATTGATGGGATTAAAACGCAGTGCAGCAGTGGATTGCTTTGTTTCATCTGTAAAAGGACTAGATCCAGAAAAATGTCCGGGGCTAGTGTAATCGAAAATCAGGAGTTCAGCTTGAGGCTTTGCAAGCAAAGCAAATTGTTTTAAACAATTTTCCTGATTTTGAAAGCAAAAGAAGGCATTAAAAGAATATAATACACTAAACTTTTGATTACCCTTGAAGGATGACCCGAAAAAAAAATCATTCAGAAGATTTGCATCACAATAATAAAAAGGAATGTTAGGGTAATATTCTTTTGCTTGCTCCAATACTGTAGGATCGATATCGATGCCTGTCACATGCCCATAGCCCTTTTCCTGGATATATTTTGCGGTTCCACCCAGGCCACAACCGATATCCAATAAGGTTTGGTTTGGATCTGGTGTGATTAAGTTCAATACCAAATCGATGGCTTGTTCTTCGCCGGCGTGGGCATAATTGCCTTTTCGAATATGGGCAAGTAATAATTTTCTTTGGCTCATAATTTTTCCCTTTTGAAGCTGAAATAAGATCCTGTTTAAGGATGCAGTATGTAACATAAGGATTTTGGTAAGTATATTGGTTGTTTTGCATTTTGAGAAAGGTCCTTGATCTAAAAAAATATGCAGGTTAACACTTGATCTCGTTCAATATCAAAAACTCTTATGAAAAAAAATTGATTAATTGATCTCAAAAACCGCACGTATGGCAACAACCAATGGTGATTATGAATCTGCATGCTTAATGAGACTATAGTTTACTAATTATACGTTGATTAGATGCCGACGCAGTATTGTTTACTGCATGTTTCTTATTGAAGATCAAATCATCTACAATATTTAAACAAGTTTCTCTTACAACACCAAGCTTTTCATCGCGTTCTTTATCCAAACACCTTTGAATTGTAACTATGGCTTTTCGAACCTCATCCGGCAATTCAGATGAAGGAGCATCTTCCCCTGGCCAAGAAGCATCGCGTGTTGCCTTATCTGGCCAACGCGAATAGGCCACCCACAAACCCTCTTCCGTTTGGTGTAAACAAGATCCTAAGGCACCACGATGGTCTATAAAATAACTGGCAATCACATGCCATGCCGTTTTGTAATCTGATTCCTTCCCTGGTTTTAAATAACCCTGATAAATGACTGCAAACATCGTTTCCCCCATTTTTCATTTCATTTACTAGACTTCGATTTGTGTAGCCTAGGTGCCTAGATTCCCAATAATTTTCTATTATTTCCTGATAATGTACCGTTAAGGTGCACTTTTCCGCCTTTATCAATCATATATTCCAATTTCAATCAATAGTTTTACTTACAAAAATTGCTTCGAGTTGAAGCTTTTCTGCTAATACACTTCTTTCTATAGCATTGATCCTAGGAGCAATACCTTTCCAAGCTTCTAGAAATTTTTTAGGTTGCGATTCCTGTAAATCGCTCAAGAAATGTTCTTTGTCATTGATATTCATATGAGGAAACAAAACCATCATCATCCCGATCATGTCATCTGAAGACATTTGCTCATAGACTGGAAAATCAATTTTTTCTTTCAGCTCTTTATCAGAATAATATTTCTGAAGCTCCGGCATAATTAAGGTTTCTTCTGCATTGATATGTTGCAAGTCAAAAGCAATAAATTTTCTATACGCAATATAAAATTCATAACCCTTGGCGATTAACTCCACTTCATTACCTGTTTCCAGAATATTCAAAATTTCGGTTAACATGCCTCTTAAAATCTCAAACATAGCCTTATAGCTTTTATGATCTGCCTCAATAGAATCAACTATGGATGTTCCTTTAGCCCTTAACAAGGCATGAATGATTTCATTTTCATGTTTGGCATGCCCCTCTATGATCCCAAATATATATTCCATTTTATTTTTAATTTCTAACAATTGCGATAAATCTGTAAAATCAGCCCTCGCAATGCGATTTTCCAAATCAGATAATATGGCTCTTAGAAATTTATGTTCGCGGTAAAGCCTATATCTTTGACTCTCGTTACCAGAAGACTTTTTTATAGATAGCTGCTCTGCTGCGCTCTTTGCACTTACTGGCATCTTTTACCTCCAGGATTAACTTAGCACTGACCCTAAATATTAACATAGGGTTCTGAACCTTACTATTATCCCATTATCCCCTGAGCTCATTCAAAGGGTAAGTTTTGTTCCCCGCTTTATGAGTCATGATCATAGACGATTCAATAAACTAGTTTATTAACTTAAAATTTACGCGCAGATCGCATTCCCATTGTTTTCCCTAAATTTACCCTGTCATAAAGGCTTTCAAAAAACTAGAGATTAAGGGAGCAATTACCCGACTGGCGCTCGACTATATTAATTATGAATGGTCAACAGAACATGGTGGATCTGCCCATCATCTTGCAACCCAATAATATTTTCTGCTAACTGGACTTCATCTAACCAAAGCCCCCCCTGGCCTTCAATATGTGAAACAGTAATTTTATATATCGTCTGTTTGAAATGATAATCTACCTTAAAACCATCCCAATCATCCGGAATCATAGGTCTAAGACTTAATTGGTTACCATTCAATAATTTTATTCCTAACAATATTTCAGTGATCAATCGATATAACCAACCTGCCGATCCGGTATACCAGCTCCAACCCCCACACCCGATATGCGGTGCCACACTGTAAACATCTCCTGCAACCACATAAGGTTCAATTTTATAACGTTCAATTTCTGTAGGATTACGACCATGGTTAACTGGATTTAGAATATTAAGGATCTGCCAAGCGAATTGTTTTTCGCCTAATTCAGCAAATGCCATTGCTGCCCAAATTGCTGCATGCGTATATTGACCACCATTTTCGCGTATTCCAGGTACATATCCTTCGATATAACCAGGATTTGGTATTGATTTATCGAATGGAGGAGTGAGCAGTTTAACCACACCATCTGCCTCGCTTACTAAATGATGATAAAGTGAGGCCATCGCTTCTTTAGCACGTAGCGGATCTGCAGCACCTGATAATACCGACCAACTCTGAGCAATTGAATCAATCTGACATTCATCATTACTAGCAGATCCCAACGGCGTGCCATCATCGAAATAAGCACGACGATACCATTTACCATCCCAACCATGGGTTTCTAATTGTTGTTGTAATTTTCTACTTTCTTCGTTGCAAATCTTAGCAAATTCATTATCACCACAATGCAGAGCCAGTGGAGAAAATCGTTTAAGCACGTCATATAGAAAAAATCCTAGCCAAACACTTTCGCCTCGACCTTCAATACCGACTCGATTCATCCCATCATTCCAATCACCCGAGCCCATGAGCGGTAAGCCATGTTCGCCAAATTTTAAGCCATTTTTAATCGCCTGCGTTGCATGTTGATACAGACTAACCCCTTTACTACCCATCGTTGGTAATTCATAATACGACTCTTCATCGACCTTTAGCATTCGTCCTTGCAAAAAAGGAATTTTTTCATCCAACACGCTTATATCACCAGTCGTCTCAATATAATGGCAAATTGCAAAGGGTAACCACAAGTAATCATCTGAACAACGCGTTCGTACGCCACGATTTTGCGGTGGATGCCACCAATGTTGTACATCGCCTGCCTCAAATTGATGAGCAGCACATAATAATATATGCGCACGTAATAAATCGGGCGCAATATGGGCCAAGGACATAACATCTTGTAATTGATCTCGAAAACCAAAGGCTCCCCCCGATTGATAATAACCACTACGCCCCCATAATCTACTCGATAACACTTGGTATAGTAACCATCCATTGGCCAAAAGATTAACCGCCGGATCGGGTGTCGATACTTGTAGCCCGCTGAGTGTTTTTTGCCAATATTGACGTACCGTTGTTAATGCCACTTCTGCTGCCGTTATGTCACAATAACGCTTTATAAGGGTATCAGCCTCTAGTCTATCTTGTCCTGCTCCTAAAATAAATACAATGTCTCGTGATTCGCCTTGTGCTAAATTAAAGGCTAACTGAATAGCAGCACAGGGATCTAATCCCGCACCCACCCGTCCCGACAAACGTTTGCGTCTCAGCGCTTCTGGCTTTTCTTGCCTGCCATTTCGACCGAGAAATTCAGCACGATCGCCTGTAATGCTGCGTTCATTTAATTCTAAACGTGAAGTCGTTGCATCAAAAAACGCTGTGCGTTCACCGAACTCAGTGTTATAGTGATTTTGTGCCAATATTGCCCCACTTTGTGATAATTCAGTCACGACATGCATAGCATTTTTAGCTCGCATATCTCCTAATACCCAAGCAACATAACCGGTAACGGACAACTGACGAAGATGCATTGAATCATTGCGTATTTTTAATAAAACAAATTTAACCGATGAATCCATTGCTACAAACATAGATAATTCGGTATAAATACCCTCTTCAATGTGCTCAAACACACTGTAACCAAAACCATGACGGATTTGGTAATCGCCACGTCCCCGACACGGCAATGGCGTTGGAGACCAACTCAATCCACTTTTATCATCTCGTAGATAATATGCCTCACCTGCTGAATCTTGTAAGGGATCGTTATCCCAAGGGGTAAGACGAAATTCATGAGCATTTTCTGTCCAGGTGTAGCCTTGACCACTTTCAGATACCAATGTGCCAAAACTAGGATTAGCAAGCACATTAGCCCAAGGCGCAGGTGTCGTGATATCCTTTGTCAAACGAATAATGTATTCATCTCCAACTGCAGTAAATCCACCCAAGCCGTTAAAAAATTGTAAATCTTTTGGGAGTGCGGCCAGTTTGTTATCAACAAATCTGGCAGATAATTTGCTCACATTCAAAATAGGCATAATCGGTGTACTGATACGACGACGGCTCAATTGTTCCTGCAACGAACCCCGTTTATCAGAAAGGATAACTCGTGCTACAGATTGCAATAAAATTCTATCTTCTAATGACATCTGATCAGCAACGCGTACCACAATAGTACCCGCATGTTCTGTGGTAGTCGTAGAGGTTATCAAACTCATCATCTGGTCTTGTAATTCTTGTCGATAACTGACATGCTCTTCATTCAGTATAAATAAATCAACTTCCAAGCCTTTGCGCCGCCAATAAGCTTGTGCTTTAATTAATTGTCGAACCAATTCGATATTGGCAGCATCTTCAATATGCAATAACAATATGGGCAAATCTCCCGAAATAGAATAACTCCATAAACTGGATTGTCCACGTCTGTTACTGGCTAAAATACGTGGATCCGCACGACGCGTACTACTGGCGTAAATAATAGCGCTTGCCAGGCGACCGAAGAGTTGTGCATCTGCTTCAGAAATATTAAGTTGGTGTAACAGCACTTGACCATGCGTCCAAGCCAATTCAAAAATACGGTTTGCTAAACGATGATCCTGATATTTTTTGACTAATGTTATACAATTCGCATGAGTATCCGATATCCCTGTGAGAAGATCTAAAGTAACAAAAGCATCTGGTTCAAGAGTGAATCGACAACGTATGGCAATTATTGGGTCCAATACCGCCCCCATAGTATTGGAGAGATCACCTTTCTCTATCATTGCAAGAGGCAGAGCCAAAGATCGACCGCGACCAACAAAACGAGCACGATCCGTTTCAAAAGACAAGGTATAGGGTTTTTCGCTGTATACATTCAGTAGATGACATAACCATGGTTGGTTCTGCAATCCATCCTGTGGCCGACGCGTGGCCAAAACAGCTTGCAATGAGGGTAAACACTCTGTTTCGACAAATAAATTACTAAAAGCAGGTTGTGCGAGATCAGCTGCTTGTGGTGCCAAAACAATTTCGCCATAGCTCGTAAATTCAAGGGTACGACGTATCTTGGTATGATTATGAATTCGCACCCGCCTTAATTCAATATCATCTTCTGGTGATACCACAACTTCTGTATGCAAACCTAATAACAGGGTATTAGAACGATGACTATATTCTGCATGAGCTTCTGAGAATACTGTTTTAAAATTTTCTACTACGCCTCCCGTAGGTTGATAACTAATCGAGCAAAATTCATTGGTAGTTACATCACGCACATAACTAAACAAGCCCCAATTGTCACAAGTACTGTCTTCGCGCCAACGGGTTACTGCAAATTCTTTCCAACGACTGTAACCACCACCTGCTTGTGTGAGCACTAAGTGATAACTCCCATTCGATAGCAGTTGAATTTGTGGTGTACGCGTGTTAGGTGTGTGAAATACACGCATCGACGCCTCCGGACGGCTTGAAGCTGGAGAGACAATGGGTGACACAGGTATTTGTAAATAGGAACTCGTGGGTTTTGGTATACGTTCCTGCAATAGCAAAAGGGTCGCCTGAAATAGCGGATCTGCAACAAAACGCCTTTGCATAGGTTGGTTGTGCAGTAGATACGAAAATGCTAAAAGCGTCATCCCTTGATGATGTGCCATAAAGGAACGTATCACTGCTCTTTTACTATCGGGTGGTAAACGAGACTGCGTAAAGTCAATGGCTTCATAAAAACCAAATTTGCCTACGGCCTGCTCACTGGCCAACCGTTGTAAGTTGCGACAGGCGGCTTCAGGCGCAATCATTAATCCAAGCGCACTCGCATAAGGTGCAATAACCAAATCTTCTTCTAAACCACGTTTTAAGCCTAATCCCGGCACACCAAATGCGCGATATAAATAATTGTATTGTGTATCAACCGCATTATAACCAGATTCCGACACACCCCATGGCACTCCCCGTTGCTTACCATAGTCAATTTGTCGCTTGACTGCTGCCCGATAAGTTTGATCCAGTAATGTACTCGGGTAGGTAGGCATAACCAGCAGTGGCATTAAATATTCAAACATCGATCCACTCCAGGAAATCAAGATAGGTTCTCCCGCATTCGATACTAATTGTCTACCTAATGCAAACCAACTTTCTTGTTGTACTTGTCCTGCAGCAATTGCTACAAAACTTGCCATGCGAGCTTCTGAAGAAAGCAAATCGTAATTACTGGGATCACGACGCTGTTCTTCAACATTGAACCCAATCGTCATCAAATGACTCTCTTTATCATAGAGAAAATCAATATCATTCTTCGCCAAAGAGAATACTTGATGAACCAGTTTATCAATCAATACTATTTGTGCTTGAAAGTATTTCACATCAGTCGACATCAAACCTACAATATCCCGCAAAGTAGTATTGATAGTTACCCCAGATATAGAGCTGATTTTTTTTATTTCATCGAGCAAAGCATTGGTTTGCAACAATAATTTATTTGACCAGTCTGAAATTTCGGCTTTTTCTGCATTTTCATTTAATATCTTAATTTTTTCTGCAACTTCAGATAATTTTTGACAGCCATTCAAAATAGTCGGTCCGTTTGTCCATGATAAGCGAGCATTGTCCAACAACTGTTTAAAATAACTAAGCTCAGATGGCAAAGAATTTTTCTTTACAAAACTCGTTTCTAAAACTTCCCAGGTATCTTCCAATCCATCTAAATATCGAATATTCAATAATGGATCATCTACCAATAATAACAAACCTTGTCGCAGTGTTAATAGATGGCCAACCAGATTTCCGCTATCGACGGTCGAAATATACCTTGGATACAGTGGCAAAAGAGTTTCAGTGTCATACCAATTGTAGAAATGTCCATGATAACGTTCTAAATTAATCATCGTTTGCATTGCATTTTTTGTGCGCTCCAATAATTGATTTAGCGTAACATAACCAAAATCATAAGCGGTCAAATTAGCAAGCAGAGCTAGACCCATGTTCGTCGGTGAAGTACGTCTGGCAATTGCTTCTTTGGGCGTCTCTTGATAATTGTCTGGTGGTAACCAATGATTCTCCGCCGTCACAAACGTATCAAAGAATGCCCAAGTTCTACGTGCCATTCTATGTAAAAAACGTATTTGGGTGGGCTCTAATTTTACTTCCAATTCCTGAATAGGTTGACTCAACCAACGGGCAATTAAAGGAGATGCAAACCAAAGTATCAATAAGGGAAGTGCAAACAATAGAGATAATAATCTACCATTCATTACCAGAACTATTACTGCAGCTATCGCAGCCGCAGGACCCATCCACATGCTGACAATCCATGCTAGAGGAGTATCTTGCAAACGTTGATTCACTTGATCAGAAGGCGTCCACTCTAATAAATGGCGTTTCGAAACCCACATTCTCCAACAGGTACACAAAATTGCACCTAGGCTATATCCTGCTTCATGCGGCAAACAGGCTAAATATACTAGTAATTGCCCTACACGACGACGCAGGACTTGCATGATCAAAAAAACATGCTGACTTGGCAGTCTGTTGCGCGGTTTCTGCACCATTTCCAACAAAGTGTTTACAACTGTCGGCAATACCACGATCGCCAGTATTATCCCCAACCAAAAACTGTTTGCAGGTAATATTGTCCAATTCAATGCTAATAGCGCCAACAACGCTAAAGGCACTAAACTACGCCGAATATTATCGAACAATTTCAATATTGACAAAGTCGATAATGGATTCTTAACTCGACGTCCATCCCCATTTAATACGGTGGGTAACAACCAATCGATGAGTTGCCAATCCCCACGGATCCAACGAGTACGACGTTTAGCATCTGCTAAATAACTGCTCGGTGATTTTTCATACAAAGGCACATCCGAGAGAAATCCAGAACGTAAGTAACAACCTTCCAGCAAATCATGACTTAAAATGCGGTTATCCGGAAAACAATGTCCCAACACTTTTTGAAATAAATCAAGATCATAAATCCCTTTACCCATGAATGATCCCTCATGGAACAAATCTTGATAGACATCCGATACCGTACGGGTATAAGGATCAATACCAAATTCATTGCCAAAGAGCCACACATAACGGGTTGGACCGGGATTAGGTAATGCCTCAGCCACACGAGGTTGCAAAATACCATATCCTTCCACAACACGTTGTTTTTTACTATCAAAACGAGGCCTATTCAGGGGATGCGCCATTGTACCCACAAATTGCCTTGCAGTCTCCCGAGACAATTGGGTATCACTGTCCAGTGTAATCACATATTTAACGTCGGTAAGAGATTCTATGCGCCCGACAATCAAAGAAAAAGGCGTCTGAATGTTCTGCTGCAATAAATTATTGAGATCGGATAATTTACCGCGTTTTCGTTCCTTACCCATCCAAACTTGTTCGCTCTCATTCCATTCACGCTTACGGTGGAATAAGAAGAAAATATCAATATCTTCGTAAGCGTACGATAAACCCCGTTCTTGCATAAGCATCATCAAGCAACTTTTGTTTTTTTCACCATATTTTCTTGGGCAGCTTTCCAATTTTGCGGAAACAATTCAGGTAAATTCTTGTTTAAATGGGTTGGAAGGCGCGTCAGCACGTCTCGGAGATAGGCAAAAGGCTCTACGCCATTCGCAAGACATGTTTCAATGATACTGTAGATAATTGCCGCACTTTCACCACCTACTTCAGAACCAAAAAATAAATAATTCTTTCTTCCTATCGTGATAATCCTCATCCCCCGTTCGGCCGTATTGTTATCAATGTTTAACCAGCCTTCTTCTAGGTAGGTGTTGAATGCAGCCCAATGGTTCAATACGTACTGCATGGCAAGCCCAATAGGACTAGCGCGAGGAACAAGCAATATTTGTTCGTCTAACCATTCTTTAAAAGCTAACAGGATAGGTTTAGAGTCGCTTTGCCTTTTTTCTTTACGTTTTTCATAATCTAGGTCTCGTATCTTTTTTTCAATAGCATACAACTTTCCTATAAATTCTAAGGCTTTATGGGCTAGACCCGGTTTTTTTATGCGTTTTGCAATCTCATAAAATTTTCTCCGGGCATGCGCCCAGCAGGCAACCTCAATAATTTTATACAACTCGTAACAGGCATCATATCCCGCATAAGCATCTGCTTGAAGATATCCAGAAAAATCCTTTAAAAAAGCTAATGGGCCTTCAGAACTACGATCAGTCTTGTAATCATAAATGACTATTCGAAGCCCACTCAAAAAGCTTGAAATATAAATCCACATTCTGCCGGTTAAGGTTTTACCTAAACCCGGCTTTTGCGTCGGTGCAGGGGTATCATCCGTATACATATGAGAGGCTTTTACTGCCAACTCTTTAAGTCCAAGATAAATGGGTTTCAAGAGTATCGCGGACTGACGTACCCAATCACACTGGGTCGAACGAGAAATGGTTACACCATAGCGTTCAAAAATCTTTTCCATACGATAGAGTGGCAAATGGTCGGTATATTTACTGACCAAAATATGAGCTAATAAGCCAGGTCCTGCCAGACCCTTGTCAATCGGTTGAGCAGGCAAGGGGGCAGTCACTACACCCTCGGCGCATAGCTTACAACTATATTTAAAACGAACATGTTCAATAATTTTATAACTGGCAGGGCAATATTCCAGTTGTTCCGTTACCTCTTCTCCAATTCGACAAAGAGGATGACCACAGCCACAAATTTTATCTAGCTCAGGAATATCATGCTCCACCCGTTCCCTCGGTAAATTTGTTCGTTTCTGTCGACCGGTAGACGACTGAGTTTTGCCTGCCTTTGAGGCAGGCCCATCGTCACTCGAAGGCTTCTCCCTTCCATCTCCCTTTGAACCTTCATCTTTATTATTCTCATTTGACATTTTTTCTGAACGACGACCGAATACCATCCGTTGCAATTGATGGATCTGGGATTGTTGTGCTTCAATGATGGCATCCTGTCTAGCAATATGCTGCAACAAGGCTTTCACCAATGCCTTGAGTTCGTCTACCCCATCTGGAATAACCAGATTATTTAGGTCTAATTTAAATTCATTTGTACCCATATAAATTAGGGTACCATACACGGATCACAATGTTAATAGTTCTTAGGCTACTTTTTTATAATGCAACGTAGGCAATCGGTGAATATTTTTTAAATCAATCCCCTCCAATAAACAATGCAGGTCGCTTAAACTCAATTCGATACTTTGGCCCGTTAAAGCCGGCAAAATATAACGGCCCTTCTCAAAGCGCTTATACCAGATACAAAAACCATTGCGATCCCAGTATAAAATTTTGATCTTGTTTCGTCCTTTATTAGAGAAAACAAAAAGGTGTCCTGAAAAGGGGCTTTGCTCTATGATGTTTTGAACAATTTCTGATAAACCATCAAATGATTTACGCATATCAATTCCAACGGTGGCCAGATAAACTTTAGTATTGGAAGGCAACATCAACATGATAATGCCTCCAACATATTCAACAGCTGTGCAACCTCTGAACCTCGATTTTGATAGGAAAACCTTACTTGCCGTCCATTCTTCAATACGACTTCCATTTGAATATTTTCTTTTCCAACATTCAGGGGAACGTCACTTTGTGATAGATTGACTTTAACAAAGGTTGGTAGCTTACTGCCAGACCGTTTTTGTCGGGTTGTCTCATAGCCTGATTTCTTTTTGACATTAAGACGCCCCTTATAACCAAATATACTCTTCCATTTATAAAATGCACTTTTGCCTATTTTATGAAGGCTGCAATACTCCACTGGGGATAATTTGCTGGCTCTCCAATCCGCTATCCTCTTTTTCCAATAAAGTCGCCCCTTAGTTTGCATGGGTGCCTCTGCTCTAGTACTGTGCTTCATATCCAATATCCCTCAGGTTTGATACATGCAGCTACTATTTCAGATTACTATTCTAGACAAAAGATGGGGTTCGTCGGACGCTTACATATCTTCAGGGGAATAACGTTCGTTAAGTGCCTTAATTTGAGCGGCAGCCAAGGTAAGTAAAGCATCGTCCTCGGGCATATGGGCTTCTTTTGCATCATTAAAATCTGTCAGCAAGGCAAAATGTAAATGTTCATCACGATTACCGAGATACCGTACTTCTAGCGCTTCAATCAATGATTCCATTCCAGCGATACTTCCCAACATGCTTGGCACTACTACCAATGTGCGAAGCGAGGAGGGAATGCCCGTAGAAAAATCTAATTTTGGTAACGGTTGCGGTTTCACCAACAAGGTGGTCCCTAAATTAACCAATGCAACGGCTAATTGACTGCTACAGATTGCTATCAAAATTCCCAATGCCAAAAATTCTGCATTACCTATCCCGTTTTGACTTGCCTTAAACAACAAACATACCGTTAATGCAACTGTAATAAGGACAATAAAACCGGCATAACACAATAATGCCTTTTGACGAGAACCATAACACAATTTTTGCCAGAAAGTACTAGAAATGCCTAGTGTTTTTTTAAGCTGCGTTAAACCTGGGCCGATTAGATAAAACCCTACATGGCAATAGCGTACATTGTCAGGATTCGCTTTGTCTTCAGGTGCTATAAGGGTGTCCATCCTATTTTTTGCTAACTGTATCGCCTTAGAGGACACTTCTTCTTCCGATCGTAAACTAGCACGTGACAAACGCTCCACCACATGACGATAACAATCACGTGTGCCAAAATCCATTTTACTATAAGTAGCGGTCGGATCCTGCCGTAGCATTTGTTCGACAACGCTCGTCGATTCAACGAAATCACGCCAATCAACTTCACTCAAACGACGTAATCCATTAATGCTATTACTGACGGTGACTTGATTGGCTGCCTGATGCTTGTTTTCCTCTTGAACTACTTGTTCAATTGTCAGCCCCTCACCCGCTAGGTGTTGCTCAATCCAGCTTAAAGGTAATGCCAGACCTGCACCTTGTAGACGTCGTGCTAACTCAGCAACAAAGGCAGAGCTCATTATGGGTTCAGAGCGTGCCATATCTGCAATGACTATCACGAGTTTCTTGGGATCGCCTATAGCAACCTCTATCATACGATCCGCCCAGTGATTCGCCAGATTGCTGTCATTCCTATCATTGACAATCCGTTTGCTGGCACTGCTCAAATTTTCAATCAACGCCACACCCAAGGTAATGGGAATTGCCCATAATTCACCCAGTGTGAGTTTCGTCACCTCTTGATAAGCGGTAATGAATCGGCTTAAATTTTCTAAATCCCAACGTCCATCTCCATGTTCAATAACCTGCAAAGCGATATCATAAATTCGCGGATATCCAGGTAAAGTGCCAGCAAGTTGCGGCAATGTCCGACCATATCCTTTCGGCAAATTTCGTCGAATAGCCAGAATTTGTTCTTGGATCAGATAAAAATTATCGAGCAACCATTCTTTCGCAGGGGAAAAGGTATTATGAATGCTAGGTTTTTGAGTCAAGATTCCACATGACTGAATCAATATGGCTTCACTGTCTGCCAAGCGATGTAACAAAATATCTCGTGAAGGCTTTTTCGCTAGCTTATGCGACAACGCTAAGGTGATGCCATAGCGTTCCATCTGATCGGCCGTAAATAGCTCTGCCGGAATTGGCGGCTCTGTCCGCCCTTCAAGGAAGGCTTTGCTTTTTAAGTGCAGCCATTCTTGAATATTGGTGATGAGCGTTTTGCTATCCATATTCAAACTTTTTCCTTCAAATTTTCTTTATCAGCGATTATTAGTATAGACAAGTTAACGGTCTAATTAACGGCCTAAGATGACCTGCCAGCATTAAGATCCTTGCTAAACAAAGCATCTAAAAACTTAAGCTAAACTGAACTAACCAAATAAAAAATATTGAAAAAGGAGGGTGTTGATGAAAAATGATAATATAAGAAAAGCGGTATTTCCTGTGGCCGGCATGGGCATTCGTTTTTTGCCTGCCACCAAAGCAAATCCAAAAGAAATGATGCCTATAGTCGATAAACCCTTAATACAATATGCAGTCGAAGAGGCAATAGAAGCCGGAATTAAAGAAATGATTTTTGTCACCAGCAGTACAAAAAGATCCATTGAAGATCATTTTGATCGCAATTTTGAATTAGAAGAAAAATTAAAATCTCAAGGGAAAGAAGCAGTATTAGAAATGGTCCGCAATATTATCCCCAAAGGAATATCCTGCGTTTATATTCGCCAACCTGAGGCACTTGGGCTAGGGCATGCAATTTTATGTGCTAAAAATATTGTGGGGAATGAACCTTTTGCTGTCTTATTAGCAGATGATTTAATTGAAGGAAACAAAGATTCTTGTATAAAACAAATGGTCAAACAATTCGGAAATATTTCAGGCAGCATTGTAGCCATTGAAAAAATAAAGCCTGAAGATAGTGAAAAATATGGGGTGGTTGGCTTTAGTAATAATTTTGAAAACATAAAAAATATAGAAGAACTTAAAAAAATAAATCAAATTATTGAAAAACCAAACTCATCAGAAGCTC
>Ga0207006_1072_pt2 | contig 18737 bp, 16 predicted proteins | sample Alteio_BWMinCont_84_FD_153497 | JGI IMG/M metagenome (GOLD analysis project Ga0207006, IMG submission 153497) | Enriched cells from forest soil in Barre Woods Harvard Forest LTER site, Petersham, Massachusetts, United States -... | ecosystem: Environmental > Terrestrial > Soil > Temperate forest >...
TAAGACTCCGCGGCAGTGGATATGGCCCGCAAAGTAGCTTTGGCCAAAGCGTCGTTAGACGTCATTTTGGCGCGAAGCAGGTTAGGGATGGCAATCGCCGCCAGCAAAGCGATGATCGCGACCACGATCATGATTTCCACCAGCGTAAAACCTTGTTCCATTTTTCGAGTACGCATAGTACCCTCCTTCTGGTTATATGGTTATATATGACTCCACGATAAGTATATACTATTAATGGGGGACTTGTCGGATATTTATTGCTTGTTTCAAAATATTGCTCTTTAAGAATAAAGAAGAACCCTGTACCGTACGGTACAGGGTTTTCTTGTGGATCTATCCGGTATGGAAAGATTACGGAGTTAAAACGCCACCGGTCGTGATGGTTTCTGTGGTGGATCCGGTACTGCCTATGGCCACCGGTGTTGCCGTGATGCTGTAGCCGCTGGTACTCATGGTTGCGCAGTTATAATTATAACCTGCAATCGGTGAGTTGGCGCAATATGCTTCGTTGAGATACGGAGGTGTTGCCGAAACTAAAGAAGTTTCGTTGCCCGGGTAATTGCCGTTGTTAGACGTCCCATAAGACTCCGCGGCAGTGGATATGGCCCGCAAAGTAGCTTTGGCCAAAGCGTCGTTAGACGTCATTTTGGCGCGAAGCAGGTTAGGGATGGCAATCGCCGCCAGCAAAGCGATGATCGCGACCACGATCATGATTTCCACCAGCGTAAAACCTTGTTCCATTTTTCGAGTACGCATAGTACCCTCCTTCTGGTTATATGGTTATATATGACTCCATTTAAAGTATACAACAAAATCGAGGTTATGCCAGTTTTTCTTAAATTTCTTGTATTTTCTTAAGTTTTCTTTAATGTTGCTTGAAATTTTGAAGTAGTCAGTGTTATACTGTGAGCTACAAAGTTAAAATCGTATGTACTTTAATAACCTATTTTAGTGAAAGTCTAATTATGAATGATGATTTAAACAGTCTTTGGCAGTCCTTGGCCTTATTACTCCGCAGCCACCCTTGGCATGGTATTCCTATTGGGGAAGATTCACCTGATATTGTTAATACCTATATAGAAACCGTACCTTCAGACACGGTCAAATACGAAATTGATAAAAAAAGCGGTTTTTTGAAAGTAGACCGCCCTCAGAAGTATTCCAGTATTTGTCCCACCCTTTATGGGTTTATTCCGCAAACCTATTGCTCCACCAACATCGCTGATCTTTGCCGTGAACGTACCGGCCGGAATTCAGTGGTGGGGGATGAAGACCCTTTGGATATTTGCATATTGACTGAAAAAGTAATAACCCATGGTGATATCATTGTGCGCGCCATTCCAATCGGCGGATTTCGAATGATCGACCGGGGGCAGGCGGACGATAAAATCATTGCAGTCATGCATGGGGACGCCCTTTATAGCCAATGGAACAATATTGAAGACTGTCCCCGGTCCTTCATAGACCGGCTTAAACATTATTTCCTGACCTACAAGGACATTCCGGGATCCGATGAACGCATTTGCGAAATCACCCATGTTTTTGGCCGGGAAGAAGCCATGGAAGTCATCCGTTGTTCCCGCAAAGACTATAAGGAACGTTTCGCCAGGCTTGAAGATATGATGTCTATCATCAATGATGATTAAAGGGGGGATTGAAAATGTCTATGGCACCTGTTAAAAAGAAGGTTTTGGTTGTGGATGATGATAAGTCTCTCACCTTAACAGTAGAAGGATTGCTTACAAATCATGGTTACTCCGCTCTGGTTGCCCATGATGGCCTGGATGCCATGGTCAAGGTGAGGGAAAGTAACCCGGATTTGATCATCCTTGATATTATGATGCCTGAAATCAACGGTTACGATGTCTGCAGTAATCTTAAATTCGATGAGAGGTTTAAACACATTCCCATTATTGTATTGACTTCTCGTGAACAGGAATTGGATTCCAGGATTGGCCAGCTAATGGGGATAGATTATATGCATAAGCCCATTGACAGTAAGGTCCTGCTGGAAAAAATCCAAGCTGCATTAAAGTGACAAGGAATAATGCATGCTTCGTTTTATTCTGCTTGCAATTGTAGTGGTGACCATCATTCATCCTGTCCATGCCGCGGATGAATTCAGTAAAAATAATCCCGATATCAAGAAATATGAGTTTGCCCGCAGTTATATTACGGCGTTGAGTTATATGAAGGACATTAATGACCGTTGGAACAAGAATGCCCCCAAAAAGCTTTTTGCCCATCAAAAAGACAAGATGATTTTAGCCACTCTCAATGACCTGTCTTTGGACAGTTCCGATCTGCTGATCATCAAAAATTATCTGGTCAAATACCTGAGATTTCCCAACATGTTGATGCGTAAGGTTGCGGACATTGTCGTGGTAGCGACGGACCGTGAGATCGCCATCAACCATGAGGAAAAAGCATTATGGGAGAAATGGTATGACTTGAATACCGCGGGCCAGGCCACCCGGCCCAAAGAAATAAATTTCGTGAAAAACCAGTATAATTTGGAATTACGGCGCAAGGAAGCCGATAAAAATATCATCCAGGCATCGGTGATGATGACCAAGGTCTTGATCAGTGATAAGAATGAAAACGGCCATGGCCATCAACTGGCGATCACTGCCCAACAGCGTCAAAAACTGCTTGATAAATTAGATTCTTTTGGCAGTGACAACTTGGATTGGGGTCTTAAGACCGGGCAGAGTACTCTAGAAGGTTCCATTGCCGTGATCCGTGAAATTTTGGAAGATTCCATTTGGACCTCCATTGATGAGAAGTAGCTTTTTGATGAGCCCGCAAGTTCTTGTCGTCGAAGCTTCCGCCGGCAGCGGCAAGACCTTTGCCTTAGCTAAGCGTTATGTGCAGTTATGCCTGCATTTGGCCTCCACGAGCGATCTTCCGATACAATCCATCCTGGCCATTACCTTCACCAATAAAGCCACTTGGGAGATGAAATCCCGTATCCTGGATTTTCTCAAACGCATCGCGCTAAAACAATTAAGACCATTTGAAAAGGACGATATCATCAAGCCTTTGGGTTTGGATGATGAACAGGCGTCTGTCCTTGCCTTTGGCCTCATGAATGATGTGGTCCGCCAATACCATTATTTCCAGGTCCAGACGATCGATAGTTTTATGAACATTTTATTGTCGGGGTGTTCTTTTAAGATCGGACTTTCGGCGCGGTTTAAGATCCAGCGTAATTCCAGGGAATATCTGCAGTTGGGCCTTGATGAACTTTTAGACCAGGCCGATACGGACGATCATGTGCGGGGTCTTTTTACGGATTTTGTGCGCCAGTACTTGTTCCTGGAAAACCGCTCAGGATGGTTTCCCGGGGAAGATCTCCTCAAAGCCATCAGTGAACTCTTCAGGCAATACAATACGTATCAAAAACGGCTTTTGATTTATCCGGAAGTAAACCGTCATCCTGAGCGAAGCGAAGGATCTCAAGTTCTTTTTTCCCGCAAAAGAAAAATTTACGGCCTCATGCAGGAATTAAAAGAGCTATGCCCTCCCGGGACGAGTAAAAAATTTCTTGGGAACGTCGAATCCCTGTTGGCCGATGTGAACGGTATATTTGATGTGGATGATTTAAGTGCGTATTGGTCAAGGGAAGATTTTCCGGTCAATAAGGGCACAGAGGTAAGTACAAAGCTGGAGAAATTGTGGCGTAAATTAACTAAGGAGATACGCGAGCTTGTGTCTCTGGAAGCCCACAGCATGTTTAATCCTTACGTGGTATTGTTTGAAAAAGTCATTTCCTGTTTTGGGCAATTGTCCCGGAGGGATGATGTGTTATTTTTAGAAGAGCTTAACCGTAAAACCGCCTTGCTTTTTGAAGATGGTTTGGTGACGGTTGAGGAAATATATTTCCGCCTGGCTGCCCGCCTTCAACATTACTTGATCGATGAGTTTCAGGACACGTCCTTAATTCAGTGGCGTAACCTGGCCTTGATGGTCCATGAGGCGCTGGCCGGCGGCGGGTCCTTATTTTATGTGGGGGACAAAAAACAGGCGATCTATTCTTTTCGGGGCGGAGAAAGCCGTTTGTTCGATGCCTTGCAAAAGCAGTTGTCTGGTTTTAATGTACAAATAACGAACCTGGATAAAAATTACCGCAGCTGTCCTGCGATCATCAATTTTAATAACAGGGTCTTCGGATTGGATAATTTACAGGCCTCTTTACAGCGCCGCCAGCGGGATTCCCAGGAAAATAAGCGCCATGATATTCATTTCTCTGAAACAGATTTTAAAGAAATATCCAATACTTTTTCCAACACCCATCAAATACCGGCCAAGGACCTGACAGGAGGGGTGGTCCGTGTCGCTTTTCTTGAAGGACGCGTAAAGCAAGAACGGGCTTTAGAACTCCGTCAAAAACTGGTCCCATTGATTGGGGATATCTGTCAACGCTTCGCTTTAAGGGACGTCGCGGTATTGACCAGGGGCAACGATGAGGTCGAAGAGATCACTCAATGGTTCTTGCAAGAGGGTATTAATGCATCCTCAGAACGCAGCAATGACATCAAAAATAATCCGTTGATCGGTGAGATCATGGGCATGCTTGGCTTTTTGTATTCGCCTGATGACAATAATGCATTCGCTGGTGTCTGCCTGGGAGAGCTCCTGCCCCGTGCCACGGGACTGGAATCTCAAGCTTTGCGTGATTTTCTTTTTGACTGCGCACAACACTCAAAGAGATCTAATGAAGCATATTTTTATAAATATTTCCGGGAGGCTTTCCCTCAAGTGTGGGAAGAATTCTTTGAAGATTTTTTCCGTCAAGTGGGGGTCTGTCCTTTGTACGAATTGACAGCGGGCATTATCAAACGCTTTGGCTGTGAAAAACATTTTCCTCATTATCAGGGGTATTTGATGCACTTGCTGGAATTGATCAAAATGCAGGAAGCCCAGAGTTGTGATCTTTCATTTTTTCTGGAGTATTATGAGGACCTTGAAGGTGAGGACCGTTTTGTCCCCATGGCCCAAATGGACGCCATCAGGGTGATGACGGTGCATAAATCCAAGGGTCTGGAATTTCCCGTGGTGATCGTGCCTTATTTGGAAATGGACATTAAAGCAGGCAGCGGGGGACGTGATGGCGGCCAGGCGTACATTTTAGATATACAGGATGAAGGCATGGGCCTCGTCCGTCTTAAGGAAAGCTACCGGCAGTTTTGTCCCGAACTTCAGGAAAGATACGAGCAAGAATATAAAAAAGCATTTTTAGTGGAATTAAACAGCACCTATGTGGCTTTGACCCGTGCCATTGAGGAGCTTTATATTTTTGTGCCCTTTAAGGTGGGCAATACCGTCAATCCCGCCAAATTTCTTATACCGGAAGAATGTTTAGCCGTAGGCGCTCCGGCAAAGCGTCCCGCGGCCCATGAAGTGCTACAGGTCCGCCAAAAGATCAAAGCATTTGTTTCCGATCCCTGGGATGGTCTAAGGCAAGAATTTTTAAACCAACCTGCCAAATCCGCGAGTTTAGCGCGTAGGGGAGAATTTTATCATGCACTGCTTATGAATCTCGGGTCTATCCATGAGGGTAATTGTGAAGAGGCCCTCAATGAAGCCCGGGAAAAAGCCTCCCGATTATTCCCTCCCCCTGGTGAAGTCTTGGCGGATATCCGAAGCTTTATAAACCGCACAGATGTCCGCCCGTTCTTTTATTTAACCGACGATGCGCAAGTTTTTTGCGAGAAGGAATTCGTCAATAAATACGGAGACACCAAACGTATTGACCGCTTGATAGTACTTAAAAATGAAATTTGGATCGTAGATTTCAAACTAACCACAGGCGCAGAAGCCGAACATCAAAAGCAGATGGAGGGATACATCGAATTAGTCAGGCAATTCTATCCAAAGCACAAAATCTCAGGGCATATTTTATATTTAAAAAATGAGTAGAATTATTACAGTTCCGTTTACGGAAGATTTTTTGCCCCATGTGGTGGATTATGTTTATCACTATTATGTGGAGCGTTCGCAGGATCTGTCGCGTTTGTGCCTGGTCTTCGGCGGACGTCGGCCTTCGTTGTTCATTAAAAGAGATTTGGCCGGGCGCATCGGCAAGGCGTATATTCCACCCCGTTTTTTTACCATCGACGAATGGATGGCCTATGTTGCATATGGCACTGATGTACCGGTGGGGCCCAAGGATTTGGACCTTTGCTATACCATCTATCAATTGGCCATGAAGGTTTGCCCCTGGGTCTGCCGCGGCAGGGAGAGCTTCGCACAGTTTTTGCCGTGGGCACGTGAGATCCTGCATTTTATCGAGCAGCTGGATTTGGAAGATGTTCCCATGGATTCCCTTAAAATGATCCGGGAGCACGCCGACATTGGCTTTAGCGTACCTGAAGATATAAATAAATTATTGACGCATTTAGGCGCTCTGCGGGGGGCATTTCATCAGGAGCTGGAGGCAAGGCAATTGGCCCCCAGGGGTTATCAATACCGCCAGGCCGCCCGACGGGCAGGGATTTGTGACTTGAAGCCGTTTGATGAAATCCTGTTTTGTAACTTTTTTTACTTGCACCGCACCGAAAACACCGTCATCAAGGATATTTATGACCGCGTCCATACCGTGCTTTTTATGCAAGGCGATGAGAGGCGCTGGCCGGCGCTTTCGCGCATCGCCAAGACCTTCGGTACCCCGATCCTTGAGGGAAAAGAAGTCAAACCAACTGCCTTCGATTTAAAGATTTATGAAGCATTCGACAACCACTCCCAGGCAGGCCTGGTCAAAGAAATTTTAGAGAGTATTGCACAGCGTGAATCAACGGTCCTGGTTTTGCCTGACGGAGATTTTCTTCCTGCCCTTTTGACTGCCGTGGGAGGGCAGCTTGAGGAATTTAATGTTTCCATGGGATATTCGCTCAAGCGCAGTGCTTTGTACACCTTGTTGACGCATATTATGGAAGCTCAAAACAGGCGCAAGGGAGCATTGTATTACACCAAGGATTATCTTTCCCTGCTGAGGCATCCATTGGTCAAAAATTTGGATATTGGGTGCAACCAGGGGGTTGTCCGGGTGCTGGTGCACAAAATTGAAGAAGCGCTTAAAGGAGATATCTTAACGGACATATCCGGCCGTCTATTTTTAAGTCCTGAAGAAATAGTCCATGATGAAAAATTTTTAGATGCAGCCATCCGGTCCCTGCTGGCCATGGATGTGACGGTGGACACAAACGATCTAAAAAATACAATCCAGGCCATTCATAAGGTTTTTTTGAATGAATTCGAAAATATCCGCTGTGCTATTGATTTGGCAAATTCTTTGGGAACTTTCATCGAATTCATGCAAGCACACAGCACGATGGACAAGTATCCTTTTAATGCCCAAATTGCCTTGGGCCTGCAGGAAATCAGCGATGAATTAAAGGTTTCTGCTTTTGCCCAAGAAGTTTTTGGGCCCAGGGACCTGTTCAGGGTCCTCGAGGAGCGTTTATCTTCGCAAATGGTGGCTTTCAGCGGTTCCCCGCTTCGCGGCCTTCAGATCTTGGGGCTTTTTGAAACACGGTCTTTAAATTTTAAAAATGTGATCGTGGTGGATGTCAACGAAGGCCTGTTACCCAATTTGAATATTTATGAGCCTTTGGTCCCGCGCGAGGTGATGGTCAAGCTCAATCTTGACCGCCTTGAATTGGAAGAAGAGATCCAGCGTTACGGGTTTATGCGTTTAATTTCTGCCGCCCAAAACGTGCATTTGATCTACCAGCAGAACAAGGACCGCACCCGCAGCCGTTTTTTGGAGGAGCTTATCTGGGAGCAGGAAAAGCGCCAGGGGACGATCGGGGCTGTCGGCATTATCCGCGGGGCTTTTGAAGTTTCCATCGATAAAAAACAGCGCGTTATTCCCAAAACCACGGCCGTGGTCAATTTTCTTAAAGATTTCAGGTATTCCGCCTCCAGCATCAATACTTATTTGCAAAACCCCTACCTTTTTTATTGCCGGTATGTTTTGGGGTTAAAGGTCACGGATGATCTATTGGACGGCCCGGAAAGCCGCCACATCGGTATTTTTATCCATGACCTGCTGCAGGAAGCCTTTGGAGGGTTTATCGGAAAAAAACCTGTGCTGGATGGGAATTTTAGGAAATATTTCCAGAAAATCTATGAGTCCAGGTTCGCCGCTGTTTTTGGCAGGGCCGGGCGCGGTGACACATTTTTAATGGAAACAGTTTTAAAAACCAGGTTGGAAAGATTTTTGGACCAGGAAGCTTCACGCTGTGATGCTGATGTCAAGCGAGTGCTTTTTGTTGAACGCAAATTTGAAGATGTCATCCGTTTAGGAAATGAACAAGTGCGCTTGACTTACAGGGTTGACCGGGTGGATGAAATGACGGACGGATCGATATTGATTTTAGATTACAAGACGGGCAGCATGGATCCGGCACCCAAGGAAATGGATGATCATGTTACGATGACCCGTGAATACATCCGGGATCAAGTAAAATCCTTTCAGATGCCCCTCTATGTGCAATATTTGCGCAAACTATTTCCCGGCCGCGAAGTCAATTGTGCTCTTTATCATTTAAGGACGATGAATAGGGATAAATTTTTAAACCCTGCCCAAATGAAGGACGTTGATACGCTTTTGGCAAGTTATTTCAAAGCATTGGAATTTATCATGGCTGAAATATTTAATTCACAAATCCCTTTTATAGACGACCCTGTTGATATAAAATAATTTTGTGCCTAAAACTATTTTAGTTGTAGATGATGAGCCCGTGGTAGTTGAAATATCCAAGCGCAAGCTGGAAGAGAAGGGTTTTGAAGTCCAGACCGCCGGAAACGGCAAAGAAGCTTTCCAGCGTTTAAAGGCGAAAATACCGGACTTGATCCTTTTGGACATTCAAATGCCCCAGATGAACGGCTATACCTTTATCATGGAAAAAGTTAGAATCCCTGAATATACCGATATCCCGGTGATAGTGCTGACGGCCTATAACGAAATGGAACCCTTGTTCAAACGCCATGGCATCAAGGCCTACCTCTTAAAACCCCTTAAATTGCAGGACCTCATTGCCAAAGTCATAGAAATCATCGGCCAGCCTTAGCTCTTCGTTGACCTGCCTGCGGTTTTATGATAACCTTGTCCCTTGTTATGATACAAAATAATGTCCGCAAAGTTTTTTCAGATATTGAAGAAATTTGCCGTAAAATTGGCCGTGGCCCCGAAGGAATCACCGTGGTTGCAGTCACCAAGACTGTGCCGCCGCAAGTGGTCCAGGAAGCCATCAACGCCGGCATCAGGCATATCGCGGAAAACCGGGTGCAGGAAGCTGAAAATAAATTTCCGGGGATCAAGGCCAAGGACCCGCAAATCAAGACGCATCTCATAGGCCATCTGCAGACTAATAAAGCCAAAGACGCCATTAAGGTGTGTTCCTTGATACAGTCGGTGGACAGCCTTAAACTGGCCCAGGAAATAGAAAAGCAGGCAGTTAAAACAGGGCAGACCGTTGATATCTTGGTCCAATTTAATACGGCCCGGGAAGAACAGAAGTTCGGCGCTGACCCCAAGGAAGCCAACGCCTTGATCGAAAGTATCAGCCAGCTTTCGCATGTCCACATCAAAGGCCTGATGTGCATGGCGCCTTTTACCGAAGACCAAGGGATTATCCGCAAAACTTTTTCCGATTTGCGGGTGATCAGGGACGGGATCAAAACGCGTTTTACCGGACATCCCCATGTGGACTTGAGGTTCTTATCCATGGGCATGAGCAGCGACTACAAGATCGCCATCGAAGAAGGCTCCACCATGGTGCGTGTGGGTAGTGCAATTTTTAAAAACAGCTAGCATGAATATGGTTAAACGGTGTTGTTACCGAAACGGGATATGTATTCCCTGTTCCTTCGATGGCAGAGGTTTATTCGGGTTTCACGCAATTCGCCTACGAATTTGAACATAGGATCGCCTGGCAAGAAACAGGGAATATTTGTTTCGTCCACAACACCGTTTAACCATATTCCAAAGGGATCTTATTTATGAAAAAACGTATAATCGGTATAATCGGCGGCGGGAATATGGGTGAGGCCTTGATAAAGGGGTTTATGAAAAATATGTTTAGTAAACTTATTAGTATTCTTGTTTTTGAAGCTAACCCGGTACGGGTCAATGTACTTAAAAAAAGATACAAGATTTCTTATGAAAAACATATGAGGACTCTTATCTCTAAAGCAGATATTATAATCTTGGCTGTTAAACCGCAAGATATGCCTGCGCTTCTTCCATGGTTCAAGAATGATGATGTTATAGAAGATAAATTGGTTATTTCAATTGCTGCAGGTTTGACTACAAAATTCTTTGAGAAGCATTTGGGGAACAAGGCGAGAGTGGTACGTGCCATGCCTAATATGCCGGCACTTGAAGGTGAGAGCATAACAGCGATTTGTAAAGGCCTTTTTGCGACCATGGCTGACTTGAAACAAGCTCATTTGATTCTGTGTGCTATCGGTGAGGTAATAGTAGTTGAAGAGAAACAGATGGATGCTATTACCGCTGTTTCGGGTAGTGGTCCAGCCTATGTATTTTTGTTTGTTGAACAATGGATAGCTGCTGCAATATCTTTGGGTTTAAGTGAAAAAGATGCTCAAGATTTAGTCTACAAGACACTGGTAGGTAGCGCTCATTTAATGGCAAAGTCGGGTTTGGATGTTCGAGGATTACGTGAACGGGTAACTTCAAAAGGTGGTACGACCGAAGCAGCTATGAAAATATTTTTAAAAGGTAATGTTTTTAGTAAATTAATTAAAACTGCTTTAACTGCAGCGAAAAAGCGGGCTAAAGAAATAGCAAAATAATAAGGAAAATTTTATGGCAAAAGTCGGGATCATCGGTGGCAGCGGGCTGTATCAGATCGAGGGGATAGCGAAAGTTAAAGAAGTCGCGGTCAAGACCCCTTTTGGCGCGCCGTCGGATAAATACATTACAGGGGAATTGGAAGGCATACCAGTGGTCTTTTTGCCGCGCCATGGCCGCGGCCACCGCGTCAGCCCGTCTGAGATCAATTACCGCGCCAATATTTACGGCATGAAAAAGTTAGGAGTGCAGGCGATCATGTCTGTTTCCGCTTGCGGCAGCCTTAAGGAAAAATATAAACCCATGGATTTTGTCATCCCTGACCAATTTTTAGACCGTACCCGAAAAGGCCGTAGGGACACCTTCTTTACCGATGGTATTGTGGCCCATGTGGCATTTGCAGACCCCGTTTCTAAAGAGATCGCGGATATATTGGAGAAAAGCGCTAAAAGGCTAAAGATCAAAACTCATCGCGGCGGCACCTATGTCAATATGGAGGGCCCACAGTTTTCAACTAAAGCCGAGTCTAATCTTTACCGCAGCTGGGGCATGGACATTATCGGCATGACCAATTTAACCGAGGCCAAACTTGCCCGCGAGGCGGAGATTTCTTATGCAACCCTGGCCGCGGTCACCGACTATGACTGCTGGCATCCGTCGCATGATTCGGTGACGCTGGACATGATCCTTAATTATCTTAATAAAAATGTTGCCAATGCTAAAGCCATTTTGAAATTGGCCATCGTGGATATAGGAAAATTAAAACATTTTAGTGCAACAGAAGCTTTGAAATTTGCTATTATGACCAATCCGGCCATGATCCCGGCCAAAAAGAAAAAAGAGCTGGAGCTTTTGATTGGAAAATACATCAGATAAAACAGAATATCAAAAGACCTTGAATTTGCCACAGACTGATTTTGCCATGAAGGCGGGGCTCACCCAAAAAGAGCCCAAGACCCTGGCCCGCTGGCAAAAAGAGGGGACTTATCAGCAGATCCGCCAAAAGAGCAAAGGGGCCGCCCCTTTTATTTTGCATGACGGTCCGCCCTATGCCAATGGCCATATCCATATCGGGCATGCGCTCAATAAGATACTCAAGGACATGATCGTCAAATACAAGACCATGAAAGGTTTTGACGCCTTATATATTCCTGGTTGGGATTGCCATGGCCTTCCCATTGAGCATCAATTGCTTAAAGACATGAAGGCATCCAAGTCTGATTTCGACACCCTGGTCTTCCGTAAAAAAGCGCATGATTATGCGATGAAATTCGTCGATGTTCAGCGCGAGGAATTCAAACGTTTAGGTATCTTCGGTCAATGGGAAGATCCTTATTTGACCTTGGACCCCCGTTATGAGTACTGGATTTTAAAGTCTTTGGCCAAATTGACCCAGAAAGGCTATATTTATCGCAGTTTAAAGCCGGTCAATTGGTGCTTTAGTTGCGAGACAGCTTTGGCCGAAGCGGAAGTGGAATATGACGATCACAAGTCTCCGGCGGTATTTGTGCGTTTTCCAGTTGAAAATCCTCAAATTTTGGGACTGCCTACTAATAAGAAGGTGTCTTTATTGATTTGGACCACCACGCCGTGGACATTGTTGGCGAATGTGGCGGTAGCTGTTCACCCAGATTTTGATTACGGTGCTTTCGGTTTTAATGATGAAATCATTATTATTGAAAAGGGCCGATCTATTAATATTTTGACCGATCATTCAAAAGGGCTAAAGATCACAAGCCCAAATTTATTTTTTAAAGGCAAAGATTTGACCAAGTTGACCTATGTGCATCCTTTTGACAAGCTCCAGCACTGTCCTGTTGTAGTTGCAGGTTATGTTACCGGGGAAGATGGTACTGGTTTAGTGCATACAGCACCTGGACATGGGCAGGATGATTTTCAAACAGGCGTACGGTACAATTTGCCAGTGCTTATGCCGGTAAATTCTAAAGGTGTTTTTACAGACGAGGGAAAACCATTTACCGGACAGCATGTGTTCAAGGCCAATGAACAAATTATTGCCAATCTTCAAGAGCGCGGATTGTTATTTGACCAGGAAAATATCATACACAGTTATCCCCACTGCTGGCGCTGCAAAAATCCCATCATTTTCCGCGCGACGGAACAGTGGTTTTTAAGCATTGAACATCAAAATTTGCGCAGTCAATTGCTGGAAGTGATCGAAGACCAGGTCGAATGGATTCCTTCTGCCGGACGTGAGCGCATTCTGGGCATGGTCAATACCCGTCCGGATTGGTGTCTTTCCCGTCAGCGCCTTTGGGGTGTGCCGATTCCAGCCGTCATTTGCCAGGGGTGTGATGGTAAACAAAAGCTTTTTGTAGATGTCATTGAACATGTGGCCGATCTCGTCAAGAAACACGGCAGCGATATTTGGTTTGAGAAAGATCTAAAAGAGCTTTTGCCTGAAAGATTTATATGCCCTGATTGCGGCGGCCATGATTTTCAAAAGACCCAGGACATCCTGGATGTGTGGTTTGATTCCGGGGTCAGCCACCAGGCGGTATTCCATGAAATGATCAAAAGCCCACGACCGGCGGACCTTTATTTGGAAGGATCAGACCAGCATCGCGGATGGTTCCAGTCGTCGTTGATCCCCTCGGTTGCTATCGATAAAAAAGCACCATACAAGCAGGTCTTGACCCATGGTTTCGTGGTGGATGGGGCAGGGCGGAAGATGTCTAAATCCTTAGGCAATGTCATTAAACCCCAGGAAATCATTGATAACTATGGCGCTGATATCCTGCGTTTGTGGGTGGCTTCCAGTTCTTATAATGAGGATGTGCGCATATCCAAAGAGATCATTGAACGCCTGGTCGACGCGTACCGCAAGATCCGAAACACCCTGCGGTATCTATTAGGCAATTTGCATGGGTTCGATCCGGACAAACATCTATTAAAATATGAGCAATTATTGGAACTCGACCGCTGGGCGTTGAACCGTTTAGCCCGCACCATTGATGCTATGGATCGAGGGTATGAACAGTACGATTTTGTTCAGGTTTTTAAAACGGTTTACAGTTTTTGCAATGAAGATCTGTCGAGCATTTATCTTGACATCCTCAAGGACCGACTGTATACTTTCCCCGCTCATTCAAAGGAACGTTTGAGTGCCCAGACAGTTCTTTATTATATACTAGATGCTTTGGTCCGGATCTTGGCCCCTGTGCTGTCTTTTACAGCTGATGAAGCATTTGAGTTCGGCCCTAAGCTTTTGTCGGAAGAAAAGCCTGGAAGTGTGCATGGGTTAAGCTGGCCGGTCATAGACAAGCGCTGGATCTCCCCGGAGATTGAAGAAAAATTCAAAGGCGCTTTGAACATGCGTGATATGGTGTTGAAGGCGTTGGATGAGAAAAGAAAGGCCGGAGAGATCGGTAGCGGTTTGCAGGCTAAAGTGGTGATCACATCAGCCGATCAGGTCAGTTTAAAATATTTTAGGACTTTTAATGACTTTGCATCGTTTTGCATCGTGTCTCAAGTGGAATTCAAGGACGGGCTGCAGGATATCGTGATCCTTCCTGCGGATGGGACCAAATGCGCCCGTTGTTGGAATTGGCGTACGGATGTTGGAAGATCTCCCAGCCATCCGTTATTGTGCGCGCGATGTGCGGAAATAGTTGAACATTGATTTATCAGGAGGATGTAATGGCCACAAAGAGAAAGAAAAAAATAAATCCGAAATTTGAGCCGTATAAAAAACTTCTTTTGAAGACCAAGGAACAGATCACCGGTGATATCCGAGGGCTTTCCGATGAGAATACCGGCAGCGGCAATGACCGGGGAGGGGATGTGTCGGGCCACGCCTTGCATATGGCGGATGTGGCCACCGATATGTATGACCGTGAGTTTACCTTAGGACTTGCTGCCAATGACCGTGAACTTTTGTATCAGGTGAATGAAGCGCTAGAACGTATTGAAGAAGGTAATTACGGCCTGTGCGTTACCTGCAAAAAATCAATTCCAGTGACCCGCTTAAAAGCGATTCCGCATGCGCAAACCTGTTTGAAATGCCAGGAATTGCTTGAATCCAAGAAACGTTGATTGCCGTGCCAGATGCTCGTCGTTCACAATGGGACATCATAATTTTTTTATCAGGTGTATTGGCAGTCGTCCTTCTTGACCGCCTTACCAAGAATTTTTTTTCCGGCTTTTTGGATTTGAATGAGTCCATCGCGGTCATCCGGGGGGTCCTGCATTTTACCCTCGTGCATAATACCGGAATTGCCTTCGGTTTTTTTAAGGATTGCGGCGCGGTATTTATCATTATCCCAGTGATCTTGACCGGCCTTTTGATCTACAATGTATATTATTACCGCAATAGCCCGCATCTTAGCCGCACCTACATCCTGGCTTTTTCCCTGATCCTGGGAGGGGCCATAGGAAATTTAATAGACCGTATTTTTCTGGGGTATGTGATTGATTTTATCGATTTTCGTATATGGCCGGTCTTCAATCTGGCGGACAGCGCCATCACTATCGGTGCCGCGATAATTCTGATAAGATGTATCCCGGCGGCAAAATGACGTTCAACGAAAAGTTGAACGTCATCCTGAGCTAACTGGCGAAGGATCTCTGAAAGAACAACTCGTATGCATCCCATCCTTTTCACCATCGGCCCAATCACTATTTATAGCTACGGCGTCATGCTGGCTTTGGCTGTTTTGGTATGCACGTTTTTTTTAAGTTTAGATGCCGGTCGTTACAATATTTCACAGGAGACCGCGTATGATCTGGTGTTCTGGTGCATGCTTTGGGGGATCATCGGTGCCAGGATTTTTTATGTTTTTATTGAATGGCCCTATTTTAGCGGTAATCTTTTGGAAATCCCTATGCTGCAAAAAGGCGGATTGGCCTGGCAAGGCGGGTTTTTAGGCGGCTCTTTGGCCGGGGTATGGTTTGCCCGAAGCAGAAAATTAACATTAAGGCCTCTTTTGGATTTGGCAGCACCCTATATTGCACTTGGCCAATCCATCGGCCGGGTGGGGTGTTTTTTAAACGGCTGCTGTTACGGCAAACCGGCAGCTTGGGGGATTTATTTCCCGACGCATCATGCCAGGCTTATTCCGACCCAATTATTCGAAGTGTTAGGGCTTTTCATCATATTTTTGATCCTTAAAAAGGCCCAGGCCAAGCCTCATCAAGCCGGATTTATTTTTATTTTTTATTTATGGCTCGCGGCCATCGAGCGCTTTATCGTTGAGTTTTATCGCGCGGACCATGATCTTTTATGGGGGGGGCTAAGCCTTGCCCAATATGTTGCCTTAGTCGTTTTTGCCGTGGGCTTAATTTTAATGAAGGTCTTCAGGAAAAAGGGGACAGTTTAAACTGTCCCCTTTTGATAAAAAATGAAACAAACACATAAAGTTCAAGAAGAGTTTAAGGATCTGCGTTTGGATGTATATTTGGCCAATGCCTTGCCTGAGGTGCCTTCGCGCATGTTTATAAAAAAAATGATCGAGGCAGGCCAGGTGACGGTCAACGGCCGTCAAGAAAAGACTAAGTATAAGGTGTCTGCCGGAGACCAGATCGAGGCAGATATCAAAGAAGAAGCTTGGGCTCCCAAGGACATCCCCGCTGAAAAAATGGAGTTGGATGTTTTCTATGAAGATGATGATCTGGTCGTTATCAATAAGCCTGAAGGTTTGACCGTGCATCCGGCCAGCGGCTCACAGAGCGGCACCCTGGTCAATGGCTTGATTTACCGTTATCAGGAGCTTTCAGATGTCAATGGCCTGTCAAGGCCCGGCATTGTGCACCGCTTGGACCGCGATACGTCAGGCTTGATCCTCATCGCCAAAACCAATGTAGCCCATGCACGCCTGGGCAGGCAGTTTGAGAAACATACGATCATCAAACGTTATATCGCCCGTGTACAGGGTCTTGTCCAGTTTGACCAAGGGATCATCGACGTGCCTTTGGAACAGCATAAAAAATACCACGATCACCGGCAAGTAGCCAAAGAGGGCAAGGGCAAATCAGCCATTAGCTTATATCAAGTACTTAAACGTTTTCCAAAATCAACCTTGATGGCCCTCTTCCCGCAAACCGGCCGTACGCATCAGTTGCGCGTGCATATGAAACATTTAGGCCATCCGATTTTAGGCGATGAAAAATACGGCCGCAAGGAAAGCTTCCCGAGATTGGCCCTTCACGCCCAAAGCATTGCTTTCTCGCACCCGATCACCAAAGCACTCATCGAATTCTCCTGCCCGACACCTCCTGAATTCCTGAAAGATGAATAAATATTAAAATTGTCATTCACGCGCAAGCGGGAATCCAGTATAATAAATTGTCTTAGTATAAATATAATACGTTCAAGGACTTTATGTTTAACAAAACCGGAAAAACACTTACTATTTTTATCATTCTGACCTTCATTCTATTGCTTTCATCGACGAGTATTGGATTTTATTTATACCATCTGGAACAGCGCTTGCATAAAAGTGCCGAGACAGAACTTAACCGCAGCCGTGCTGACGGGTTTAAATGGCAGGCCCAAATAAAAGACATCCAGGGCCAGTTGGCCCTCGCTGAAGATAAAAACAAGGAAGCGGACCAGAAGATCAATAATTTGCTTGATGAGCAAGACCTGAATGAAGGTCTGCGCGCCGCTTTAAAAAAAGAAAATGCAGATCTTAAAGCACAGATCGCGGGTCTCGATGTTGCCAAAGAAAAAATGAAAGCTGATCTTGATGAGTCCAGCGCTAAACTGTCCCAATACCAGGGATTATTAAAAGCTTCGGAGGATAAAAGTAAAGAACTGGAAACTCACCTCGCCGAATTGGCAGAATCTAATAAGGGCTTGGCAGCCAAGGTCAATGAGCTGAAGGCGGACATGAAACCCTATGACCAGCGCACACCTGAAGAGCAAATCGCAGGGGAAATAGTACCGCCGGGAACCAATGGCAAAGATAAAGTGGAGTTGGACAAGATCGTGGTCAATCCGCAGGTAGGCACTAATGGGCATATTTTAAGCATAGACACGGATGCCGCGTTTGTGGTATTCAACTTAGGTTTAAACCAGGGAGTTAAGCCCGATGATGTGCTCTCGGTCTACCGGGGGGATGATTATTTAGGTGATATTAAAACCACCCGAGTGCAGGATGAAATGTCTGCCGCAGATATTATCCCTCCGCTTTCCCCCATGGAAATTAGAAAAAATGACACTGTTGTACTCAAACCATAGCCATCGCCAAGCACGCGATAGCCTGTAGCTATCGCAAAACAAAGAAATAGGGAATATTAGCGGATATTAGGGAATATAGCCGTGATTCTAAACATACCACCGGTTTTACGACTCAAAGGCCGTATCCATCTTCCGGCATCCAAATCATATACCATCCGTGCCTATATGGTTGCAGCCCGAGGGGGAGTTTCTCAAATTGAACATGCCTCGGAATGTGATGACGCAGTGGTTGCTTTGAAAACAGCGGTGAATTTGGGTGCTACGGTATTTAATAAAAAGGGTTCTTTGACCATCAAAGCTTCAGTACCAAAAATCTCGTCGAAGATTTTTTCCATCGGTGAATCAGGGACAACATTAAGGTTCTTGCTTCCACTATTGGCCTTGAATACACGTAAGGCCAAGGTTGTCGGCAAAGGCACCCTGGTGGGACGGCCGAATGCGCATTTGTGTGAGTCTTTACGGCGGCAAGGCATGGATATTCGAGGATCGGGTGATAAGGAATCTGTTCCTATTGTGTTTAATGGAGGGAAACTCCGTGGCGGGCGCGTCCCGGTGGACGGCAGTTTGAGTTCCCAATTTATTTCAGCACTTTTAATTGCATTGCCGTCCCTTGAGCAGGATTCCCGTCTTATATTGACCGGTAAAAATTTGGTTTCTCAAGATTATATTCGGATGACAATGGAAATTCTGGTCAAAGCAGGGATTGTTGTAAAG
>Ga0207006_1083_pt1 | contig 18621 bp, 17 predicted proteins | sample Alteio_BWMinCont_84_FD_153497 | JGI IMG/M metagenome (GOLD analysis project Ga0207006, IMG submission 153497) | Enriched cells from forest soil in Barre Woods Harvard Forest LTER site, Petersham, Massachusetts, United States -... | ecosystem: Environmental > Terrestrial > Soil > Temperate forest >...
CGAGTCACCTTACATATGAGGGCATAGCTTCGCCTTCGCTCAAATTCGGTGTTCATACTTTGCCGAACGGCATGAACATGCGTTTCGGCGTGGTTGGCCCGGCGCGAGGTGCACAACGTACAATGGTGCTGGTTTTGGGCAAAAGCGGTTTCATTGAGAAATGCGAATCGTCCACGCTTCGCGAATATACTGACCGGGGATTCCGGGTTTTTATTCCCGAATTACCAAATCAGGGAAAATCGAGCCGGGTTTTTTCCACACGCGATCATGTCGATGATTTCGACTTATATGTTTCCAGTTTCAATTCTTTCTTCGATAAAGTCGTAAAGCAGAACAAAATAGGTCCCACGCTAATTTCGGCACATTCGCTGGGATCCATCGTTGTGGGGCATTGGGCCGCTGATCAGAAAAATCTGAAAGAAAGAGTTCCGGCGATGATTCTTGAAGCGCCGATGTTCCAATTTACGTGCCCGCCGCTCAAAGCCATTATGCAGGACCACGCCCGTAGGCTGCTGGGGCGTGAACCGCCAGCAGATCAGCCACGCGCAACGCCGCCAGCCTATGCAAAATATCTCGCAAATATTATGGTTGCCACAGGTTTTGGCAAAACCTATGCGCTGGGTGAAGGCGACTACGACCCGAGCGCTCATCCGTTCGATAACAACCCTCACACACGCAACAAACGATATCATGATCACGTCAAGCAGCAGTGGGCCGTCGATCCCAAGCTTGTTATCGGCGGAGTGACCTGGGGTTGGTTTTGTGCCGCCCTTGATGCCGTCGAGAGATTGCAGAAGCCCGGCCGGCTTGAAAGGATCGAGACTTCAGTCCTTGCCTTCATCGGGAATAAAGATAAGTATACGCCTTTCGATTCAAACGCAAAACTCGTCGGACGAATACCGAATGCGACGATTGTGCCTATCAACGGCGCCCTGCACGATTTGATGGGGGAGCGAGGATTACCCGATGTTCGCGAAAAAATATCTAGGCACACAAATCAATTTCTTCGAAGAGTGCCGGGATTTTAAGGAATACATTGATCCGCGCCTTCATTTCGGCTCTTATCCTTGGCTATGCAGTTACCCTCGCCTTCCTTCAGCGAGCTAATCGATCTCCCGACCGCTTATTACGCCATGCCCGACGACGCCAAGCTGCGTTACGCGGTGCTGGAGCCGGAGGGTACGCCGCGCGGCACGGTCCTGGTGGCGCAGGGTCGGCGTGAATTCATCGAAAAGAAATATGTAGAAGTTGGCTGCGAGCTTTACGAGCGCGGCTATCGCGTAATCCTGTTCGACTGGCGCGGCATGGGGCTGTCAAGCCGCGTGTTGAGCGACGACCGGTGGCAGCGAGATCATCTCACCGATTTTGAAATGCTCATTGACGACCTGCGCGCTTTTCACCGCGATATCGTCAAGCCGCGGCAGAGCGGGCCGCTCATCGTCTTCGCCCATTCGCTCGGTGCGCTGGTGACAACACGCTGGCTCGGCGACAATGCACCGGATGTGGCCGGCGTGGTGATGACGGCGCCCGCGCTCGCGATCGGCGTGCCTTTCTTCTCATACGCGGTAAGCCGGCTGATGATCCGGCTCAAGCGCAGTGAAAATTATGCGGTGGGCCAGCACGATTACGGCGGCCTCGATCGCACCTACAAAGGCAACGTGCTTTCGCATGATCAGGTGCGCTACGGGATCATCGAGAAATATTTTGATGCGAAGCCGGATTACAGAGTGGGCGGCGTTACCTGGGGCTGGCTGGCCGCCGTGCTGCGCGCGATCAAGCGGCTACACGATCCCGGCTATCTCGAAAACATCAAAACGCCGGTGCTCGCTTTATGTTGCGGGCAGGATATTGTCACGCCGCCGACCAAATCGATCCCCCTCCTGCGCCGCCTGCCCCATTGCGACATCGTCACCGTGCAAGGTGCGCGGCATGATCTCATGAATGAAGCGGAGCATTACCGGCAGGACGCGTGGCGGCATATTGATGGGTTTTTGTCACGCGCATCGACGCGCTGAACTTTTGGTTTCAGCAGGAACGAAGGGTGCAAAATCAGAATTTACTGTTTCGGCGCCGGTGTCTCGAAAACGCAGCGGGTCGCAGTGCAGGCCTGCGGTATCCTTGGCTCCAGAATTTGAACGCCTGCCGCACCTTGGTTGCTAAGACGTTTAAAATCTAATTCCGTTCTCGCAAAAAATAAGGCGGCCAATGAAAATAAAGAGCCTATGAGGGCGGTTTGTTTAGAGATTGCCATAATAAAATATCCCGCGCGTTGGTAGGTTGATAGGGGCGCAAACTACCAAACGACAGGTCAACTCGTCAAAACTTTCATGCATTACTGGCCTTTTTAACCGTTTTTCTGCCTATTTTCGGCAATCCAGGAGTTTGCCCGACACCAAAAAAACCTAAGTTTTTGCAACCTCTCCCGCAGGGGAAGAGGGAAATACCAACTCCACCCCCCGCCCCGAAACCGAAACCTTCACCTCCGCCCCATACGGCAATGTCGTCACATACCCCCCATGCCCGCACGGCACATCGAAGCACAGCGGGATATCCGGTGGCAGCACATCGAGCAAAATTTCTTTAAGCGTTTTGCCGTAGGGCCGTTCGCCCTTGCGCGCGAAGCCGGTTTCGCCGTCGGCCATACGGCACATTTCACCAACCAGCACGGCCCTGATGCCGTCGAACTTGCCGGCCAGTTTCAAATGATACAGCGTGCGGTCGAGGCGATAGAGAATTTCGTCGACATCCTCGATAAACAAAATCGTATCCTTGCTGGCCCAGTCATAAGGCGTGCCGATCAACGTCTGCAGTAGCGTAATATTGCCGCCAACCAACACGCCTTCCGCCTGTCCGGAACGAATGGCTTTGGCCTCCGGATAACGCAGGCGCACGGATTTCTTCGCGCCGATCACATTGAAAAAATCATCGACCGAGCGCGGATCGTGCTTTTCGGCGAAAATAATCGTCATTGGCCCGTGATAGGTGACGAAGCTGCAGCGCCTGGTGATCGCCTGCAACAGCACTGTAATATCGGAAAAGCCGATAAAGGGTTTTGGGTTGCGGCGGATAAGCTTGTAATCCAGCCGCTCCAGCAAACGGATCGAACCGGTGCCGCCACGTGCGCACATCACCGCATCGATGGTGCGGTCAGCGAACATATCCATGATCGCCTCGGCCCGCGCGGCGTCCGATCCGGCCAGTTGCCCGTCCTGCAAATAATTCTGCGCATGCACGACAGTCTGATAACCGCGCTTTTCGAGCAGCGCCTTGCCTTTGGCGATAAGCTCCGGCTTCAGCCACCGCCCCGGCGACACGATACCGATCGTGCCGCCCGGCTTGAGCGGGGGTGGGAAAATGGTCGATGAGGATCGATACGCCATGATTATTCTGTACGAACGCGTTTACTTCATGACACTAGAGAAATTCGCATTCAGCCATTTACTAAGATCGCCTTTAAACGAAACGGGTATCTCGTTGACTGCCCCGCGATCCTCAAACGTGTCAAAGTAAATGGCGCCAACGCGGACATCCTTAGTGTTGAAGAAGATTATCCCCCATCGCAAATCCCCCTTGTCTTTCGCCGCTTGCACAGTTGTCGATGTCATCGCGGCGAGCAAATCCGCATGATACGAACTACTCTGCAAATCTCGGATCACAAACTTGTAGTGGAAGCCACGCCCTAACGCGTCTGGGGTTATCCTCATTGTGGTTTCTACGTTACCCGGAATCCGTAAAATCTCGATACGCCCGATTTTGTTAGTTCGAAGAGCAGTCGCGAGCGAATCAATTCGAGATTGCGCCAAACTCACGGGGGTATCTTTGGCCAGGCAGGGCGATGTCATCGCCAGAAAGCAAAATGTCAGTATGGCAATCGTTCTCACATCTACCTCACCGCCGGGCTTGAGGCCCATGAGATAACATTTATCTGCCGATCAAGCCGCCTCACCAGTGCCGCCATGTGCGGCCGACCATTTCTCGGGATTGTTGAGAAACGCTTCCACTTCATCAAGCGTACGGGTTTCGAAATAGCCGGATGCACGCGCGGCCTTCAACATATCCCACCAGGTGCACAGCGAATGAAGTGTGAGGCCGACCTGGTCCATGGTCGCGCCGATATTTTTGAAAATGCCGTATTCAAAAACTACGAAAGCATGTTCGACCGTGGCGCCAGCCTTGCGTAGCGGATCGACGAACTTGACCTTGCTCTTGCCGTCGGAAGCCAAGTCCTCGACCAGCAACACACGCGAACCTTCCTTGAGATCACCCTCGATCTGCGCCATGCGGCCGAAGCCTTTCGGCTGCTTGCGCACATAAAGCATGGGTAGGTCGAACGCCTCGGCCAACCATGCGGCATAGGCGATGCCGGCTGTCTCGCCGCCAGCCACATAATCGAAATTCTTGCCGACACGCTCGGCGATCAGCTGCTTGGCCATTTGCATAATGGCTTTGCGCTCCTTCGGGAACGCGATCACCTTGCGGCAATCGATATAAACCGGGCTCGCCCAGCCTGAGGTGAAGATGAACGGCTTTTCGGCATTGAACAGCACGGCCTTGATATCGATGAGGGCCTGCGCAGTGCGTTGGGCGAATTCAGCGGGCGGTTTAAGGACAGGCATGGAGCAATCGCGATCGTGTGAGAATGGCTTTGCTTAACATGCGCCGCGCATTTGCCGCAAGCCGCTGCAAAGCGCATAATAACGACTCACCGCGGCGGGAAGGCATCCATGGCCAAAATGGAACCGAATTTCTTGGAAGATTTCTTCAAGGGATTGTTCCGCACCACCCGCGATTTCGTCTGGCGCGAACTCAAATTCTGGGTCATTTTTATGGGGATTGCGTTTGTGGCGATGCTCATTTCACTCGTTATGCATCTGGCCGCGCGCTGAAATCCATTTTTATTCCCCGTCACGCCATTTGCCGGTTAATCATCACGCCTCCGTTACAAAATAAGTATTTTGGGCACTCGACGCGCAAAATCCCAAATACTATTATCAAAATTCCGTAAGTGACCGTTTACAAATCCGTGCTCGCGACTACGATTGCAGGCCGAGTCGATTTTTCCGGATGCCTGGAGTTACTTTGTCTATTTCTGCGGAATCGCCAACCTTTAAAGACAGATTCATGTCGGACATCCATGACCGGGCTGTAGCGGTCGCGTCCTCGCCATCGAATTTATTTTGGGCTTTCTCTCTCGCGCACCTTTTGCTGTGGACGATTGTCCCGACGCTTGTGAGCCCGAATGCCCCCTTGGATGTGATTGAAGGCTATGTGTGGGGCCATGAGTGGCTGCTTGGAACCTATAAGCACCCACCTATGCAGGCCTGGTGGCTGGAAACCCTCACGCTGCTAACCAGGCAGGCCCCGTGGACACATTTTTTTGCCAGCCAGTTGGCAGTGATCATTGCTTTCTGGGCAATATGGCAAACAGGGCGGCGGATACTGACGGAACGCGCAGCCCTCGTTGGCGTGCTGCTGCTGGAAGGCGTCGTTTATTATAATTACACCAGCCCGGAATTTAACCCCAACGTGCTGCAGCTTCCGTTCTGGGCGCTCATTGGTTTATTTTTTCACCGTGCCGTTAAGAATGATCGCTGGGGTGATTGGGCGTTGCTCGGATTTTGGAGCGCCTGCGGCCTTTACACGAAATATAGCACCGTAATCATATTGCTGGTTTTGGGATTACTGTTGCTTGCTCATCCCGAAAGCCGTCGCCGGCTCAGGGGCAAAGGCCCTTATTTGGCTGCCGCGACAGCCTTCTTGCTGTTTTTGCCCCACCTCATTTGGCTCGTGAACAATGATTACATGCCACTCCAGTACATGGAAAGCCGCATGCATCATCTCGATTCAAATAGTGAGTATGTCATGCGCCCTATCCGGTTTCTGGCAAGCCAGATGCTGGTTGTTACGCCCCTCCTCTTCCTGGTTCTCACATTGGTTGGCCGGAAAATATTTTCGCCATCAAAAATTGAACGACCAATATCGTTTGACGAGTCATTTCTCTATGCCGTCACTTTCGGGCCGCTGGTTTTGTTCCTTCTGATGGGGCTGTCGGGAGCAAGGCTGCATGATATGTGGGGCACGCCCATTCTGGGATTCTTGGGCATATGGGCTATTAAACATTTTCAGGATGCACTTTCTCCGCAAGCCTTGCGGCGCTTTGCCTATGGCTGGCTCGCGGTTTTCATCGTCATCCTTGCGGCTTATGCAGGTACAAGCGTCTTTTATCCTTATTTCACTCACCAATCCCAAAGGATATATTTTCCCGGCCACGCTTTGGCAAAGGCTGTGAATAGTACATGGGATAAGAGATACCACACGCCTTTGCGCTACATCATTGGCGATACATGGCCCGCCGGGAATATCGCTTACTATCCGCCCGGACGGCAGCATGTCTTGATCGACGGTGATTATAAAATTAGCCCTTGGATCAAGCCTCAGGACATTGAGAAATATGGAGGGGTGGTGGTTTGGTGTATTGCGAATTGCGCCTGCAAAAATCAAACGACCGGTACGCCTGAATACGTCAAGAATTTCCCTCAAGGTAAAATACAGGAACCGTTAGTCCTCAAACGTCAAACAGATGCAGATATCCCGCCTGTAACTATAGGATGGGCTATCCTGCCTCCGGCGCGGCAATAGAAAACAAATTTTCCTCTTGACTTTCGTATCCATTTTGGATACGATACACTCACGGTCTATGAACCCGGCGGAAACCGAACGTCGCGGTGAATTAAATTTGAGGCCGTTAAGGACGAAATCCATATCCGTCCCAATGATTTGTAACCAGTAAGGGTTACAGCTTACGTCACGGAAATTTCCCTAAAAAACTACAATCCTTTTCCGAACAGAAGTCTGCGTTCACGAACATTCGTCTGTGGTGCAGTCGGCTCGGGAGAATTCTGTGGCCCATACTTTCTCGCCATGTCGGCAACGAGGGCATTTATGACGTGCACCGTAGTCCGTAGATTAGTATCATTGTTCCTGCCGCCGAAAGGGCTTTTTGTTGGCATATCAATGCAGGAAAGCAGTTTCATAATGTCGACATGTAATGCTGGATTCTCGTAACCTTTGGTTGGTCCACCTTCGCCAAGCATCATCTCTCCGAACTTATAATGCCCGTCAATCGGCGGCCCATCTTTTGGAAAGATGCGAATGGCTGGCTCGCCGGTATTGGTCTCATGTAGCTGGCCGCGGTAATAATGGGCCTGCAACAGCGGCTCGCCATTTTCCCATTCGATAAGAAGCGATTGTTTCATTTTTTATTCCCTGAAAAATCTAATTTTCGGTATCGACTTTCCGCCACGATAATATTTTTATCAAGCGAAATCACTGGTTAATTTGTGCCACGACTGTTCAATTGCGGAGACGAAAATTTGTATCCGTCTCAATGATTTGTAACCAGTAAGGGTTACAGCTTTCTCTTCCCCGTCACCGCATCCACGCCTTTGAGCTGGTTCATGCGGGCGATCTGCTGATCGATATAGGTGTTGATCATGCCGACCTTATTTTCGCGGATGAGCGCGCGCACCGGGTCGCCGTTGTTATGCTCTTCAGTGAAAACGTAGCGCAGATACGGCCCCTTCGCCGTCAGTGTCTGGTGCCATGCCGCCGTCAATCCTTGCGCCAGCATCATGTTCGACCCGCCGCCAAGCGCGCGGTCGGCTAAATGCATAAGGCCCATGAAGCTTTCTTCAACCGAACCGGCGTGAATGGTGGTAATGACCAAGTGGCCCGTGGTGGCGGCGCGTAAAATCTGTTCGGCCGCCGCGGGCGAACGCACCTCACCGACCAGGATGTAGCGCGGCGTCCAGCGCAAGGCGCGTTTGAGCGGCGTCGCCCAATCTTCCTTTTCGACCTGCACCTGATAGCAATAGCCGTACTCGCCGACCGGGCCGTCGAGCGCGTATTCGACCGGATCTTCAATCGAAATGCCGACGCCGCCGAAACGGCGCAGATAATCGGCGAACAAGGCGAACGAGGTCGTCGTTTTACCGTGACCCGTCGGACCCGAAATCAAAATCAAGCCGTCGCGCCGGCCAAGGCCACGCAGATAGTCGCCGATATTTTGCGCCAGCGACAATTCTTCCAGCGTGAACACGCGCGGGCTGATGCGGCGCAGAATGATCCATTCCTGACCATTAGCCAGGTTTTGATAGGAACGGCGGAAACGCATGCCGTCATATTGATAATCGGCGTCGGGAGTGGCTTTGGCGTCGACCAGATCCTTGGCGATGATGGTGGTTTCCTGGCGGTAATGGTCCGGCAGGACGCGCGTCCAGTTGTTCGAAAAATCGCGCGCGGGCGAGCGATAACGGGCGGTGCCGCGGCCCCCTTCATCGATGCGCACATACAGATCCATGAAAGGCAGGTCGCGCAGCTTACCGACGCCGAGCTGTTTGTCGCCCATCGGCTGCAGGGTCATTCCGGATGATCCGGCTCCACGGTTTTGGTCCATTTCTAGGCTTTCTTCTTATCTGCAGGAGCAGCGGGCGGAACAACGGAAAGAGGCGCGCCTCCGGGTGGCGGCGCACCGGGTTTCGGCGGCATTGGCGGCGGTGTTTTACCGGCCGTATTCGAGAGCGATTGCGCCATGGCGGATGCGGCGGTCGCCTGCTGTAAGCTTGGGTTGGAGAGACGCGCGGCGGCGCGGTCGATATAGGTCGAGATCATGCCGATCTTATTGTCGCGAATGAGCGAGCGGATCGGATCACCCGGTGCATCAGGTTCGGTGTAGACATAACGGATCGAAGGACCACTTTCCTTCATGGATTGGTAGATGAGCGCCGTGATTCCGGCCGCCAGCATGTTCGAGGCGCCCGGTCCCATCGCCTGCTCAGCGAGGAAGATAAGGCCCATGAGCGCTTCTTCCGGCGCGCCGGCATGGACGGTGGTGAGCACCAGATGGCCGGTGGTGGCAGCTCGCAGCAATTGCTCGGCCGCTTTCGGCGTGCGGATTTCACCGACATATATATAGCGTGGCGCCCAGCGCAACGCGCGTTTGAGGCAGGAGGCCCATTCTTCTTCGCTTTTCACTTCGACCTGGTAGCACATGCCGCCGTCGCCATGACGGCCCTTGAGCATATATTCGACCGGGTCTTCGATCGTGATCGCGGTGCCGCCATAGCTTCTGAGAAAGTCAGCCAGCAATCCGACGCCGGTTGTCGTTTTACCGCTGCCGGTGGCGCCGGAAATGAGGATGAGGCCTTCGCGCTTGCCGAGCCCATGCATGTGCTCAAGTACGGGTCCCCCGAAGCCGAGCTTGTTGATGTCCGGCAGCACCGTGTTGATGCGCCGCGCACAAACCCACGTGGTGCCGTCCGCCAAATGCTGGCGCGACAGGCGGCAGCGCAGGCCTTCGAAATCGATGGCGCCGTCGGAAGCGCCTTCTTTCATGAGATTGGTCACGGCTGTCATGAAGCGGTCGACGACCAGCTGATATTCCGGCGGCACGAACTGGCTGATAACGCCCTTGCCCTTTTCGCGCGAGCGGTAATAGGCCTGGTCCGGCTGATCGAGCCGGACATACAGATCGATGAAGGGAAGACTCTCGATAGTCAGATCGCTCATTCAACGCTCGCGAAGAAGCCTTAGCTCTCCGCAATGCGCCACAGGACCGGCGAAGGCGGAACAAACGGTATTATTTGTTGCCCGCCGCCGGTTAATATCGCCTTAATTTTATTTTCGCCGCCGGATGCTTTCTCAAGCTTTATCAATTCCTTATTGACGGGCAGGCCGTAGAAAGCCGGGCCAAAACGGCTGGCGAAGCCTTCGAGGCGCTCGATATGCCCCGCTTCATCGAATGCCTGAGCATAAAGTTCCAGCGCGTTGGCCGCGGTGAAAATCCCGGCGCAGCCGCAGGCACTTTCCTTGGCGGCTTGCGTATGCGGCGCGGTGTCGGTGCCAAGAAAGAACATCGGCGCGCCCGAAATGGCGGCTTTGACCAGCGCTTCGCGGTGTTTTTCGCGTTTGGCGACCGGCAAACAGTAGAAATGCGGGCGTATGCCGCCCGAAAACATCGCATTGCGGTTGATATGCAGGTGATGCGCCGTGATTGTCGCCGCGAGACGGCCTTTTTTGCCTTCATTCGCCACATATGCGGCCGCTTCAAGTGTCGTAATATGTTCGAGCACTACTTTAAGTTCCGGCAGATCGCGGCGTAGTGGCTTGAGTATTTTATCGATGAACACCGCTTCGCGGTCGAATACGTCGATTTCCGGATTTGTCTCTTCGCCATGCACAAGCAACGGAATGCCTGCCTTCTGCATTCGTTCCAGAACCGGATAGATTTTCTTGATGTCGGTGACGCCAGCTTCCGAGTTGGTAGTTGCATTGGCGGGATAAAGTTTTGCAGCCGTGATGATGCCATCCTTGTGCCCCTGCACCAGATCGCCGGCGTCGGTCGCATCGGTAAGGTAAATGGTCATCAGCGGCGTGAAAGTGGAACCTTGAGGCAGCACCGCAAGGATTTCATCCCGATAGGTTTTTGCATGCGCCGATGTGGTGACCGGCGGCTTCAAATTTGGCATCACAATCGCGCGCGCGAACTGGCGCGCTGTGAGCGGCGCAACCGCCTTGAGCATCTCGCCGTCGCGAAGATGAACGTGCCAGTCGTCGGGGCGAATTATGGTTAGCATCGGGGCCATCGAGGATGTGTCCACCATAGCTAACACAATAAATATTGAGAAAAAAGTGCTGCTCATGCTTTCGCAGCCATATTGTGCGTGTTATCAAATAATCAATTCATTGAAACCAGATTGTTGGCCCTATGCCCTTGATTCAACCACGTACGCCCCCCGGAACGCTCGAACTGCTGCCGCGTGAGCAGATGGTTTTCCAGCATATGCTCGACGTGATCCGCCGCGGCTTCGAACGCTTCGGCTTCGTGCCCGTGGAAACGCCGGTGTTCGAGTTGAAGGATGTGCTGCTCACGAAATCCGGCGGTGAAACCGAGAAGCAGGTTTATTTCGTGCAATCGACCGGTGCGATCCAGCAGGGGCACGACGCCGAGCTCGCGTTGCGTTTCGACCTCACCGTGCCGCTTGCGCGCTATGTTGCCGAGCATGAACATCAGCTTGCGTTTCCATTTCGGCGCTACCAGATCCAGCGCGTCTATCGCGGCGAGCGAGCGCAGAAAGGCCGCTTCCGCGAATTCTATCAATGCGACATCGATGTGATCGGCAAGGACAAGCTCGATCCTGCCTATGACGCCGAATTGCCCGCGATCATCGTGCGCATTTTTGAGGAACTCAAAGTCGGCAATTTCACCATTCATTTCAGCAACCGCAAGGTGCTGCTCGGCCTACTCGCCGGTTTCGGCGTCGAGGATGCCGAAAAACAAAAACTTATCCTGCGCGAAATCGACAAGTTTGACAAAATCGGCGCCGACAAGGTGAAAGCCGCGCTGGTTGAACTGGGCCTAAATGCCGATGCCGCGCAAAGCCTGCTGCATCTCATAACGCACAGCGGCAGCAAGGATGAAGTGCTGGCTGCCTTGCGCACTCAGAAAAGCGAACATCCGGTGTTCCGGCAGGGCCTCGGGGAAACTGCGCAGATGATCGATGCGTTGAAGGCGCTCGGCGTGCCGGAGAACCGTACGCGGCTCAATCTTAAAATCGCGCGCGGGCTCGATTACTATACCGGCACGGTTTACGAAACGCTCATCGACGACCATCCTGAATTCGGCAGCGTATGCTCGGGCGGGCGCTATGACGATCTCGCCAGCTATTACACCAAATCGAAACTGCCGGGCGTCGGGCTCTCGATCGGGCTTACGCGCCTGTTTGATCAGTTGCGCACCTCGAAACTGCTGCCGCTGGTTCCGAACACGGTGCAAATTCTTATCGCGCAACTCGATCCGCAACTGAGTTCCTCCTATCTCGCGCTGGCGGCCGAATTGCGTCATGCGGGATTTAACGTCGAGAATTATCTCGAGCCGGCGAAGCTCGAGAAACAGCTTAAATATGCCGATAAATCCGGCATTCCATTTGTCGTGCTGCTCGGGCCCGATGAAAAGGCCAAGGGCATCGTCAGGGTTAAGGATCTAGCTGCCAAGGAACAGTCCGAAGTGACGCCGGCCGGGCTTATCGAAAAATTGCGAACGCTCATTCCAATTTAGGAGCGAGCGCAACAGGGGTTTTTTGTGCCGTTTTTCCGTCCTCACAACAGCCGCGATCCGGAATTTCCGTTTCATCACCGCGCGCCGCGCTGGCTGTGGATTTTCCCGTTTGTAACCGCGCTTGGCCTCGCGACTGTCGTATGCGTGCTGGCGCGCGACGAGATCCACACCTCGCGCCTGCAATCCGAATGGCTGTCGTTTTACGGCAAGCAGATTCATTTCGAGATGCAGTCGAACGCCAATGCCGGCATTCGTTTTCCGGCCGACGGCCCTTACAATCAGCGGCTCGGTTATGCCTACCTGCCGTTCTTCATCAAATCGATGGCGGCCGATGATTATACGATTGCCGGGCAGGCGCACGCTTCGCCCACTTACAATTATTTCATGGATCGCGGCATTTACCCGATCTATCACGCCAAAACCGTGACCGGGCTCGCGCTGTATGACCGCGATGGCCAGCCGATCTACACCGCCAATTACCCGGAACATATTTTCACGAACTTTGACGCCATTCCGCCGTTACTTGTTAGTACTCTGCTCTTCATCGAAAATCGCGAGCTTCTCAAAAACTGGCCGGAAACACATAACCCGGTGATCGAGTGGAAGCGGTTCTTTTTTGCTGCGCTCGGCCATCCCTTCCAGAAATTTATACCCAACTTCAACGCCGGCGGCGGCAGCACGCTGGCGACCCAGATTGAGAAATTCCGTTATTCGCCCGGCGGCGAAACGCGCCACCCGATCGACAAGCTGAGGCAGGTTGTTTCCGCCAGCCTGCGCGTCTATCTCGATGGCCCGGATACACGCCCGGCCCGCAAGCAGATCGTGCTCGATTATCTCAACAGCACGCCGCTTAGCGCGCGGCCCGGTTTCGGCGAAATCAACAGCATCGGCGACGGGTTGTGGGCCTGGTTCGGCATGGATCTCGATCAGGCTGTGACAGCGCTGAATCTCCCAGAAAATGACCCGGATTCGCTGCGCGTGAAGGCGTATGTCTATCGCGCGGCGCTTGGCCTTGTGCTCGCCCAGCGGCGGCCGACTTATTACCTTTCGACCGGCCGCGCGGCGCTCGACAATCTTACCGACACCACCCTCGACCGGCTTGCCACTGCGGAGGTTATATCCCCCGCCCTGCGCGACGCCACCAAGGCCGCGCGGTTTCACTTTCTTGCCGAAGCACCGCCGCCGCCGGATACGGGATCCTATGTCGAGCAGAAAGCGACCAACGCCCTGCGCAATCACCTGCTCGCGATGCTGGGGCTCAAAAATATTTACGAACTTGACCGGCTCGATCTCGCGGCGCGCACCACGCTCGACCAGAAAACCCAGCAGAACACGGTGAGCTTCCTGCGCAAGATGGGCGGTCATGATTTCCTGGATTCGATCGGCATGTTCGGTTTCCGCCTGCTCAACCCTGATAATGATCCGTCGAAGATCAAATGGAGCGTGGTTCTCTACGAACGCGGCGCCGACGAAAACAAAATCCGGGTGCAGGCCGACAATATCGATGAGCCGTTCGATATGAACGAAGGCATGAAGCTCGATCTTGGTTCGACCGCCAAGCTGCGCACGCTTACGACCTACCTTGAAATCATCGCCGAGCTTTATCACCGCTATGCCGGCATGTCGCCGGACGATCTTGACTCACTGGCCGACGATGCGCCCGACGCCCTTACGGCGTGGGCCATTTCATGGATCAGCAATCATCCCGGCGCTTCGCTCGACAGCACGCTGGAAGCGGCGATGGACCGGCGCTATTCGGCCAATCCGGGCGAAACCTTCTTCACCGGCGGGGGAGAGCATCATTTCGTCAATTTCGAGAAAGAGGAAGACAGTAAGATCATGGATCTGCGCGAAGCATTCCGCGATTCCGTCAACCTCGTCTTCGTGCGTCTGCTGCGCGATATCGTCAATTACGAAATCGGCCAAGGCCCGGAAACCAAGCAAGACCTGCTTGTGGACGACGCTGACGATGCCGCGCGGCAGGAATATCTCGAACGCTTTGCCGACCAAGAAGGTAGCGTTTTCCTCAACCGCTACATCACCGATTTTGAAAATACTTCCCCGGACGATGTGCTGGAACGTATCAGCAGTCACGGGCATCACGGTGCTGCAGCGCGCACCATTATGTTCCGCTCGATCCGGCCGAAGGCGAATTTCGACACCTATGCCGATTTTATGGAGCAGCATTTTGAGCATGCGCCCGACGAAGCGCGGCTGCGCAAATTGTATAACGACTATCCGCCCGACCGTTTAACGCTCTCTGACCGCGCCTATATTGCCGGCGTCCATCCGCTCGAATTATGGCTGGCGGGCTACCTGCAGGCCAATCCGCACGCGACGCGCAGCGCGATACTCGAAGTAAGCCGGCAGGTGCGCATCGACAGCTACGCGTGGCTGTTTCGCCCGAGCCTCAAGCATGCGCAGGATGAACGCATCCGTACGGTCCTCGAGGAAGACGCTTTCGCGCAAATCCAGAAACGCTGGGCGCGCCTTGGCTATCCATTTGACCGGCTGGTACCGAGCCTTGCCACCGCCATCGGCAGTTCCGCCGACCGGCCCGGCGCGCTGGCGGAACTGGTCGGCGTCATTCTCAATGACGGAATTAAAAAGCCCACCGTGCGTTTTGAATCCCTGCAATTCGGGGCTGGTACGCCGTACCAGACCCTGCTTATTCACAATGGCAACAAGCTCGAAAAGCAGGCGCTCGATCCAGCCATTACCCATGTGATGCGCGAAACCATGATCGGCGTGGTCGATGGCGGCACCGCCAAGCGCGTGAAAGGCGCTTACCTCGACCCCTCCGGCCAGCCCTATGTGATTGGCGGCAAAACCGGCACCGGCGACCATCGCTATGACGAATTTGGCCCCGGCGGACGGCTTATTTCGTCCCGGGTCATGAACCGGACCGGGACCTTCGTGTTCTTCATTGGCGACCGCTTCTTCGGAACCATCACCGCCCATGTCGCGGGCGACGATGCGGCGGATTACAAGTTTACCAGCGCCCTGTCGGCGCAAATGCTGAAATCGCTGGCCCCTGTGCTGCAGCCGCTCATTAATGGGCAAGCGGCCCAGAATATGGCTAATGTTCGGCAGCCATAAAAATTTGCACGAACGGGTTGCCCTTGTGCTGCTCATCGCTTAACGTGATGGCATGCGATTCAATATTCTCTTCACTGGCGTTTTTATCGGCGCGCTTCTGCTTTCGCCGCTGGCGATGGCCGCTAAGCCAACGGAAGGCGCGCCAAAACTGATCGGCACCTTCGGCTTGTGGAAAGCCTATGCGTATGAAGAGAAGAACCAGCCGGTATGCTACATGGCGCTGGCGGCGCATTTTGCCGACGATAAGAAATTCAAGAACCGCGTCTCCTATCTCACCATCACGCATCGTCCCGGCGAGAACAGCAAGGATGTCGTGAGCTATGCATCCGGCTATAACTTCAAGGCGACAAGCGACGTTACAGCCGCTATTGGCACGAAATCATTCGATCTCTTCACGATGAAAGATACCGCCTGGTCGCGCGATGCGGCAACCGATCACGCCCTGTCCGCCGCGATCCGCAAATCGGCCAGCGTCAAACTCACCGGCATACCGTTCGGCAAAAACGGCGCTCCGGTAATGGACACAATTCCGCTTAAAGGCGCTGCGGCCGCCTATGCCTCTATCAACAGGGCCTGCGGTTACCCGTCCGAGGCACCGCCTGCCAAAAAGGCCAAGCCGCCCGCCGCCCCAAAACCGGCGCAGCATTAATCCGGCATATATGCAGGCGCTGCCGAAACTGAGCGTTTACTATAATACCAAATGCCCGGTTTGCGATTTCGGCATCACCCATCAAAAGCGAAAATTGATCAATGCCGTGCGCGAAAACCGCATCGAATTCCGCGATATCAATCTCGAGCCCAACGCCTTGCGTAAGCACGGCTCCGATATCGAATTTGTGCGTAAGCGCCTGCATGCGCTGGATGCCGACGGCCAGCTTTATATTGGTGTGGAGGCCGGCGCCGAAATCTGGCGGCGCACCGAAGGCCAACAAGGACTTGCCGCCTTCTTCCGCCTGCCGGTGATATCTTTTCTTGCCCGCATTGCCTATAATGGCTTTGCCGAACTGCTTTATCTGTGGAACCGGGTTTTGAGGCACTGGTAGAAGCGGGATTTCTCTTAAGTTTTGCAACAAGCAATAGAGTAAGCACTTATGATATGCTTTGATTCATGAAATCTCGGCAAATCCTCTGGATTATTTTAATAGTAGTGCTCCTTATGATAGTGACGCTTGTTGGTTTTGTTACGCTTGATAACTTTCTTCATCCATCACCTTACGACGCCGGGCTTAGAATATTTAACCCAGTTCCATAGCCGAGCCTGCTAAAGTATGTGAATGTCGGACGGAACGCGCACTATGCATAATTCAAGAATTCTGGTGAAAAACTCGGGTATCCGGTCGCAGCGGTCGGACTTTTTCATCGGAACTCTTAAATTATGAAGTTGGATAATGGGCATCGACAACCACGCCAAAAGCTTTGCGCCTGTCTCGAGCGACGGACGGCAAAATCTTATTTATGTATAATTCTTGAGATTAGCACACGGCATTCATTGAATGAGGCACCGGCCCGATTGGCAGACAGATAACGGTAGAGATTGCGGTGGCCAATTTCTTGTCCAATATGCTTGTCCGAGACAGGGCGGAGGGCATTGACCATAGCCCGGCGGTGAAACTTTTGAGCACAAAACAGTAATCGCATCGGCGTAATGCTGAGAATTAATGGCTACCCGAAGCCCGGGAGAAAAACCGCACGCGATATCTGCAATACGGCATTCATTCGAAGACGTGCAACTCAACCACTCCTTCGGCATAAGTTCTTGATTCCTGTACGCTTCGACATAATGGCCGGGTCCGTACCGGAATAAAAACCAAGTGACCAGCACTCCCATAGCCAGAAAGGCGGGGAACAGGCCGATAGGATAAACCCATGGTATCCATCGTGATTTCTTTCTAAAATACGTGTGTTTAGTTATGCAGTACGTAAGAACAGCGGCACTGATTATTATTGGGAGAGAAGCCCAGCAAAATTGTATCAGTGGACCGTTTGGTCGGTACGAAATATCCGTAGTGGCGTCGAGATAGGAGCAAAGTGTCGCGCTCACAATTAGCGGAACGTAACACCAACAAATGCATTTTGTTGAGTAATTCATCACAATAACATATTAAAACCGCCGTAGGGCTATGGCAATACACATCTGAATGAATTTAAGCTTTACATAGTTCCTAACTTATGTAGTTGGGCAATGGGCATCGACAACCACGCCAAAAGCTTTGCGCCTGTCTCGAGCGACGGACGGCAAAATCTAATCGGCCTCAGCTTTGATGAGCTGAAGGACGCGTTGATCTCGCGCGGCCTCGAGCCGTTCCGTGCCAAGCAGGTGTGGTCGTGGATCTATTTCCATGGCGTGCGCGATTTCACCAAAATGACCACGCTCGCCAAGCCTGCGCGTGAAAAACTGACCGAGCATTTCGCCATACTGCGTCCACAGATCGTGCAGGACCAGAAATCATCCGACGGCACCCGCAAATGGCTCATTCGCATGCAGGACGGGCAGGATGTGGAAGCCGTGCATATTCCCGAGGAAGATCGCGGTGCGCTGTGCGTTTCATCGCAGGTCGGCTGCACCCTCACCTGCCATTTCTGCCATACCGGTACGCAACGGCTGGTGCGCAATCTGGAAGCCAGTGAGATCGTTAGCCAGGTGATGCTCGCGCGTGATGCCCTCGGTGAATGGCCCTCCTTCGCTAAAGCTACGGAGGGCAGACCCTCTACGCAGAATGACCGAAAGCTTTCCAATATCGTGCTCATGGGCATGGGCGAGCCGCTTTATAATTACGAGAATGTCGCCAAGGCGATGCGCATTGTGATGCATAATGAGGGCATCGCCATCAGCAAACGCAAGATCACGCTTTCGACCTCGGGCGTGGTGCCAATGATCAAGCGTTGCGGCGAAGAACTCGATCTCAATCTCGCGGTGAGCCTGCACGCTGTTACCGACGAACTGCGCGACCGGATCGTGCCGATCAACCGCAAATATCCGATTAAGGAACTACTCAAGGCCTGCCGCGAATATCCCGGCGTGAGCAATTCGCGGCGTATCACATTCGAGTATGTAATGCTTAAGGGTGTCAATGACAGCCCGGCCGATGCCAAGCAGCTGGTCCGCCTGCTGCGCGGCATCCCGGCCAAGATCAATCTAATCCCCTTCAACCCATGGCCGGGCGCGCCGTTCGAATGCTCGGACTGGGATACGATCGAGACCTTCGGCGATATCGTGAATGCCGCCGGTTACGCAAGCCCGGTGCGCACCCCGCGCGGCCGCGACATCATGGCCGCCTGCGGCCAGCTTAAATCCGCCAGCATCCGCGTTTCCGCCGCGGAACGAGCTTCCATTGATAAAATCATCAAGGAAAAGGAATCAGCTGAAGGGTTAACGAGGTAATATTGTTGCGCTGCGCATTGCCCAA
>Ga0207006_1092_pt1 | contig 18205 bp, 11 predicted proteins | sample Alteio_BWMinCont_84_FD_153497 | JGI IMG/M metagenome (GOLD analysis project Ga0207006, IMG submission 153497) | Enriched cells from forest soil in Barre Woods Harvard Forest LTER site, Petersham, Massachusetts, United States -... | ecosystem: Environmental > Terrestrial > Soil > Temperate forest >...
CGAGTGGGAGAAGTGAGTAAAGTCACTTATGCAAAGCTCCCTTCGGGAGGGGGGAGCCTGCGGCGCTACAATTGGCAATAACCTTATAGGTTTCTTATTTGTATTGCCTGTAGATTGTCCTGTAGTTACCCATTCCCATCATCAAAAGGATCTTTATCATGACCAAAGTAGCGATTATTTATTTCAGTGGCTATGGCCATACCAAGAAGCAAGCGGAGGCGGTGCAGCATGGCGCATCCGATGTCAAAGGCGTTGAGGCCGAGCTTATCGCGATTGATAAGGAGGGCAATGTCGAGGAAAAAGTCTGGGAGCTTTTAGAAAAAGCCGACGGGATTATTTTCGGCTGCCCGACTTATATGGGTGGCCCGGCCTGGCAGTTTAAGAAATTCGCCGATGCCTCGTCCAAGCCATGGTTTAAGATGCTGTGGAAAGATAAAGTCGCCGCCGGTTTTACCAATTCCGCCTCGATGAATGGTGATAAATTCAACACGATCACCTATCAGCATACGCTGGCGATGCAGCATGGCATGGTGTGGATCGGCACCGGGATGATGCCTGCCAACCAGAAAGCATCGACAAGGAACGATGTCAATTACCTGGCCGGTTTTGGCGGGGCGCTGGCGCAGTCGCCGTCTGACGGTTCACCGGAAGAAGGGCCGTTGCCGGGCGATTTGGAAACGGCGCGGTTGTTTGGGAAACGGGTGGCCGCTTATACGCAGAAGGTGAGTAAGTAATTTACCTGGATCGAGATGGGGCGGTTGTTGCATGAGTAACATGCGGCTTAAGCCTATTCAACACGGTTGCGAGCGTACTATTAACATCCTGTCTATAGATCGTCGCGCTCTCAGGCAGGCTCATGGTTAAAGAGTGCAGGTGGAATTGGGCTTTCTTGTAGCATTCTTTGGCTTCGGCGGCCCCTCCTGCTTGCGTGTGGTAATCACCGTTATATATCTGGGCAACGGCGGTCATGTAGGTGAGGTCGTATTGCGAAGGTTCAATAGGATTCTGCGCAGAGGGTGTTTTCAGAGCGGCTGCATTTTTCAGGAAATTGAAGGCCTGGTTGATCGTGGCCGATGATTTCATGTCATGGCAGGCATGGACATAATAGGCTTTGGCAAGATGCGAACTGATAGGGATACTGGCAATACTATCCTTGGGGTTGGTGTTATGTCGGATTACTAACTGGTGGAGAACGTCCCAGTTTCCATACTGATTCATTTCCAATTTGCGGATGAGTGGAGGCTCGTCCACTGCTTGGCGCAACCGTTCCGGCATAAACTGCTCAGAACCGGGATATTGGGTGCATACTTTATTTGTCCGGGGAAGTGCAAAATGGGGTTCGTTAGCTTGTAATTCGGCATCGGCAAGCTGGTATTCATATTTCGGATGATACGAAAAATTCATGGCCGATTGGAAGCTGGATTTGGCACTGGCGGTATCATTGTGTATAAGCTGGTGAGTCCCATAGTCGCTATAGGTTTGGGCAATATATTGCTGGATTTTTTTCTTGTTATCGCCAGTCAAGAGTCGTTCCGCCGCCTCCAAATCAGCAATGTTTTGGTCGAGTGCCGGCGGTGTCTGGCTTCTATATACCGCGGCGCGTTTGCAATAGGCTCTCGCCAGATATTTTTGAGCCTCGTGTATGTCTTCCGTGCTGCAGGGATAATCCTGGCATAGCGTAAGATCGTTAATTGCATGCGTCCATTGGCCCAAGTTATGATGGGTGAATCCCCGGTTATAAAGGGCGTAAAAAGGGTTGCGGCCGGCGGTGTCTACATACTCAAGCGCTTTGGAAAAATGAGGGATTGCTTCTTTATAATAGTTTTCTTGCAGCAAGTTATAACCGTTACCTATATGTTTTGTGTATTCTTGCACTGCAAAAGATTCCGCATCCATCAGATATATGGGGGGCGGGAGCATCGCAGGAGTTGGATAAGGCGATGCTGGGCTGGCGGATGAAGGCGGTGTTGTAAGATAATTATGTGGCATATTCGGATTAATAACCTCAAGAATGTTATATATGAGCTAAGGTCTAGCACATTATAACATAAATGTTAAGCATTATTATAAAATATGGGGTGAATAATATAAGGGGCTTTATCGATCTGGGAGGTAAATCTAAGCACAGCGCTTGCTTATTATAATGGAATCCTGGACTTAACAGCTACTAAATCTTGACATAATTTTATTATTAGCGCATGCTCAAATGAGAATCGACGTTTATCCGAGAAATACTATGTTGGCCAGACAGTCTAACGTAAAGACTTTATTATTCGCTGTTAGCCTGGCTACTGTAACGCTGGCCGGCCCTTCGGCGTGGGCGCTGCCTTTTATCGATACGTTATCACCGCAAAATCTCCTGATTGGTGCGACTCCTGCCGTGGAAGCCCTCGGTAATAACGGGGCGGGCATTACGTTTGGCGTGATCGATACTGGCGGCCAGGCGCAGTGGGTTGGATTTCACGGGCGGATAAACACCGGAGCCAGTACCTGTATTATCAGCGGTTGTGCGCAAAGCCTGTCGACGACGGATGATCAAGGTCACGGCACATTTGTTACCAGCGAAATTATCGGTTATAAGCCTGCAATCGGCTTGGAAGGCGTTGATCCAGCCGCGAGCGCCATTGAGGTCAAAGTATTGGCTGCAGTTGGCGGCGGCTCTAACAGCGATGTTTCTACAGGAATTATCTACGCTGCCAACCACGGCGCCCAGATCCTCAATCTCAGCCTTGGACCTTCGGGCGGTACCCCTGCACAGCAGGCGGCTGATTATGGATCATTTGCGGCTGCGGTGAATTATGCCGCCTCAAAAAACGTGATTGTGGTATTTGCCGGTGGAAATTCCAGCCAGCCATTCGTCGGTGGTGCTAATATTACAGGCTTTACCAGTAGCGCTATCCAGCATATGTTCTTTATGGGTTCCACCGATGCCAATAAAGCGCTGAGCTTTTTTAGCAACACACCTGGCAGCGGCGGCTTTATTTCCAACGGCGGCAGGTTTTTCCCTTATGCGTCGATGTGGCTGATGGCGGATGGCGAAAATATCAATGGTGCCAGCAATCAGCTCACCTCGCCTGGCGTTTATAATTCCCTCACCGTCGATTCGGGGACATCGATGTCCGCACCGCAGGGAGCGGGGGCAGCAGGATTGCTGGCCTCACGCTGGCCGTTTTTGATCGCACAAGGGACAATCCCGGCAATTCTTGAGAACAGCGCCGAGCGTTTGGCGGGTTCCAACAAAATAAATTTCTTGCCAAGCTTTGGACCGTCGGCGCCAGTATCAGGCATCAATAATACTTATGGCGACGGCTTCCTGCAGGTTAATGCGGCGATGCAGCCGCTCGGCTCGCTTTCTATTCCGGTGGGCGGATCGAGGGTGGCTAGTGCCGGTGTCAGTAACAGCGTGATTACCGTGGCCGGAGCGCTTGGTAATTTATGGCGTGTCTCTTCGGTACTGCAATCGGCGGTCGCTTATGATAGTTACCACCGTGATTTCCCGGTTAATCTGGGCGGTGCGATCAGTTCGGTCGCCTCAACCGGCAGTTCGCCATCTACCAGCCAGGTGATGGGACAATCGGGCAGTGGTGCCCGCCATTTGGTCGCAAGCGGCGATGATGGTAGTTCCTGGCTGGCCTTCTCCGGTTCGCAGCAAGCGATGCCTACCCATGATGCAAACGATGATCCTACCCGCAGCTTACCTGCGGAATGGTCGTTTTCGTCGATGAATGAAGGGCGTTATGTCGGTGTCGGTTATGGTTCCGGTGCGCCGCTTTCCTTTAACGATGCGCGTTGGGGTGAAGCGACGACATTCTTCAATAATACCAATGATATGAGCGGCAGCCTGCTGGGTCTGGTCGCTAATGGCGATTACGCGGTAAGCGGCCTGCGCCTCACCGATCATTCGTTGTTATCGATCGGGATGATCCGCACCAATACCAATAATCTCTACGATACGCTCGAGAATAACCCGACTGCCCAAGGGTTCGCCTTCGGTTATACGGTTGAGCCTTCGGATAACTGGAAAGTCTCGCTGACCAGTTCGTATTTGAATGAACATAATATGCTGCTCGGTTCGATCAGTACCGGCGTGCTTGGTTTGGGCGGCACTAATACCACCCAGTCGATGGGGATCGGTACGCGGGTCAATCTGGGTAATAATTACCAGTTAGGGTTGGATGCAGTTTATGCTTCGACCGATAAATCGGCAGATCAGAATAGTGTGATCAGTAATATTTCCGCACTAAGCAGTATGGCGTATAATGTGGAAGTCACCAAAGCGAATTTTACCGGCAATGACGATAATATCGGTATCGCGATCGGCAAGCCGCTGCGGATTATTGGCGGTAGCGCCGAGGTGGATGTGCCAGTCGGGACGGATAATAACGGCAACCCGATTATTAACCGCGAGCGGACCAGCCTGGTGCCAACCGGGAATGAAACCGATCTGTCGCTGAACTATACCCGTCCAATCGCTGAGGATATCAATAGCGGCTTCAGCCTTTCCTACCGCAATGATGCGGCTAATATAGCCGGCGTCAATGATGCAGCGGCGATGCTGCATATGGATATCAAGTTTTAGGATTTTTTTGAATTTTCGAGATGGTACCTCCGTCATTGCAATGACCGGGCGAGATCTCGGTTTTCTTCCGTCAAAGATTTTCGTGCGTAGACCCTCCAAAACACCAGCCTTGCCATCCTCCCCCATCTTGGCTATGATAGACTATGCCATAACTTCCGTGATGTAAACCAACTCCTATGTTTGATCTAAAAAAGAAGCTGCTGTCGAAAAAGGTCGATTTAAAACTTGAAATCCCTTCGCCAGACTTTATCCCCTATGCCTGTTATTATGACCGTCATACCATCCTGACGAAGAATGGCGAATTGTTGCAGGTGATCAAGGTGACCGGCTTTTCTTATGAGATGATCGGCGGCAAGGCGATTGATTTGCGCAATCTGGTGCGGCAGGCGGTTGGCGAGCATATTAATACCACCGATTTCGCCTTATGGTTCCATACGGTACGCCGTAAGAAAAACCTCGATTTCAGTGATACGTTTTCGTCGCATTATCCGAAAGAACTGCATCAGGCCTGGTCGAATAAACATTACTGGAATGATAAATACGTCAACGAGCTTTATATCACCATCATCCATGATAGTGAGGTGCTGTCGATTTCCAAGCCGCATGAATTGCTGCGGACACTTTCTGTTAAGTCGGTCAAGAGTTATTACGACAAATATCTTGAGGAGTCGCTTACGATATTAAACAAAGCGGTGAGTGGGATGCTCGATGTTCTTGGTCAATATGGGGCGGAGTTGCTGGATATTGTTGAAACGCCGCAGGGGATTTTTTCCGAGCATTTACAGTTTTTCGGCAAGATCATCCATCTCGATGAATCGGAAAAGCCGTTGCCGCTGGTGAATCTGGCGAATAACCTGGCGGTTCATAGGATAGCGTTTGGGAATAATGCGCTTGAAGTGCTGGCCAAATCGAAAAAATATTTTGCAGGCATCATGTCGATCAAGGAATACCATGAATTGCCAAGCGCGCTGCTCGATAAGTTCCTGCAGTTGCCGCAGCAGTTCATCATTACCCAGACGCTTGATTTTATTCATAGCAAGCAGGCGCTTTCCGGCTTTAAATATCAGGATTATATCTTAGGCGTCAGTGGCGATGAGGAGCTTAAGAGGCTGTCGGGGATGGAGGACATCCTGGCCAGTAATACCGGCTCGATTGCCGATTATGGCGAGCAGCAACTGACGATCATGGTCATCGAAGATGATTTGCGGCGGCTCGCTTATAGTATCAATCAACTGATGGAAGAACTCTCGGCTTTGGGCATCCTGATTGTCCGCGAAGATATCTTCCTGGAAAATTGCTACTGGTCGCAACTGCCTGCCAATTTTAAATATATTTCCCGGAAAGGCCCGATTGATAAGGCGCGGATCGGCGGCCTGGCCTCGCTGCATAATTTTCCGGCTGGCAAGCGTTTTGATAATCACTGGGGAATGGCGGTGACGATATTCCGGACAGCCTCCGGTACGCCGTATTTCTTTAATTTTCATCACGAAGATAACGGCCATACCATTATCATCGGGCCAAAAGGTTCTGGTAAAACGGTGGTGAGTAATTTCTTTGTCTCCGAAGCCCAGCATTTAAATACACGGGTATTTTATCTCGATCATGGGCAATCGGCAGGTGCCTTGATCCAGGCACTTTCAGGAACCTATCAGGTGCTGTCGCCCGATCTGCAATTGATGACCTGCGCTTTTAACCCCTTGCTGCTTGAGGATAGCCAAGAGAACCGCGAATTCCTGCTCAGCTGGTTCCTGTTCCTGCTTGAATCGGCAGAGGAGTCGGAACAAAAGGTGATTGAGCAGGCGATCGATAAAATTTACCAGATGCCGATCGAAAAACGCCGCTTGTCGCTAGTGATGGATTGTTTTGGCGGTCCAAAAGATCCGATGGTGAAGCGGTTTGCTAAATGGGTGGGAGAGGGCGAGTTTGCCGCCTTGTTCGATAATGAGAATGATGAGTTTCCTGCTACTCCGATCTGGGGCTTGGATATGCTTGGCATTACGGAGAATAAGGCGTTGCTGGCACCGGTATTGACGTATATCCTGCACCGCATCCATCTGCTGCTCGATGGAACGCCTACCATTATTGTCATCGATCATGCCGGCCAGTTCTTCGATAATCCGCTATTTGCAACGATGCTTGAACCATGGCTTGATGAGCTGCGTGAGAAAAATGCCCTCGCCTTGTTCGAGATCAATTCGCGTGCCCATACGGATGAATCGACGATGCTGGAAATACTTCAGAAAAAAGTCGCCACCCATATTTTCCTGCCGCATCCGGAAGCGGATAAATCCTGTAAGAAAATATACGACTTAAGCGATGAAGAATATGACAAGCTGGCCTCGATGAAACCGATCAACCGCCATTTCATGATGAAGCAGGCGCAGGAAAGTATTGTCGGTGAACTTAATCTGATCGGGATTGAGAGGTTGCTGGCTGTTCTTACCGGTACTCCGAAAAAAACACGGGAAATTGAAATATTAAAAGCAGAATTTGGGAATTCTCCGGATAAGTGGTTGCCAGAATTTTATAAATAGGTATAATAAGTAAATGCGTGGTAATTATATGGTAAAGAAGTGGGAAGTGCTGCAGCACTAGGGATTAAGTTCCCTCTCCCAAAGGGAGAGGGTTAGGGTGAGGGGTCAATTGTCCCTCATCCTAGCCTTCTCCCAGAGGGAGAAGGGAGCCTGCGGCGCTAAGACATAATTTTAGACATTAACTAAAATCGGCGGCAATGATAACAAAGATATATTATCTTTTGATAGCAATAGCGATGATGCTGCTTTTGGGCGAACCTGCTTATGCTACCTTTATCCAGGGCGGGTTTAATCCGCATGGGCCGGTTGAGGCATGCGGCGCTTATGAAGTTGATGGTGCGACGGCGGTAGGCAACGTTGCTTATAATTCTTCCCATCATGTGTATACGTTTGATGGCCTGCCCTCGCCAGCAAATCCTACGGGAACACTGGATCTCACTGCTGGAAGTCCGGCAATTTCCAGCAGTAACTGCTGTACCGACAGTATGGGTTACCCGGTTACTCCAGGTACAACCAACTTTCCAACCTCCCTTACACTTCAGACTGTACAGGGCTTTAGCAGTACTGGTGGCGATACCAAGCCAACCCAGAATTTTCCCTATTACGATAGTAATGGCTATGTCATCTTTAATCCTTATGGCAGCAGGTCGGTTTATTGCCCAAGTCCGGCACGGTCGGGCAGCTCGCTTTATCTGGGTTATGACCAGGATGAAGTCTATCAGATGTATGAACAGGATGTTGCCAAGCCGGGCATTGCTTCCAGTAACTTCTTTAGTCCGGCGATTACGGTGTCGCAACGTTATTGCGTCGGTGGATTGTTCCCTTATCCGACGAGTAGCTGTAGTGTTTCTCTGACGCATAATGACTTCTGGCCAGCGCTTTTCTGGTATAACTATCTTACGGCAGCCGCAAGCGAAACATTATTGCTGGCGGAATTTACCGCCGGTGCCTCGACCGGCAGCAATATCACCTTCCCGATGCCTGCCTGCTGGAAATGGATGTGTATGGGAGCGATGGTATCAGGCACAGAAAATCTCAATATCAACCAGTGCGACCATATCGGCACCGGATCGGTGGTGCGTATGTGCGCCCGGCTGGCCTATAGCGGTATCAAGGGAGTGACCGATTATCTGGGGAATAGCCATAGCGACTATTATAACCAGCTCGGTAACCGGACGGCGATTGATGCGGATTACCGGACGAGTGGGAGAGGAAACCCTTATGCAGGGCCTTACTCCTATCCGGTTACGTCAGGAACCCCTCCTGTTCCCACTGGTGTCAACAACCTGATCAATAATATTTATGTGGTCCAGACAGCATCGAATCCGGGCACTCCGTTCACCTATGCGGCGCTGACCAATGGGGTTCTGACCGGCAGTACCAGCTCGACGACGCCGCTGACAACTGGAAATTTAGGCTCTTTTTGTGCGGCGACCCCGGCGAGTCCCTCCTGTAACTGGGTCAATAATTTATCGACAGGTGGCGGCTGGGCAGGAAGTTATGCGCCAGGCGGTTCGGCCTATTCGCTCAATCCGTCCGGTATTGCGGAAATGCCACTGCAGGCAACGCAGCAGGTCACTATGCCGAATGGCGCGACGCAATCCGTCAATGTCTTGTTGCGGCTGAAAAATGGGCGGATCGTCAATCCCCGTGAGCAATTATGCGCCTATCTCGATCCGGGCGATCTCATGGACCCGGATTGGGCAACCACGCAATGGGCGCAGCATAACCAGCCGAACCCGAAAGCGACGCATTTATATGCGGCGACATTCGGTCAGGTAGGGACGGCGATGAGTGGCAAGAGTGGTGCGGCTGCCCAAGGGACGAGTGTCGGGCTGATCGGTGCTGGCGTGTTGTTCGCAGGGGCCGGGCCGTTTATTGCCGCCACCGCCGCCGCTTTTGCGATTGTCGATGCGATTACCGCCAACCTCAATACGGTGGTGGTGATGAATGAAGGTTGCGTCGATCTGGTCCTTGGGCCTTATCCGCCGCCGCCTACGATCCGGATTCAGCCGACTATTCCGACCATCAGCAGCCAGCCGATCTGTACGATGACGACGAAGGCCTTCCCGAATACGGTGCCTGCTACCTCGTATACGCCGTATTACCAGAATCCGGAGGATGTGCTGCCGACCTGTTCAACGACGGCTATCGGGCAGGACAGTGCTACCGGCGCGCAATGTAACTGCGCCCCAGGGCGGATGTCAACGTCGGCGCATCCTTGCGATATGCCTTCCCCTCAAAATAGCGTGGTCGGCGCCCAGTGTAATTGTCCGACGGGCCGGGTTTCAACAACGGCCGCCCCATGCGATGTTCCGGGAGGGGCGATACTGGGTGGGACGGCCTACAGCGCTTCCAACCCGGACTGCGCTCCTTCTACCTATGTGACGGGCGCAACTTACGCGCAATCAAACTTGAACTGCGCGGCACCAGCCAATTCCACGCCCACTAATTTATGTACCTGTCCGGCTGGCCGTATCTCTACCGATGCTGCGCCGTGCCTGCCACCGGATGCGAATCCGAGCCTGATCTGCGCCTGCCCTTATGGTGAGGTGGTGCCTGCAGCACCAAGTCCGTTTAATTTTAACGGCAGTAGTCCTGTCTGTGCGACAACTCTTCCTGGGACAATCACCCCGGCTACCACCTCCGGTTATACGCCAGGCTTCAGCACCTTTGAGCAGCCACGGGTGCGTATCGGGTATAATGATGTCCTTCCATTCTGCGTTTATGGCCAATCCACGACCCAGTCCTCGCCATGCGCCTGCCCCTATGCCGGTGGTTCGGTATCGAACTCGGCGGAGGTCGATAATCTTCCCTGTATCCAGTGGAATCTCAGTAATGCCTCAAGCGGCTATAGCAGCAATAATTCCGGTCTGGTAGATAGTGGAGGGCTGCCTTATGCCCGCCTGGCTTACCAGTCGGCCGCTGCCTCTAATGGTGTCCTCACCCGCACCGCCTATGGGATCATGGTCGGGGATTATGAGGATGCGGAAGATGATTATAGTGCCAATTATACATTTAATATTCCCGGAAGTTCGGGAGTGGCACCTTATACGGGTAATAGCGGAACACCGAGTGCGAAGCCTGGGATGGAGAAAGCGCGGTGCCTAATTGCTGGTGCTGGTGGAGGCAACTGTGCATCAGGAAATGTGGTGGCGATGAACCTGCCACATATTAGCAGTACTGCCAATGTCACCTCGGATAATTATTTCCTGGCGATGGATAATCCTACCCAGATATGTATTTTTGCCAAAGGGACTGGCTCTGGTTCAGGACAGTATTGTACGGCCGTAAATTCGGTGCTGGCTCTCAGCGGCGGCTCAACATATACCTGTACCTCGGCAGATCTCACCAATTTCCCGGAAGCGTTATGTATCAACCGGCCATATGCGCCTAATCCGGTGGTGTCTGCCGTGCCGAACGGCGATTGCGCCAGTCTGCCCGATCCGATTGATTCGCAAAATGCGATCCCGCAGCTTTGTACCTCCTATACCCATCCGGTGATCCAGGTGTCGCTCGGCGATAATAATCCGCAAGCGCAGATTATTGGGGCGAAAACGGGGAATGAATGTACGACGTTGCACGGGATTTCTTATTGCAGTCTGGTTGAGGGGAATGCGCCGAATCAGCAGACGGTATCGGTGCCCGATAACTATGCCACAGGGAGTAATCCGACGAGCTATACGTTAACAACCTGGCCAAACTCTCCTCCAGGGCTGACGACTGGGCCTTATCAATATCCTAACGGCCAGTATAACGGAACGCTGCCTCTGAATCCATTCTCATGGAGTTCCGGGAATAATATTACCGTCAATCAGCCAAGCCATGGGTTACCTACTTCAGGCTATTCGACTTCGTCTCCTATCTCGGTGACATTTACCGGCTTAACCTCTCCTATCACCATGGTTGATAATGCTACCCCAACACAAAATGATGGGAATATTACGCTTACGAATAATCATCCCTATCAGATCCAGAGTATACCTGATTCTAACAGTTACACGATCACTCCCGATAGTGTAACGATAACCCAGGGAAGCGGCTCTTCAGGCGGGGGCTCAGGTATCGTCTTTAATCTACCGGGTACGTATACCGCTATGCCTAATGGTGGTAGTTGTACCGGGGTATTGATGACGATTAATAAGGGTACCGCTAGCGCAACCTCCATACCGATGGGGTGTCATTGTATAATGCCTAGCTCTGCGAACTGGGCTGAAACAAATTCAACAATAAGCGGTTCACATTACTCAAGTCCCGTCCAGACCTATAACACCTGCCCGGCGAATCCGAATGAGGATGGCTATCAACGGGGAGGGATCGATCTCTGCTTGAATTATGGACTCAGCTCTAACCTGGTGCGCACCATGCAGCAAACAGTTACGACCAATGTTGGTCTTGCCACTACAACAGGACGCACGGTGTCGATCTCCGATCAAACGCGCGCCTGGCAGGAATGGCAGAATAGTACGGGGAATAATCAATGTAATTGCGGCTATAATTACGGCACTGGCACCAGGGTGTATAATTCGAAAGCGCCATGTGATGACGCTGCGCAGAATGACGGACTGACGTATAGCGCGCAAAATCCAACCTGTGCGCCGGGCTATGTCCCGACCGTCACCAACCTGACTTATGAGCAGGAAGACATGGATACCGGCACCCCTCCTGCCAGCCTGGGTACGATGACGGTGAAGAAAGCAACCTGCACTCCTAACGCCTGTGGTAACCCGGCCGCGATCACCGTTGCCCAGACAGATCTGCAAAATGCGATGCCTGGCTGCCGTTGCCAAGGAAGTGAAACCAGCACCACCGTAGCGCCATGTGATAGCAGTTCGACCTTTACCGGCGAACCCTATTGTCCTTCGAACTATATGGCGGCACGAACTACCCAGCCGGGGGCTGTCGTTGTCGTAAATAGTGGCACAGCCAGCATCTCGACCAATATCCAGAATTTGGTGCAAAATAAAGGCGTGGTACTGCCGGTTCCTTTCCCGCAAACTGCTATTAGTCCTAACGACCCGCCGGATTTAAGCAATAATCCATGTACTGTCCTGATGCTCAACTATATCCCGGGCGCAGTGATCGGCTATTTCAATTATACGGCGCCTAATCCGAATATCCCGCCGTTACCGTATATCCCTAATACGATCACCGGGCTGCCTGCATCTGCGACACCAATCCCCTGTTCCGGCACCGGTTCCCGCTCGGTTACAGCAGGGACGCCTCCAAACCAGCCCGATACTCTGTATGAAGCGGTTACTTCGGGTGCGGCGGCCTCGCAATATTGCCAGCCTATTCCCAATGGTTCATGTCCAGCGATTATGGAAGCGAGCTTAAGCTTCCCATATAATAATGTCGTTAATCCACCTTATGCTGATTCTACCGTCGGCTATGCGGAATGGTTTACGGGGGGGGATAAAACCAATCCAGGTCCGGTAGCTCCGGGACCAACTGTTGCTACGCAGTGCGATGAACAGATCATGGTGAATGGTGTTCTTACTGCGGTTACCCTTACTATGCCTCCTACAAAACCATCAAAAACGTGCCTTGGCAGTAACATAGTGGGCGCTAACAATGAAGGGCTTGTTAATTGGAGCACTACGACAACCGGGTCATCATGCTATGTCTGTCCAGAAAAGTGGTTTTATATGGCTATATCGAACCCGAATGAATTTGTCGCGTTCAAACTGCCAGCCTCTGTTTCCGGTACGACGATTACCTATCAAAGTGGATTCTCCTATCATGGTTGTTACAATAATAATACGCGAATTGGAATTGGCTGGGATTCGTTTACCGCTAGTTGCGATCCGACTGGGGCCGGCACGACTACATGGACTCTCAAGAACGGTACGCCTCTCAATGGTAGTACCCCTGCCGCCGGTGCGACTATAACTGCTCCCACTGTGTATGGCTATAATCACAATGCCAGCTATGCCAGTTCTACCTGGCCAGGCCAATGTGGCGCTGGTAGCAGTGTTTCGGATGATGGCAGTAGCCGTTCCAATAATGATTTATCGGCGAACGTCATTCAAAATGGCAATGGTAAACATATCGCATGCGGCTATAGTAATGACTTCTCTGCAATCAACGGTGAGACGTGGTTCCCATTCACTAACACCAGTCCTCCAAGCACTGCTTCTGACACCTGGCCTTCAACAACGGTATTAAATGCGGACTGTAATTATAATCCTGATCCGCACGGTTCCTGCCCGCTCGGTAGCGGCAGCCCAGTGAACAACACAAACGCATGTTACTAATTGACTGCCCCTAACAACCCCTCTACTATAGCTCCATTAATAACCATCAACGGTGCTAAACTATGTGCGGAATTATTGGAATTGTCGGTAGCAACAACGTTGTCGAGCCATTGCTCGAAGGCCTCAAGCGCCTTGAATATCGGGGCTACGATTCCGCAGGCATTGCGACAATCTTCAACAAAAAAATCGAATCGCGGCGGGCAAAGGGCAAGTTAGCTGCGCTTGAGGCCGAGATTAAAAAAGAACCGTTACCCGGCCATATCGGGATCGGCCATACACGATGGGCGACTCATGGGGCGCCCAATGTCATCAACGCCCATCCGCATCATACCGATACGGTGGCGGTCGTCCATAACGGCATTATCGAGAATTTCAAAGAGCTCCGCCATGAGCTGGAAAGCGAAGGGGTGGTGTTTTCGAGCGACACCGATACGGAAGTAATCCCGCAGCTCCTCACCCGCTATATCAAGCAGGGCAATACGCCGCAAGAAGCGATGTGGCATTTGCTGCCGCGGCTGGAAGGGGCGTTTGCACTGGGGATTATTTTTGTCGGGCATGATAATCTGCTGATTGCGGTCAAGAAAGGCTCGCCGCTTGCGATCGGTTATGGCAAGGGGGAAATGTATCTCGGTTCCGACGCTTATGCGCTGGCGCCGCTCACCAATAAATTATCCTATCTCGAAGATGGCGATTGGGCGGAAATCACCCGCGATTCGGTGATTATTTACGGCAAGGATGGAGCGCCGGTTAAACGGGAGATCCGGATTAATACGGTGTCGTCGGCAGCGATTGGCAAAGGCAGCTACCAGCATTATATGATGAAGGAAATCGTCGAGCAGCCGACCGTGATCGGTGAGGCGCTTTATGCCTATTATAACCCGGTGACCGAGGAAATCTCGCTGCCGAAACTGCCTTTCGAATTAAAGACCCTGCCACGCATCACAATTATCGCCTGCGGTACGTCCTATTATGCCGGGCTTGTGGCGAAATACTGGTTTGAATCGGTGGCGAAGGTGCCGGTCGATATCGATATCGCCTCCGAGTTCCGTTACCGCGATGTGCAATTGCCGAAAGGCGGGCTGGTGCTATGTATTTCGCAATCCGGGGAAACGGCGGATACGATGGCAGCGCTGCATTACGCCCGCGAAAAAGGCCAGCATATCGTCAGTATCGTCAATGTCGAGGAAAGCACGATGGCGCTTGCCTCAGATGCCTATCTCTGCACCCATGCCGGACCTGAAATCGGGGTGGCGAGTACCAAGGCTTATACGACGCAGCTCGTCACGCTGGCCTGCTTCGTCATCGAGACGGCATTGCAGCGGGGAGCGATTGATCGGACGGAAAGTATCCGTCTGCTGCAGGCATTGATGGAAGTGCCGGGCCGCATCGCCCATTTACTCGCCGATGATTCGCAGATTAAGGCGTTAGCCAGGGAGATATCGCATGCGCATGATGTGCTCTATATTGGCCGTGGTTCTTCTTACGCGATTGCGATGGAAGGAGCACTCAAGCTGAAGGAGCTCTCCTATATCCATGCCGAAGGGATCGCCGCCGGCGAACTCAAGCATGGCTCGATCGCGCTGATCGACGAGGATCTGCCGGTAGTGGTGATCGCGCCTGGTGATAAATGGTTTGATAAAACGGCGTCGAATGTGCAGGAAGTGGCGGCGCGCGGCGGACGGGCGATTGTTATTACCAATAAACAGGGCGCGAAAACGCTTGCTTCGATTGCAACCCATATCATCGAAATCCCGGATGTCGATCCGTTCGTAGCACCGATGGTCTATGTGGTGCCGGTGCAGTTGCTAGCCTATTATGTGGCCTATAGCAAGGGGACGGATATCGATCAGCCGAGGAATCTGGCGAAGTCGGTGACGGTGGAGTAGGTCATATGAAATTTAGATTGATTAAAGATCGCATTTATGCGACAATTGGATAATGAAGCCTACCAGTGACAAAGAGATCCTTTTTTATAAGGATATCAATGGAAAGGAACCGTTTACGTTATGGCTGGAAACTCTTGATAAAGCGATGCAGCGAAGAATCTGGAGCAGGATGGTTCGGATAGCGGTTGGTAATTATGGAGATGTCAAACCATTGCAGGATGGAGTATCCGAGTTTAGGTTCCATTTTGGGTCAGGCTATAGGGTCTATTTTGCTGAACAGGATAACAGGATTATCATACTGCTTTGTGGTGGAGACAAAAAAACGCAACCACAGGATATACAAAAAGCAGTAAAATACTGGAAAGATTATAAGGATAAGCATGACCAGCTACCGTAAATTTAATGATTATCTTATAGAAAAACTTCATGATCCGGAAGAAGCGATGGCATTCCTTACCGTTTCGATTGAAGATTACGCAGAAGATCATGATACAGAAGCACTGATGCTGGCATTACGATTGATTGCCGAAGCGCAAGGGGGTATTCATCAACTTTCTCTGAAAGCGCATTTGAATCGACAGAATTTATATAAAATCCTGACTGGGAAAACCATCCCCCGCTTTGATACAGCGCTTTCTATTATTAATGGGCTTGGTTTTCAGATATCACTCGCACCGATTGATCCAAGTAAACATCTACCTGCACATCAGAGTAACACACCATGCTAACAATCCGTAAATCAAACGAACGTGGCCATGTCAAGATGGGATGGCTCGATACCCACCATAGTTTTTCCTTCGGCAGTTACCATGACCCACGCTATATGGGCTTTGGTCGCCTGCGGGTTATCAATGACGATATTATCGCCGGGGGTGGCGGCTTTGCGCCACATAGCCATCAGGATATGGAGATCATCACCTATATGCTCGACGGTGCGCTTGCGCATCAGGATAGTATCGGTAATGGCTCAACCATCCAACCAGGCGATATCCAGCGGATGAGTGCGGGGAGGGGGATTACCCATAGCGAGTTTAACTCCTCGAAAAGTGAGGCGGCGCATCTGTTGCAGATATGGCTGTTACCGGAGAAGGATGGAATTCCACCAAGTTATGCCCAGCAGGCAATCGACCGTAGCCGGATGAAAAATAACTGGCTGCCGGTGGCGTCGGAAGATGGGCGCGAGGGCAGTATATCCTTGAATGTGCCAACGACGCTTTATGCCATATTGCTGGATAAAGGGAAGGAGGTCACCTATAAGGCCGATCCGAAGCTGACTTATTGGCTACAAGTGGCGCGGGGGAATTTAAAACTTGGCGATCAGAAATTGCAGGCAGGGGATGGTGTGGCAATTTCGGCAGAAACGTCACTTATTGTGACCGGTGAGGCCGATATTCCCGCAGAAGTGTTATTATTTGAGGGGCTGTAGTCGTTTGACGTTGACAAACCTGCCGGGAAGCTGCTACCACCATTAGATAACCTATCAAAATGTGAGCAATTATGCGCCCTTCCGGCAGACAACCCACCGAACTTCGTCCGATCAGCCTTGAGGTTGGTTTCTCCACTTATGCCGAAGGCTCCTGCCTGATCAAAATGGGTAATACCCATGTGTTATGCACGGCGAGCCTGGATGAGACGGTCCCACCATTCCTGCGTAATAAAGGCAAAGGTTGGGTGACGGCGGAATATGGTATGTTGCCGCGCTCTACTCATGGACGGATGCGCAGAGAAGCAGCCATCGGTAAACAGACGGGCCGTACTCATGAAATCCAACGTTTAATCGGGCGCTCGCTGCGTTCGATCACCGATCTTGTCGCGCTGGGTGAGCGGCAGATTATCGTCGATTGCGATGTGTTGCAGGCCGATGGTGGTACCCGTACCGCTTCGATTACCGGCGCTTATGTGGCGCTGCATCAGGCATTTGCGACGATGGTCAAAAAGAACATCATCCCGGCTATTCCGCTTTCCTGCCATCTGGCGGCTATTTCCTGTGGCATTTTCCGGGGGACGCCACTGCTTGATCTCGATTATGAGGAAGACAGCAATGGCGAAGTCGATGCCAATTTCGTGATGACCTCGAAAGGGGCGATTGTCGAAATCCAAGGAACGGCGGAGAAAGACCCGTTTAGCGAAGACCAGTTCAATGATATGCTGGGACTGGCGAAAATAGGGATTGCTCAATTGGTCGAGAAGCAGAAAAAAGCCTTGGGTGTCTAAATGGGACGCCGTTTCCGCGAGCCGCAGTTATTGATGGCCAGCACCAATCAGGGCAAGCTGAAGGAATTGCGGCAGATGCTGGGAGCGTTCCCGGTGACGCTTGTCTCTATTGCCGATTACTCTTTAGAAACTCCAGAAGAAACCGAAGATAGTTTTGCGGGCAATGCGCTGCTTAAAGCGCGTTATTATAGCCATGCGACGGGACTTCCTGCGCTTGCCGATGATTCCGGCCTGTGCGTGGAAGGGTTGAATGGCGCACCTGGGATTTATTCGGCGCGCTGGGCGGAAGATGGGTTTGATGTTGCGATTGCTCGGATAGAAAAGGAGCTAGCGGGAAATGATAACCGGCGTGCTTATTTCGCTTGTGCGTTATGCCTGGCTTGGCCGGATGGTGGATATGAGCAGGTGGAAGGGCAGGTACATGGGACGCTTCGCTTTCCTGCGCGTGGGAATGGCGGGTTTGGTTATGATCCGATTTTTATTGCGGATGGGTATGAGATGAGTTTTGCGGAAATGGGGGCGGTGGAGAAGAATAGGATTAGCCATCGGGCGGAGGCGTTGCGGTTGCTGGTGGGGGAGTGTTTTTGATAAGGAATCGCTGCGCTCAATCTGTTATTAATCCCTCATCCTAACCTTCTCTTAAGAGGGAGAAGGGAGCCTGCGGCGCTAGAGATATAGTTCCCTCTCCCTTTGGGAGAGCTTTGCATAAGTGACTTTACTCACTTCTCCCACTCG
>Ga0207006_1091_pt2 | contig 18192 bp, 17 predicted proteins | sample Alteio_BWMinCont_84_FD_153497 | JGI IMG/M metagenome (GOLD analysis project Ga0207006, IMG submission 153497) | Enriched cells from forest soil in Barre Woods Harvard Forest LTER site, Petersham, Massachusetts, United States -... | ecosystem: Environmental > Terrestrial > Soil > Temperate forest >...
TAAAAAATCTGCTCTCTTTGCCCTGTACAGTCACTTTGCCCGATTTATAAAAGGTGAATGCTACTCCTTTTTTTTTTGCAGAAAAAACCGTGTGGGGAGGGACAGATATCTCAAAGCTTTGATTTTTAAGATCATTCATGATTTTGTCTGCCAATTGCAAATCAATTTTCGTGACAAAAATATGGGATGAATTTTCATCGTTTTTATTCATAAGCTTACAGACTAATCAAACAAAAAATTCTTTGCAACTACAGATGAATGAGTGTAAGCTTTCAATTCGGTTGACTTTTATATAATTAATATTGTAGAATTTGTCTTTATTTAAATGAAAATCATGAATATTAATTTTATCAACCAAGAAATTAGGAACGATATTTTTTATGACATGATTCCCTATATGAATGCGCGCAAAAACCTCTTTCTCCTTCACAATAAGATTTGCTTATTTCTACGTAAAAGTTTTTTTGGCGAAAAGCTTATATCCAAACGAACAGTAATTAGTAATCTAAAGAGTGATTTTAGAGACAAGAGCATCGCCCGTCTTGTGCTTTTATCCCCTTTTTTTGATCTGCTAGGAGTGAATGTGATGCTATGGGCTATAAAATTCGCGCCTCTATCCGGATTGAGCGCTATAGCACTACTTATTGGACTTCATATTGGATTAAGTCTAATTGTCCGCCTGGCCATTGCAATTTACGATATCGCTTATCGAAGATTTTATAATGAAGAATATCTTTTAGAGAAAATTAAAAGAGAGCCAGAGATTTTTTGGAAAGCTGATCCAGAATTAAAGACAAATCTTGAATTTATTTTAAAAGCTCTGGATCAAAATGGAGCTGTTGCGGATTATATTCCACATATAGATGTTGCGTTTATACAAATGTTAACAAAGAAAGGAATACCACTTCCGTCTAAATTTGGTGGACAAGCACAAGAGCTAATAAATCGATTTTATTGTGCTGCTCTAAAGGAGGAATCTATACCTAATAAAGGCTCTATAGTTACAGAAAATCCCTCTTCGAATTGGGATAAGCTGCCAGCAGACATGCTACAGGAGATTATCAATCAGCTTTCAGTAGCTAGCACCACTCGATTTTCAATGACAAGTAAAAAGTTTCAATTACTGATAGAACCGGTTCTCACGTCAAAAGTGAATATATTCTTTAAAAATGAAGTGAATCATCTGATTAGAGGAATAAAAATATATCAATATGTTTTAGAAAATACACAGCTTCCCCGTATTTATTGCAGTCAGTTTGAACAGGAGCTTCAAGATCATATCAAGCAGTTTAATAATGGTTCCCTAAGTATGGACCTTTGCACTTTACAAGACCGTAGGTTTTCTCGAGCTGTAGATGTTCTGAACATGATCCAAACGGAAAATTTTGAAGACTTACCTCAAGAAGTAAATCTCCCAAATTTCAATCGGATTGAGAGGATCAAATGCAGCATTTTGTTTGCTTTTAAAGACATTTCTAGTGCCATGCGTTGGAGATCAGATCATAGTTTAGAAATGGGAAAAGACAAGCTTTCATACTTAGCACTAGAACTTGTCTCTAGTTAAGCGTAAACAATTGAGTATAATTCCAGCTATATAGGATTTAACTTAAGAGTCTGATCATAAATTATGAATAGCTTTTTAAGCCTCTGCGTTTTTCATCCTCGATGAATATAAACTTGCGTTTTCTCAAGCGACTGCAAGCGCCTCTTTTGTCAAAGCAATAAGCCCTTCATTTATCTTTGCAGACAGAACTACCCAAAAGTCAGGGTGGTCCTCACCAATTTCTTCGTCATCAATTTCAACCCTTGGGTTTTGTGCTTCTGCATACTTTTCAGGATACTTGTGTTGAAGAGCATTTAGCCATTTGTCAGCAGTGATAAGAAATGTATAAAAAGCGTCTTGATTGCCGATTTCTTTAGAGACTGAAGAGTAGGCGCTCTCTAAATCTTTTTCTGTAATTCCACTTACAGCAAAAAATAACATTCCTTGAATATCGATTGGCAACTCTAATCCATCTTTTTTAAATCGTTTTTTTAGTTCAACAAGATAACCAAGATGAACTTCGATCTCATCAACAAGCTTAAGTGTTTTAACCTTAGCTAATGCACATGTCTGGATTAAGCTTACAGCAAAACTCCCTTTTCTCAGAAATTCTGCTAAACTTTTCAAATCCTTGGTGTCAATTGTTGCAAGCTGATAAGCGATCCCTAAATGGACAATAGAGAGCGCCATGCGATCCCCACATGTCTTAGATGCTTCTTCGATAATAAGGTTAAAGGTTTTAAGAAAAAGCTCATCTTTTTCAGCAAGTGCCAAATAGTTCAAAATATTAACCGCAAGCCATTTTTTAATGTCAGGAGATGCTTTGTAATCACTTATCCATTCCAATTTAGGTAACCAAGCTTTTAATTCTCGACTTTCAGGTATTTTCAACGGCTTATAATCCTGACCCGCAATTTTGTAGAGTGCTTTTAACGACTCTTCAAAAGATTTCAGGTCATATTTAGGATTAGCATGACTCATTGAAAAGTGAATTGTTGGCCCTCGATAGCGTTCCGCACGTGTTGCTTCTCGAAGATTTGATAATATCTGATCAGAAAGCGATGAACATCCTATAATGTTAATTGTACACCAGGAGGCGAAAGTTAAAATTTCTGTAGGCAAACTTGTTAATGGATTATTGTTAAGATACAGGTATCGCAAAGAAGAGCGAAGATTTCCAATTTCCCGCGGTAATGCTCTGAGCTGGTTGTCCTCAAGATTTAGAGTGCATAAAGCAGGGAGATTTCCAAGTTCTTGTGGTAATACTTCTAGCTGGTTAGCATTAAGGTATAGAGTTTGTAAACCACTCATATTACTAATTTGTGCTGGAAATATACTTAAGTTGTTATGCCCAAGCCTAAGATCTCTCAAGGAACGAAGATTTCCAAGTTCTGGTGGCAGTTCAGTTAAGCGGTTATAATGAATGTTTAGAACTTGTAAAGAAGCAAGCATTCCAATTTCTGGTGGCAGTTCAATTAAGCGGTTAGCATTAAGGTCTAGATGTTCTAAAGAATTAAGGTTTCCAATTTCTGGTGGCAGTTTAGTTAAGCGGTTACAAACAAGATGTAGTGTTTTTAGCCTTTTAAATTGAGCTAGGCCAAAAATATTTGGTAAATTGTTCAATTGATAGTTAGTAAGGCGAAGCTCAGTTTCAGTTTCATTATTCAGGAAATAAAGAATTTTTTGTTTTATTTCTTGAGCAAATTTTTGATCAATAGCAGAAGATTGAATCCAATCATCAATTATTTTGTTTGGGTCCTGTTGTAAAGTTATATAAGGTGCAACTTTTTTAATTGAGTCCTGTTGTAAAGTTATAGAAGGTGTAACTACTTTAACGGGGACATGATGAGAGTATTTATAAAAAATGAGTGCAGCAATAGCTATGATTGCAAGAGCTGCAGGAATTGCAGGATAGGAGATTGTATAAGAGACCACTCTTCCAAAGAAGATTCCAGCATTGCTTTGTTGGATAGTCGCTGAAAACGATGCCCCTAATTGTAAGATTTTTTCTATACCTGACATAATAATCTTAAAATAAATTATCCCTAGATCTTATCATAAACTCTATAATAATGTCAATTCAAATAAACTATTCCCCGGTAATAAAGCACTTTGGTGTATCACAAGCTTTTCATAAGTTCAAGATTAGTCTAGCCTCCTTAAGCATAAACAATTGAGTAGCCCTTTTCATGATATTTAGATTGTCTAGCCTTTGAATGTTCCAGCTTGACAGGGTGTGTTTCATCATAAATGTCATAGACGAGATGAAAGGCATCCAGATGAGGGTGCAAGATCATATTTAGGTTAATCAAGACTGTTGCCTGATTGAGGTTTTCTTTCTGGCAGGTGATGACAACAGGGTCCCTGCACGCTCTGTTTGCAATCTTATGCGGTAAAAAAGAGTCTTCTGGCATCTTCCAAAGTAAGAGATTGAGATATTTTGCAGCTTCATCGCTCGGGGCATAGACTAGTACTTTTTGTGCTAAATCAAAGTGGTTTTGGATGGTAGCTGTAATATTTAAAAGCTTTTCTTGAGTTTCTCTTGCCTTTAAAAAAATAATTTTTGAATTCATTTTGCGTCAAACCCAGGAAACATGACGGCACAAGAAATGACAAATTTTAAGGCATCATCCACTTTCATGTTAATAAAAATCACTTGCTCTCTTTTGTAGAGAAAATTAAAGCCCATCATCGGGTTTGGCGTTCCCGGGACGTAGACAGAAATATAATCGAGATGTTCTCTATCGGAGCCCTCCGGTAAAGATTCCTTTGTCAAAAAACCAACAGAGTAGGTCTCTTTATGTGGAAAAGGGACGAGCACGACTTGCTCAAAGGCTTTTTCTTTAGATTTAAAAAGTGTGTGCATGACTTCTTGAAAAGCTTTGTAAATCTTATTGATGATCGGAATTTTATGGATGATTTTGTCAAATGCTTCAAAAAAATAATGGGCAAAAAAGTGTTTTGTCAATAATCCAATAAGCAGAGTCGAGACGAATAAAACGGTTAAAATGAGGATTTTACTCACAATGAGGGCAATTTGGGATCCGGTAAAGAAATAAAAAGATTTGTTAAGCAGGCCCGTTTTTTTAAATACTTCAGTCACGACTCCCATAAATGGCTGTGTCAATAAATTGATGAAAAACATGACAATGATAACTGTTAAAACGATAGGCAATAAAATCATGAGGCCTGTTAAAAAGTTTTTTTTCATTTGGCACCTTCTTCACCCATATTTTTCAAAGCTAATGCAGCTGCCTCTTCTTTAGAAATATTTTTAAAAGGTATCGAGATGACGCCGCATGAAATGATATATTTAAAGGCGCTTTCAACCGGCATGTCGAGATAAATCAAGTCGCTTTGTTTGAACATCACTAAAAAGCCAGATGTTGGATTTGGTGTTGTCGGGACAAAGACGGCAATACTTTTACCCTCAAAATTTGGGCTAAACGAGGGGAGATCATCTCTTGTCACTAAACCAATTGTGTGGGTGTCCTTATTAGGAAAAGGCACCATAACCACTTGTTTAAACGCATTATTATTAGATGTAAAGATGGTGTTGATCACATCTTGGCATGTTTTATAGATGCTGCGAATAAAGGGAATTTTGTGGATTAAATAGTCCCACATTTTCATAAACGTGTTAAAGAAAAAGAGCCTAGCGACTGTTCCTAAAAAGACAGTGAAGAAAAAGAGCAGGAATAAAATAATGATTTTACTTAAAAATTGTTGCAACCCAGCTGCATTAAAAAATAAAAAGCCATTCTCAAATAGGTGATAGTAGGCAAAAATCGCACTAATGGCACCGACAAATGGTTCTGTTAAAAGATTAAACACCCAAATCACAATAGCAACTGTCAAAGCTAAGGGGAGTAAAATGACTAAACCTGTGACAAAATATTTTTTCATGCCTTACTTCCTTTTTTTACTTTTTTTATGCTGTTTTTTTGTATTCTTTTGCTTTTTTTTGCTTGATGTGGCACTGACTAGATTCCATTTGCTCTCTCTTGTGATGAAATTTAATTCACTTAAAGCTACGGTGATTTTATCACCTGAAAAGAAAGCAGATCCCATGCGTCTGCCAACAAGTTCTCCTTTATCTTCATTGTATACATAATAGTCATCTTCTAGTTCTGAAACATGTAAAAAACTCTCTAGCATAAGTTCCAAGACTTCAAAGTAAATCCCAAAATTTTTCACCTTTGTGACAACAGCTGCATATTGTCTTTTACGATCTTTTTTATGCATCGCTTCTAAAAGCCGCAGTTTTTTGAGCAGCACAACACTGCCTTCAGCTTTTGCGCTGATGCGCTCTTGCTCAGAACAGCTCTCAGAAATTAATGAGAGCTCATCTTGGCTGATGGCTTCATGAAAAAGAATGCGGTGCACCACCAAATCGACGTAGCGCCTGATCGGGCTTGTAAAATGGCAGTAGTGAGAGAGTCCTAAGCCATAGTGGCCAATGTTATCTGCTGAATAAAGGGCAAGGCGCATTTTTCGGATATAACTTGTCGCAAGGTATTCCCCATATGGGGTCGATTTGGCCTCTTCAAAGAGTTTTTGTAGTTCACTAGGAGTGGGAATATCTGACAGGTCAAAACCAAAAGCGCTTGCAAGAAGGGAAAAATCTTTCATATTTTCTTCTGCCGGGACATCATGGATGCGGTAAGTTAATCCTTTTCCAAGCTGGCTTAAATGGGTGGCGACCATTTCGTTAGCCTTCAACATAAATTCTTCCACCATTTGATGAGTCACGTCATATTCAATATAATCAGTGCCGGTTGGGACTCCTTTTTCATCGACCAGTACAACAAGTTCTGGAATGGCAAATTCAATGCTGCCCCTTTCATAACGTTTTTTCTTTAAAAGTGTGCAGAGCTCTTGCATGAGTTCCAATGTTTCTTTGTGCGGGCTGTTCTTTTTGCCATCCAGCACAAGTTTTGCTTCCTTATAGGTGAACCGTTTAGCGCTTTTAATGACGGAGCGTGAAATGCGGTGGTTTAAAAGATCTCCATTAGAGTCAAACTCCATCAAGACAGAAACGGTTAGCCGATTCACATCCGGTTTTAAGCTGCAGAGATGATTAGAAAGAGCTGATGGCAGCATAGGAATGCAAACGCCTGGGAAATAGGTGGAATTACATCTCTTGGCAGCTTCTAGATCGAGAGGGCTTCCGCTTGTGACATAGTGAGAAACATCTGCGATATGGACGCCAAGCTGATAATTGCCTTTTTGGGATTTGCTGATGCTGATCGCATCATCGAAATCTTTTGCTGTGTCCGGATCAATTGTCAAGGTCACGAGATCTCTAAAATCTTCCCTATCCTTCATATCTTTTTGTGAAACGCGTTTTCCGAAGCTTTCTGCTTGTGTTAATACGTCAAGGGGAAAGTCTTTTCGTATTTCATATTCTTCAATTGCGCCTTTAATATCGCAAGAGGGGTCTGAAATGTGGCCAATGTAGTGAGAAACAATGCATCTTGTCTCTGTTTCTTTAGACCCCCACTCTTTTACCTCCATCACAATGCGATCCCCCACTTTTAAAGCAAAATCAAAAGAGGGTTCAACAACAACGCGCTGTTGAAGCCCAAGCATGGGGGCATAGGCAAGGATTTCACCTGTGCGGTCAATTTCTTTAATAATCCCTCCCATATGGGTGCGTGCGCGCTCTACTATGGCGACGACTTTTCCTTCAGGGCCCTTATCTGAGATGACCTCTTGGTTGATGATCACTTCTACGATGTCTCCGTGGACTGCATTTAGCGTTAAATGTTTTGGAATGAAGACATCTTGAGGGTAGGCGCTGCTATCATCTGCTTGTAAAAAGCCAAAACCTCGCGGGTGCATATGCAAAAATCCGCGGACGACATCTGCTTTTGGTTTTTTTAAGATGTATCGCTCTTTTTCAAGGCGGATAACATTCGTTTCGATTAAGGAATGCAACACCTTTTTGAAAATTGGATAGTGAATTTCCAAGATATTTAACTTTTTGATTAACTCATCAAGCATAAGTCCTGGATAATGTTTGCTATTGATGAGCTGCTGAGTCACTTTTAACAAATTATTAAACAATTTATTTTCTTTTGGGGATAAATCCTGCTCATCACTTTCGATGACTGTTTCTGTTTTTTTCTTTTTTTTCATAGAGAATTTAAGGCTCAATTTGGTAATATTTTCATAAAAATCCGAGTATAACTAAATAGAGTGTTTTTGTGAAATATAACCATAAAAAGATTGAAGCTAAGTGGCAAAAGTACTGGTTAAACAATAAAACGTTTAAAGCTGAATACCGCCCTGATCAACCAAAATATTACGTGTTAGACATGTTTCCTTATCCATCAGGTTCTGGGTTGCATGTAGGACATGTTGAGGGATATACAGCAACTGATATTGTTGCACGATATAAACGGCAAAAAGGATTTAACGTTTTACATCCGATGGGATGGGACAGCTTTGGTTTGCCGGCTGAGCAATACGCCATTCGCACAGGGACACATCCAAGAATTTCTACAGAAAGTAATATCAATAATTTTAGGCGTCAGCTGCAGCTTTTAGGCTTTAGTTACGATTGGGATAGAGAAATTGCGACAAGCGATCCAAATTATTACAAATGGACTCAATGGATTTTTACAAAACTTTATGAAAAAGGGCTTGCCTACGAATCTGAAATGGTTGTGAACTATTGTCCGGCACTTGGAACGGTTTTAGCCAATGAAGAAGTTGATAATGGGAAATCTAAAGAAGGGGGGCATTCGGTTGAAAGACGGCCGCTTCGCCAGTGGGTTTTAAAAATTACAGCTTATGCAGAGCGTCTAATCGATGATTTGGAACTTGTGGATTGGCCGGAGAGTTTAAAAAAGCTTCAAATCAATTGGATTGGAAAAAGCGAAGGAGCAGAAGTTGGTTTTCCGGTTGTCGGTTCAAACGAAGTCATTCATGTCTACACAACGCGCCCAGACACTCTTTTTGGAGCAACTTATATGGTGCTAGCTCCGGAGCATCCTTTGGTACAAAAAATTGCGACAGGGGAGTCTCTTGTCAAAGTGAAAGAGTACCAAAGAGAGGCTGCCGGTAAAAGCGATTTAGAGCGCACGGAACTTGGTAAAGAAAAAACAGGCGTATTTACAGGAAGCTACGCATTAAATCCGGTGACTGGAAAAGAAATTCCTATCTGGATTTCTGATTATGTCTTGATCAGTTATGGAACAGGTTCGATTATGGCAGTTCCGGCACACGATGAGCGCGATTTTGCATTTGCAATGACCTATCAATTGAGGGTTGTCTGTGTCTATGAACCGGCAATGGATCCTGCATCAGATGAGTACAAAGAAATTTTGAGCGGCAAGAAATGTTGGCCCGGCAATGGTCTTTCGATCAATAGTCAAAATGCAGAAATTTCCTTGAATGGATCTGATGTGGCAACAGCGACTAAAAAAATGATTGATTGGTTGCAAAAAAAAGGCTTTGGCCGCTCTATGATCCATTATAAATTGCGCGATTGGCTCTTTTCAAGGCAGCGCTATTGGGCAGAGCCTTTTCCCATTTTACATTTTGAAGATGGATCAAAAAGAGCGTTAGATTTAAGCGAACTCCCGCTTTTGCCGCCTGAATTACAAGATTATAAACCGTGTGGCGATGGGCAAAGCCCTCTTGCAAAGGTTAGAGAATGGGTCGAAATTGTAGATCCAAAAACGCATCAAAAAGCATTTCGCGAGACTAACACCATGCCGCAATGGGCAGGTTCTTGCTGGTATTATTTACGCTTTTTAGACCCCCATAATACAAAAGACGCTTGGGATAAAGAGATTGAAAAATATTGGATGTCAGTGGATCTTTATGTCGGTGGAGTGGAGCATGCTGTCTTGCATTTGCTCTACTCAAGATTTTGGCATAAAGTGCTTTATGATTGCGGACTTGTCAGCGGTCAAGAGCCATTTTTATCCCTTCGCAATCAAGGCATCATTGTGGCGAGATCTTATCTCGATTCGAATAATGCTTATGTCGCTCCAGAGGATGTGACTGAAAAAAATGGCACCTATTTTCATAAGAAAACAGGGGAAGTGCTCAAGAGCCAGATCGATAAGATGTCAAAATCTAAGTTAAATGGTGTCTCTCCGGATGAGATTATTGAAGAATTTGGAGCCGATTCTCTTCGCCTTTATGAAATGTTTATGGGGCCTCTTGAAAAGGAAAAAATCTGGAATACGGAAGCTGTCACTGGTTGCAGACGCTTTTTAAGCCGATTTTACGATATGGTCATTTCTGAAAAAGTTAAGGATGTTGAACCTTTAGAAGCTTTAAAATTAGGTCATCGGCTTGTATTTCAAGTGACAAAAGACATTGAGCAATTACAGTTTAATACAGCAATTGCCAAAATGATGGAATTTATCAATGATTTTACAAAGCTAGAATGCTATCCAAAGAGTGTATTAAAAATGGCGATCCAATGTTTAATGCCGTTTGCCCCGCATCTTGCAGAGGAGTGTTGGGAAGTTTTAGGCTTTACCGAAAATCTCTCCACATCTCCCTACAAAAAAGTGGATGAAACTCTTTTAGAGGAGACAACGGTGACCTACGTTGTGCAAATCAATGGCAAACTTCGAGGACGGTTTGAGCTTCCAAAGGATCAGCCAGAAGAGGTGATTTTAGACTCTGCAAAGAATCATGCGGTGATTACGAAGCATTTAGATGGAAAAGAGCTGATCAAAGTCATTTTCGTTCCAAATAAGCTGCTTAATCTTGTTGTGAAGTAAAGAAAAGGTTTATAATAAACCTTTTCTTTTCATCATCCGTTTCCACCCTTCAGCTGTGAGAATTCTTCTCTCTTCAACTGGTTTTTTTTCACTGGATTTAACTGTTGGTTCATGAGCTTTTGTTTTTGCATTGTTAACGATTTGCTTTTTTGCAGGCGCTTTTTTAATAACTGACTTTTTAGGGCTTATTTCTTTTTTTGCTATCATAGACTAACCTCCTGTTGAAGTTAGTGATGCAAATGGCGTGCCAAGTTATACCGTCATTAATTCTTGAGATTGTAAAAGGGATTATTGCTAGGATCTCTTTTTTTGAGTTCATCTGCTGGAACAGTTGCAAATTCCATCTCTCTACCAAGAAGGTGTGGAGTATAGCGACAAGTGATGTTGATACGACCGGCTGTTAAAGGCAAAAAGGAGGGAGATGTATCAGGAAACATTTCATAGATGCCATGATAGATGAATCTGCTAGCGCCACCAAATAACGAGCACATCACCTGATTCAAATTTCAAACGGTTAGTGAGATTGCGAGGATTCCTTATCGATCCATTAGGCTTGTCATGAGTTATCAGAAATTCACAGGCTCTAAGCAGCATGAAAACGGCGCATTAACTTTCTGATTTCTCCATATGCTTGTGGATGTTCTTTCATAAAAGTGGCAATATCAGCGGGAATACGAGATTGTTTCGTCGGCTCTTTTGTGCTGCCTTTTGGCCTTCCAGCACCGACGCGGATACCGCCTTTACCTTTAGTTTTCTTTTCGTTGACAATGTCCAATTTTCCTTCCATGCGATATTCAATAAAAACTTCAAGATATTTTGGATATTTTTCTATTACTTCCTCAGCACTTTTTCCCTCGCATTCGACTGGATATAATGGATTTGAGAAAACCCATGCATTAAAATCTTTATCAAGCCAAGGCGTAATGGTCCCTATCTCTGATAAAGCAATTTTTATTTCTTTTTTGATTTCAGATTTGGAGGCCATTTTAAATCCCTTTCTTCAAAAGCTTTTTTTGTTTTATTCACACTAGAAAAATTCCCAACTACTCAGAAAACCAAAAAAACTGACCATTCATAAGAAAAACTTTTTGATTAATTGATGTCATACATCATCTTCCATTAATAATAAATAATTAATCTTAAGTGGTTTGGCTAATTTTTTAGCTAATTTTTCACCGATGACACGCTTTCCATTTTCAATACGAGAAATATTTTCTTGGCTCACACCGCTTAGTTTAGAGAGCTCTTTTTGAGTCATCTCTTCACGATATCTAGCTCCTCTTAAAACAACCCCTGCCTTTTTATGTTTGACAAGATTATCTTTTGCAACGATTCTCCAATCAATAAAGTCATCTTCCTCATACTCACTCAAAAATGCTTCGATATGTTTTGCTGATTCAATAGGAATAAAAGAATGCCTCTTTTTTTTATCTGGAAATATTAAGACGACTTCTAAAGTGTTTTCTTTAGTACGGTGCGTTTTCATGTGTGCCGACATAGTAAACCTTAATTTCTTTCTTATCTTTATCTATTATTTTCCAACAAGGCTACATAAGTAGTTTTACCTTTTTTTAGGTGGCAGTGGAATTTATTATCATCTAACGGGCCATAATTTGGCCAGTTACATCTATATGGGCCCTCTAATTCCATTTCAGCAGTCAAATATTCGACAATGTCAGCAATAGATGGTTTTGATCGATTGCGTTTCAGTTTTTTGTGCTGCTTTACTGCGCTCAGACTAAATCCAACATTCCATTTTTTTGAGATCTCTTTATTCGACATCTTGACCTTGTATCTCTTCACAATAACAAAAAAATGGACATATGTCCAGATAAAAGAATTTATTCAGCCATGAAAGCAGCAATTGTGTGCGAATGAATTCCTACTGAGAAAATCGATGTTTAAAAAAAAGATTATTCCTTAAATCACTTAGAACCGTTTATAGAGGCATACTTTTTTGTCCGTTAGTTTAGCGAATTTAGCTATACTGATGATCAAGCTCAACAATGCTTCACCCTTTTTATGACATTGGCATAATAGGTTCATGGAGATCTAAATGAAGCTCCCCGCAGCAAGCTGCGGGGTATCTGTTGTTAGAAAAGTGTTAGTTGGTTAGGGTTCTCGCCTTTTTTCTGCTTATGCAATCTTTTATAAGCTTTTTCCTGCCCCTGTTTCTTGATATAATGGGCTATCATATCTTCATCACCATGCTTGCCCACAGTACTCACAAGATAACCATCGGACCAAAACTCTCCTCCCCAAAGTTGTTTTTTTACTTCGGGTACTTTTTTAAAGACTTCTCTTGCTATAACGCTCTTTATAGTTTGTACAATCTTTTTTGGACTATACATCGGTACCGACTGCACTAAAAAATGAACGTGATCTTTATCTACTCCTATTTCTAAAAATATAATCTCGTATCTTTTAGCAATTTCTAAACAAATTTCTCGTAATATTTTGTCTACTTCTTCCGTAAAAATTGCCCTCCTATATTTAGCTGGGCATACAATGTGATACATAAGAACCGAAACGTTGTGTTGTTTATGGATGTATTTACTCATCCCTAAACTTATACAACAAATTCAAAGCCGCAGCAAGCTGCGGGGAATCAAACCCAAGAGATTAAAAAACAGCTACTGGTGTATTTGAAGAGAATAAAAAACATCCTTTGTGTATAAGAATTGTTTCCAATCAAAAAACATTTGATAAACAGGGGTCAGCTCAGGAAACGGAGTTTATAGCACGCTAACGAATTAACGAGTGGTACGCACCATTTAAGAATATGTGTAGATGGTGTAATCATTTTTGAGTGATAATCATCTTTCTTATTTTCATTTTATTTCATCTATTTATGTTTCAATAACCTATAACCATTAACGTGCTATAAGATCCGTTTTCTGAGCTGACCCCTATTTAAGGATTTTTTAGAATCAATTTTTTCGTAAATATTTGCAAGAGCAGACAGAGATGATAAGGGTCTCTTTTCAGATGCTAACTCATAAAAATGGACAGCTTTTTCAATAGATTTTTTGCAACCAAGCCCATTTTCGTAACATCCAGCTAAACGATAAAATCCTTTTGGGAAATCTTGTTTTGTTGATAATTCATAATAATGAAAAGCCAATTTAGGAGATTTAATAGTGCCCACCCCTTTCTCATAGCAAAGACCTATTGCATATTGAGCATTTTTATTTCCTGCGTCCGCAAGATCTTTTAATTCCTCAAAAGAGTTAACTTCATAGGGAAAATCCAAGCTAATATCCGATTCAGAATCTAATTCCCAGAACTCTTTTGAAGATAAAGCGGTTGTAATGCTTTTTTGTTGGATTGCGGAAGCATCAAAAAATGACCATTCAGGAGAAATATGTTTATCTGGCATAATAAACTCACTTAATAGAAATATTCATTTTTATTATAACAAAAAAAATATTTTCTAATAAATATAGTTTTTTATTTAGGAAGCCGAGAATTGATTTATATAAAAAGTTGAGAATCGAATAAGCTAAATACGATAACACATCTAGCTTACTCGATTCTATGAACTATTTCTAATCTGAGGAACTATTTCACAAATGAAAAAAATTACACATCTTCTATAATAACGCCAATCTATTTTCCTGAGTATTTATTCAAGATTTCTATACTACGGCATATATCAGATATCCTGCCAAACCTACGCAAGCAACCTTAAACACTTTTTTGAAATTAATCGATTGATAAAGGCAATTAACTGCCTCTTTTGGATCGAATCTAGAAGAGATGTACTCATAACTTTGTTCGCGTACTTTTATTCTCTCTCTATATCGTTTTCGTGCGCTTCTTTCTGCTTCTGGTTCAGGATATAAATGATTTCTTTGATATTTAGTTAGGTTTCTTTTAATAAAATCTTCTTTTCTCATATCCCAAGCTATTTGATCTACGACAAAATTTGTCCCTCTATCTAATTCACGAATTTTACACTCCCTTTCTGGCCACTTCTTTTCAATTCTCTTTAAATCTTCTTCAATCCTTGCTATTTCTTCTACTTTTCGTACTTTGTTCTCTTCTTTTTTTGCAAGCTGAACTTTCTCATGTTCTTTTTTTGCTATTTCTGGAAAAAATGTGTTAATAAATAGTATACGCGCAATCTCACAATTGTTTTTTAACCTGTTCGGAAAATTTCGTAAGTTTTTCGGAACATCTATTAATTTTTCCATTAAGTGATGTGATACCGTTGTATAAATGTTCATCTAATGTTACTCCTTTATTAAATTTGATTACACAAGACTCAAATAAGCTTGCGAGGGCATTAATTTCATTTTGGCATTGTTCATCACGGCGTTTTTGTGCGGACCAATAATCAGTGCCGTCTTTAGTTAAATCGGCCTTTTTTAATTTCTGATATCTTATACGGCAAGATTCAGCAAGTTGTTCAAACAGATCTTTGTTATTCTCATTTCTGAACTTGATATAGGCTACCAGACCATCTTTTATAATTTGTTTTTTATCCTGTTGCAAACCGACTCGATCTATTTCTTCATTGATAATCTGATTTATTCTTTGTGAAACTTGTAAATAATTTTCGTTATCAAAAATTAGGTCTTCTTCGGTAAAATCACGGAACATATTGACACTGGCAGGGACATTTTGTGGTTTTGTTCTAATACGATGTACAATTCTTTCTTGATCATAAGTTCCACCGTCAGGCGCTCTAACTGGAATTCTAGGGAGATCGCCAAGAATTGGACATATTAGTTCTTTTAAAACGGGATCTTCCAATAAAAAAAGTTGAAATATTTCAGAAATATCTTCCATAACAAACTCACCCTTGACTTCTCTGAAATACTTCGAATCTTGAATTACTATTTCAGTTTCCTCAAAACTAACGTAGGTGCCATAAGCTGCACCAGCAGCTGCACCAACTTGTACAGCTCGTATTCCCCATAATGTATTCCAAATACCTGTTATAATGGATATAATAGCACCAATTATGGCTCCAAGAGCCCCATATTGGGCAATATTTTTAGCTGATACGATCTTAAACATACAGCGGTATCTAAGCTCAGTATCTTTATTTTCTGCATATTGTTTAACAGGATAACTTTGATAGTTATCTAAAGATTGACGAGAGATATTTCTCGAATAGTCATTATAAGTTGCAGCAGTCATATTTTTTCCTTAATTTTTTAAGTTTGTTTAAGGTGTTTTGAGCAAGTTTTTAAATACTGTGCCATTAAGGTATTTTATTGCTATCATCGGTCTGCAATAAAGAGACCCTTTTGGTAAAATCTTCTCTTTAAGCGGATTGTATTATATTAAACTTAAAAGTACAAGTTTTTGTCATCAGCTTTTTTGTCGTCAGCTAAACTTTTCGCTTCTTAATGAAAAAATGAATACCTTGGCTTCACAAAAGATCTTGGATCCGTTTTATTAGAAGGGTTATTTTTTTTCAAATTTTTTGTTTTATGTCACGATGGACTTGCGGAGTTTTTGGTAAACGAGAATAGAGTTAGCATTCATGCAGCTAACCTTTCAAGGTTGCATTGCAATCGTCTCTTCTGGCTTAACCTTTATCCTCCGGCTTACACCCAACGTCTCCCCTCTATTCATTACCTTCACTTTATTTGGGGTCAGCTCAGAAAACGGATCTTATAGCACGTTAATGGTTATAGGTTATTGAAACATAAATAGATGAAATAAAATGAAAATAAGAAAGATGATTATCACTCAAAAATGATTACACCATCTACACATATTCTTAAATGGTGCGTACCACTCGTTAATTCGTTAGCGTGCTCAAAATCCTCAGTGTTGTTTAAAATTGCCTAACATTATGCTTGATTTTTGACAGATCATAGCGGTAAAGCCAGCGATAAGTTGTCAAAAGTCCAGATTTTAATGAGTCCGAAGTAATAACCTGTTTTTGTCTTGTAACTGATGACCCTTTTCCCTCGAAAAAGCTTAAGGCTATTTCCTTCGGAGAAAAGATCCATCATTTACAAGACAACCTCTTCTAAAAAACAATTCTTGTACGTTATACATATATCGTATATAATACAGATAAAGAAGAAGGTTTACTTATGCCAAATATTCCAATTACATTAACTTTACCTGAGGATCTCATTAAAGATTTGCATCAATACATAGCGAGACGGCAAATCAGTAAATTTGTTGCTCAATTGGTGACTGAAGGTTTGGAAGCAGAAAAAAATAAACTTGCTAGAGAATTCCAAGAAGCGAGCCAGGATATTGAAAGAAATGCAGAAATTGAAATTTGGGATACTTTAAGCGGGGATGGGTTAGATGAAGCAAACTCTTATTAAAAGAGGTGACCTGTTTTGGGTTGATTTTGACCCTTCAAAAGCTACAGAAATTCAAAAGATAAGGCTCTCTATTGTTTGCTCTAATGATATCCTTAATGAAAACTCGTCTCGTATTATCGTTGCACCAATCACGTCAAATTTAAAAAAAATATATTCATTCGAATATGCAATAAAAGGCTCTGCTGGATTGAACGGAAAAGCCATGCTAGATCAAATGAGATCAATTGATAAATCACGTTTAGGAAAGAAAATCGGTAGTTTATCACTTAAAGAAATGCAAGAAATAGACTATATCATCAAGTTTGTTTTAGGTGTTCAATAATTTCTCTTGACCTTAGAGCCTGTTTTCAAATTCAAGTGGCCTCTGGACTCTCGTCAAAGCCTCGGGGATGGATAAATCGCAGCCAGGTCAATATTAAAATATGGACCTGGCTGCGATTTTCCATCCGCGAGAGCTTTCACTAAGATTCCAGAGACCGCTTCAATTTGAAAACAGGCTCTTAGTGCTTTGTTCGCAGCTTTTGCAAAATCAATCGAGGTCATGAATTTTTGTTCCGAAGCTTTTGGAAATATTCGAGCCTTTTTTTCATCTCTCTCTCAAAACCTCTTGGCTTTGGTTGATAAAAACCTCTTCTTGGCAGCTCATCTGGAAAATAATTTTGACCTGAAAAACCGTTTTTTAGGTCATGATCATAAATATAATCTGCACCATATTCCAAATCTTTCATCAATTGCGTGGGTGCATTAAGAATTGTTTTTGGAGGTGGGAGATGGGATGTCTTTTGGCTTAAATCTTTTGCTAGGTTATAGGCGACATAAACGGCATTACTTTTTGGAGCAAGAGCTAGATAGATCACAACTTGAGCTAAGGCAAGCTCTCCTTCTGGTGAGCCAAGCATTTGATAAGCCTCTTTTGCAGCAATAGCTAATTTTAAGGCTTCTGGATCTGCAAGTCCAATATCTTCAGAAGCCATCCTGATTAAGCGCCTTGCAAGAAATAAGGGTTCTTCTCCTCCTTCTAAAATGCGCGTAAACCAGTAAATGGAGGCATCGGGGTCAGACCCTCTGACAGATTTATGCAAGGCAGAGATTAAATTATAATGCTGATCGCCCTGTTTATCAAAAAGAGCCGCACGTCTTTGCAGCTGTTTTTTTAAGTCTGCAAGTTCAATATTTTTTAATCCGCGTAGATTTTCGATTAAATTCATCAAATAGCGGCCATCGCCGCAAGCTTGAGAGAGGAGATATTCACGAGCATCACTGCCAAGTCCAAGAGAAGTTGTTGTAGATTCATATCTATTTAAGAGGATCTCTAAAGAGGGGTGATCTAATGGGTTTAAAGTTAATACGCGTAATCTAGAAAGAAGGGCGTTGTTTAAATAAAACGAGGGATTCTCAGCTGTAGCCCCAATTAAAATAATGGTGCCATTTTCAACAAATGGCAAAAATGCATCTTGCTGCGCTTTATTGAAACGATGGATCTCATCGACAAATAGGACAATTTGTCTTTGAAATAATGGATGATTTTGAGTGTCCAAAACAATTTTTTTAATATCTGCAATCCCGCTGAAAATGGCACTCATGGCTTTAAATTCAA
>Ga0207006_1093_pt1 | contig 18188 bp, 22 predicted proteins | sample Alteio_BWMinCont_84_FD_153497 | JGI IMG/M metagenome (GOLD analysis project Ga0207006, IMG submission 153497) | Enriched cells from forest soil in Barre Woods Harvard Forest LTER site, Petersham, Massachusetts, United States -... | ecosystem: Environmental > Terrestrial > Soil > Temperate forest >...
GGTGCATGTTGAATTAGTCTTGATCCACCCTTTTAGAGAAGGCAATGGCCGTGTTTCCCGTTTATTGGCCATTCTCATGGCTTTGCAAGCAGGATTACCCATTTTGGATTTTAGTGATATTCAAGAAAAAGGACGGGAAGCTTATTTTATGGCGGTTCAAGAAGGAATGAAACGTAACTATAAGCCGATGGAAGAGATTTTCAGACAGGTTATTAAGACGAGCGTTTCGCGCGTGAAGAAGCCTTAGATTTTTTTGTACCAGCCCTGGCAACAAGGGCCTTTTTTAAAGAAGGTTTAATGCGGCCGATTTCAACAGCCGTGGATGACGCAACACTAGCTACCAATTGATCGGCATAAGAACTAGCATCGCGCAAGTAAGGGTTGGATTCAAAGATTGTTTCGCGCTTCATAATGGTAGTATACCATAAATTCTTTTATGAAAGATAGAATTGTACAAGAATTAAAGAATTAAAGGACGTTGATTTAAGCAGTTATAATTAGTTCACCACCCCAGAAACAGCGCTACGAAAACATTCTCGATTTAAACCAATTTATGAGCATATTATATAGGGAACATGTAGTTTTAAATGTGAGATAGGTTACGGGTTCGAGTCTTGTCACCCCCCAGAAATTTCAATTACTAGAGGGTGTAAATCCCTTACAGGCCTGATAGAAGGAACTGTTAGCTGGACGGCAAGGGTGTCCATCGCGAGGTGGAATCTGAAGGAAGCCGCAGGCAAAAGGCAAATATCTTCAAAGCCCAAACTCTATCCGGAAAGTGCATACGTAATTGCGACGGGCATAAACAGGAAGGTGAATGCGCATTACCCGGGGAGGTCTGCCTAAGAACAACGGGCAGAAGTCAGCAGAGGCCATAGTAACTCTGGTTTTGGAAAAAAAAACTAGAACGAAGGGCTAAACGAAAATGAAAGTTCAAAGGACTGCAACTTTAATGAAAAGAGAGACGCCGACAACGAAGGACGTAAAGCCATCGGCTTTGGCAGGAGGTAAAGGGCGGAACCCTATAGGGACTGTCCAAAGCGCGTCAAACTCATTGGGGGAACAGGGAACTTTAGAACTTTGGGGCGACCTGAATATGGAGGAGGTGCTAACCAGAGAAAATATGTCGAAGGCGCTCAAGCGGGTCAAGGAGAACAAGGGAGCTGCGGGAGTAGATGGAATGGCCGTGGAAGAACTTGAATCTTACTTGAAAGCAGAGTGGCCGCGAATACGGAAAGAATTGCTGGAAGGACGGTATAAGCCGACAGCGGTGCTAAGGGTCATGATACCCAAGCCCGATGGAGGCGAAAGGCCGTTGGGAATACCGACGGTCGTAGACCGACTAATTCAGCAGGCAATACATCAGGCCATAAGTCCGATATTCGAGAAGGACTTCTCAGAATCAAGTTATGGCTATCGCCCTGGCAGGAACGCGCAACAGGCCGTTGAAGCAGCGCGGCAATATGTTGAGCGAGGACGGCGTTGGGTGGTGGACATCGACTTGGAAAAGTTCTTTGATACGGTTAATCACGACATTCTGATGGACAGGGTTGAGCGCAAGGTGAAAGATGAGCGAATCACAAAGCTTATACGACGCTATCTTCAAGCAGGTATTATGGAGAACGGGTTGACAACAGTCAGTACCGAAGGCACGCCGCAAGGCGGGCCATTATCACCGTTGTTGTCAAATATTCTTCTGGATGACTTGGATAAAGAGTTAGAAAGAAGGGGCAGTTCGTTCTGCCGTTATGCGGATGATTGCAATTTGTATGTATATTCGCGAAAGGGCAGGAGAACGGGTGAAAGCCTCCTTGACCAAATACTTGATGGAGACGCTCAAGCTTAAAGTAAATGAAAAGAAGAGTGCTGTAGATCGACTGTGGAAGAGAAAATTCCTGGGGTACACCGTGACGATGGACAAAGCGACGAGACTTCGAGCGTCACAACAGTCAATCAAACGGTTTAAAGACAAACTCAAGGACATATTCCGAAGCGGGAGAGGATGTAAGGTCGGACGATTAATCAAGGAGAAGCTAAATCCTGTGGTACGCGGTTGGAAGAATCACTTCCGATTGAATAGGGTTAAGTGGATATTGGAAGAGTTGGACGGATGGATACGGCGAAGACTTCGGTTCATACTTTGGTGTCAGATGAAGCGTGCAAGGACACGGGCGAAGAGGATGATGGAGCATGGGCTGGAAGAACAGCGGGCGTGGGCATCAGCCTATAACGGACGAGGGCCATGGTGGAACTCGGGGGCGTCACACATGAATGAGGCGTATCCGGCAAAATACTTCCGAAAACTCGAGTTAGTAGAGCTTCAAACAGGAAACTTTTAACAACATTTTACGAACCGCCGTATACGGAACCGTACGTACGGCGGTGTGAGAGGACGGCAGGGAAGAATTTATTCCCTGCCCCCTACTCGATTACCACTGATGGGACATTAGAATTCCTTAGGTAGAAAAAAGTTAATATAAAGTGTAATCAGCCAATGGTGGATTATTTAGATTATGTTTATACTAAATCTTGGACAGGAGTGATTTATGTCAATCGCCCTTAATAATCGAACAGAAACTCGTAAAAATTGTTTTGTCCCAGTGGAAAGCCAAAGTGATTCGTCTTTCGACCAGACTCAGACTGTTGACATCAGCCGTCATGGGATTGGTTTTATTTCCCCTCATCCGCATAATATTAATGAGAAAATAGCGATTGGTATCCAGCTGAAACCAAATACGGATCCTGTTTTAGTCATTGGTATTGTTAAATGGGTCCACAGACGTTCTGATTCAGGGCAATACAGGATAGGCATGATTTATGATGAGAGTATTACAGGTCCTCAAAGTCGATTAGACCGTTATTTTAAATAAATTGGTTTTCGGATACCTATGGATAACGAACGCCGTAGATTTGCCCGTTTTCAAGCCTGTTTCCCCACGAAATTCAAAGATACCCGTGATGATTTCGGTTATGGGGTCTTTTTAAGAGACGCTTCGGCTAATGGTGTAAATATCCTTACTAAAGACAGACACTTTTTTAATGACCGTATCGCTTTAGAAGTTGAGTTACCTGATGGTAACGACCCTTTGGTTTTAAGCGGTCGTGTCATGTGGAGCAAACCTACCAATGAGTCATCCATGTGGGATATTGGTCTGAAGTTTGATGAAGTCGATTTCATGAAAATTCAGCGAATTTTTAAATTTACTCATACATCGAATTAAATGATCGGAAAAGTTTCCCAGTAAACGGTTTAACTGAAAGTATTGGTATTTTTAGGTTTTTATGACCCTTAATACGGACCAAAGAATTTTCACACCTAAAATACTCCTTAAAAAAAGCACTCTGCTTATTGTCGATGATAAACCGGACAATCTTCTGGCGCTCGAGGTGGTCCTAAAAAAAGATTATTATTTAATATATGCAACTTCCGGGCAGGAGGCCCTCAAACTGCTTAACAAAAATGATATCGATGTAATTTTATTAGATATTCAAATGCCTGTGATGGATGGATATGAGGTGGCCAAGCGCGTTAAACAGATGCCCCATTGCCAGGATATTCCCATTATATTCATTACCGCTATTTACACCGAAGACCCCCACATTAAAAAAGGATATGAGGTGGGTGCGGTGGATTATTTTACAAAACCTTTTGATCCTGATATCTTGAAACTCAAGATTGCAATGTATGCTTCATTCAGGCAAAAAAATGCATTGCTTATAGAAAAAGAAAAGCAGGTCAAGAAATCTGAAGAACTTTTGAAAGCTGGCCAAAAATTATCAGACGTTCTTGAGAGTTTACCTGTAGGGGTCATTATTGCTGATGTGGAGGGTCTGATCCTACAGACCAATGATATAATTTATAAGATTTGTAAACTCGGTGATCCGGATAAGAATAATCTATATGTAGAGTTTTTAGAGTGGTGGACCAAGAACGACCATTTTTTTAAAGATAAGTTTTCCGCTGTGATTAGCAGTGGTGTCGCGATCGATAATGATATTTTCAACATCAAATGCTTTGATGGGACTTCCAAAACCATGCTCACTTCTATATCGCCTTTAAGGGGGCGGGATCACTGTATGGTTGGACTTGTTACAGTCATTCAAGATATCAGTGAACATCAGCTAGTCAAGAAAGATATAGAACAACGTATTACGCAACTTGTTAATGCGGGTATTGAATTTGAACAGATGTCCCTGCATTGACTAAACAAGTTCTGTAATTGATGTTTAGCTATTCATGCGTATCATCGGGTGACCGAGGGAGGGAAAATGAGGGCTTCCTCATTTTCTGCCCCAGCGAGCGCAGGCTTTTGCGAGCAACTGCGAGTGTCCGGTATGAGGACCGAGCACGCTGGGGAAACCCGAGGGCAGGACCCGATGATCTGCTAAACATCATTTACCAAGTTCTAATCCCCCCCGGCGACCCCATTTTCATTACGTAACTATCGGTAACTGCGTGAGTTACAGAGGTTTTGTTTTTACCTGAGGGTTTTAATTTTAATTTAATATTTTCTTCATGTTGCGAAGAATATGATTTATCAAAGAATCACTTGTTTAGCTTTCGCTTTTTCTAAAACTGAACAAGGGGGTCATTATGGGAGAAAAATTATGCAGGGTTTTTAAAATAACTGTTACATCCTTGTTGATTTTTCAATTAACAGGGTGTGGGACGCTGTTATACCCCGAACGCCGGGGTCAAATAGCAGGCCGTTTGGATGTGGGTGTTGTCATTTTAGATGCGCTGGGGTTATTATTCTTTATCATTCCCGGTGTCATTGCCTTTGCCGTTGATTTTAGTAACGGGACAATTTATTTGCCTGCAAGGCCGATCATTATCGAACGCAGTGTTAAATTAGAGGAGATTAAATTTGACCCAAAGCATACGTCCATATCCCAAATTGAGAAGATCATTAAAGACCACACAGGATATGCCGTGAAATTAACCCAGGGCAATGTGCGCATCAGCCGATTAAAGTCCACCGATGATATGATGATGCATTTTGCACAAGCGCAAAAGGATGAGCAAGGCAATCGACTTGCGTATGCCCTTTTAAGGAAGGAGAGTTTATGAAAAAAGCAATAGCAATGTTATTAGTTGCAATTGTTCTGTGTGGATTTTCAACAAAATCCTTAAGTTGGGATGGCCACTATAGGTACGCAAGAGGTCATTATTATAGAGATGCGGGCTGGTGGGGTTTGGGGGGATTTGTAACCGGACTAGCTGTTGGCGCATACGTGACATCTCTTCCTCCTCAATATGAAACAGTTGTCATTGGCGGGGTCCCATACTACTATGCTGATGGGTATTATTACCAAGCCGGCCCAAGTGGCTATGTGGTGGTTGCTCCGCCAGCAACTCAAGGTGAAACTTCTTTTCCGGAGAATAATGTTATGATCTGTATTTTTGGCGTACTCATTGGGGTCATATTACTGCTTTGCATTGGATTATTATTAAAAAAATTATTTGTCAGAGAAGCTAGGCCGGCATCCTGAGAAAGAGGTGGATATGTTTAAGAGAACTTTGCAGATGATTGTTGGTGTTGCTTTAGTTTTTCAATTGGCAGGCTGTTATTATTGGGCAAATGACCACCGGTGGCATCATGACAGGTATCATGAAGAACCGGCCATAGTCGTACACGTGCATGGGTAGTATCCGGACCCCGCTTTTCAACTTTATATGCTGCAGAGGTTTTGTTTATACCCCCGACGGGATATCAGCATTTTTTAAATGCCCCTCCATGCGACCTATTCCTTTTATTAGACTCCGGTACAATTGATTTTATTTTGGCCTTCCCTAGAATAATATCATCAATTTATTCCCCTTAAGGATTGAAAACTCAAGGAGCGTGGGATATGAATAGGTTAATAATGATCTTAGGTGTGTTTTTATTGGCAATACCACTCCAAGCAATGGCAGACGGCACCAGTTTTGATTACACAGGAGTTACCGCAAACGATTATGAGATTGTAGGGTGGAATCCGGGCTTTGTTAATGTTAATCCCGGTGCGGCCGGGGCATTGGGTGTCGCAGAGCAGTTCACGATAACCCAGCCTACCGACATTTCGGCTTTGGATACTAGTGTTCTTGTATACCCGAACTCACCACTTGCCCCATCGACCACCCTTACTTGGGACCTTTATTCAGGGACAACGTTTGAGAAATTAGGCGGAGACACGACTTCCAACCTGATCCCCTTGGTAAGTTCCTTGATTTTGCAATCTGCCCCTCTGACCTATCCGGCGGATCCCACAGCTAATCAAACCGTCACGGACCAATTGGCTTTTAATGTCGACTTGCAGCCTGGGACTTACTGGATTGCGCAACAGGGTGTTAATGGCGGCGGAGTTGCCGTTGACCCTTCTCAAACTTACATTGATCCCCCACCAGGTGCTGTAGCAACACCGGAACCCTCAACGTGGATATTATTGTTCATAGGGCTTGTTTTATTTATGCTGTTTAAAATAAGGAAATTATACCCTGGTATAATTGATTCATTTTGGAATCATTCTTAAAATAAATTTGTGTCGAAAATTAACACCAATAGCCATAGAAGATAATTAAGGAAAGGAGCGATCTATGCAAGCCGTCTTTAATAATCGTATGGAAACCCGTAATAAATGTTTTGTCCCGGTGGAAAGCAAAAGCGATTCGTTTTTTGACCAGACCCAGACTGTCGACATCAGCCGTCATGGGATCGGTATTATTTCGCTTCATCCGCATCATATCAATGAGAAAATAGCCATTGAGATCCAGCTGAAACCCGATACGGCCCCTGTTTTGGTCATTGGAATTGTTAAATGGGTCCACAGACTTTCCGACTCAGAAGAATACAGGATAGGTATGAACTATGACAAGATTACTTCAGGCTCTCAAAGACGTTTAGACCGTTATTTTGAATAATTAGATTTTTTGATAAAGGGACCTCTGCCATGGGTATTGAACAACGTATTTTTGACCGTTTTCAGGCCTGTTTTCCCGTGAAATTCAAAGATGCCGACGGAGATTTCGGTATTGGCCTGCAGTTTGATGAAGTCGATTTTATGAAAATGCAGCGTATTTTTAAATACTCGCATACCTCTTGAGGCCATCAAACAGCTTCTAATCTCCTTCACTCAGCGACCTCATCTTATGCCAATTCCCATCTCTTTTAATTTTAGTTAATGACTAGTAGTTAATGCCAATAAGTCACTTTTTGTGATAAAATCTTGGAATAACCCGTTTTTTAAAAAAAGGGACCCAAATATGGATATCAAAAGGATCGGCTCACAGCCTTCCAACAAAGGACCGGCTGACTGGTTTACCGGTACGGTGCGCATTGACCCTTTGTTCCAAACAGACGCTCCGGCACGGGTCGCCGGTGCCAGTGTTACCTTCGAGCCCGGTGCCAGGACAGCATGGCACACCCATCCGCTGGGCCAGACCCTGATCGTGACTGCCGGTTGCGGTTGGGCACAGCGCGAAGGCGGTCCGATAGAGGAGATCCGCCCCGGAGATGTGGTCTGGTTTACCCCCGGCGAAAAACATTGGCACGGAGCTAAGCAAACCACGGCCATGACCCACCTCGCCATCCAGGAACAGCTCAACGGTAAGGTTGTCGATTGGATGGAAAAGGTCAGTGACGAACAGTATAAGGCCTGAGAGTAGTGCCAACCTTCTTTTATATTGATAGATTAGCAGCCAAATGTTAACATACGCCAACATGCGTATATTTCTTATAGAGATATTATTCTTTTTTCTTTTATCGGTTGTTCCTGCCTTCGCCCAAGAGGATCCTTATTGGAAACAGGTGGGTGATCAGATCAAGGCCGGCAATTATGCCGGGGCCTTGAAAGAAGCCGATCTTCTTCTCGCCGGCAAACCCGATGACGTTCTTTTGTTGCGCCTTAAAGGCATCAGCCTTATGCAGTTGGGCAACACTGATGCCGCGGTGGCCGTACTCCAAAAAGCATTGAAATTAGACCCGGAAAGCATCGCCTGCCGTTATTATCTTGCCCAAGCCCTTGCTTATCGGGGCAGTGTTCTTGCCGCTATTGAGCTTTTAAAGGAAATCCAACAGAAAGCACCCGGGTCCCGCTATGCCCAACAGGCCGCGCACGTCCTTCAGGAGCTTGAGCATTTGGCGACGACCGCGCAGGCGATCTCTGACAAGAAACGCTGGAACATGACGCTGCGGACCTCCGGTGCCTTTGATGACAACGCGGCGGACCATTCAGACAAGCAAAGCAGCGTTACCAAGATCAGGTCGTCTACCCAGGCGATTGCTTCCTATTTTGAATTAAGGCCTATTGACCAAAATATTGACCATCTGCCCTTCACCCTTGGCCTGGGTTATGCCAATTACCAAAGCTGGTATGATTCCGAGGCCATTGAGCCTTTTGATTTGTCGAGTGAGACAGGGAAACTTTTTTTGCGCCGGGGCGGCCGTGTGGACGGTAAAGCATACAGTGCGGAATTTTACGGGGATTACACCAATAGCCGCCTGTTAAACAAAGCGTATAGCGCGCAAGAGGGGCTGGGCACGAGTGTAAATTTCCAGTGGGTTGAATGGGCGACCATTTCTCCAAGCTATTCCATAACATGGGAGGATTTTAAGGACAACACGACACAACCCGGCCTATATTCCCGTGACGGATATACGCAGTCCGTTGGCGTTGACCAGCGCTTTTACACGTTCGGCAAGAACGTCGTTTTTGGCGTAGGTTATGCCTACCACTGGGCAAATGCAACCGGCTCGCAATTTGACACCAAAAGCAATGTCCTAAATGCTTCCGTGAATGTATCGCTTCCTTTGAAATTCGATTTGTCCACCGGCTTCACGTACGAAAGGGATGGCTATTTTCAATACAGCCCTGATCCCAAGCGGGCCGACAACGTGTATAATGCTTCCGCGGTGTTGTCCCACCCGCTTTGGAATGAAAATACGCTGCTCGAGTTGAGTTACAATTATACGTCAGCTGATTCCAGCATTAATTTTGCAAATTACCGCCGCAGCCTTTACAGTTTGGCGGTCAGCTATTACATGTGAGGAGGGTGCTGTGGGAATGAACCATAAAATTCTTTTTACGGTCGCGTTGGTCATGCTCATAGGCCAGGCACCACTGTCCGTTGCCGCCCCAACGGATTCTTACCAGGAAGATGAGGCCATCGACGAGCAGCTGGGGCTTTTGGACATGGGGTGGAAATTGGATCTCGTCAATATCCGCATGCGCCTTGATCAGCCCCTGGAGGTGAGGCCTGGTTTCCCGCCTTATGACGAGCAAGTCCAAGAGGCCCAGAACTTTTCGATTTATGTTCCTGTGTGTGTCTATGTTCCGAGGGTAGAGCGGGTAGTTTGTTCATAAGTTTATCATTTAAGAATAGGGAGGGGAGTCAAAATGAATAAAAAATTGGTCCTTGTGGGATTGGCGGGTCTTTTGTCTATCTTTTTTTGTACGCATGTTGTTTCGGCAAATGCTGCACAAGATGAGGGTACTGCGTCCATGGCCTTTTTAAAAAATGATAGCAGCACTGATCGAAAGGCCGGCGGAGATCAGAACTTTTCCGGCGGTCAAAACAACGGTTTTCTGAAAGTGAATCCCGAAGGAAATTCGGGTAAGCAAAACCCCGGGTTTAACCCGCAGAATATTCAGATGGACCAGAACTATAAAGGTGATCTTCAGGACCAAACCAGGGTCAAGACGGCATTCAGCAAGGCTGATTTAGGGCCGGGGTTTGAAGAGGAGGCGGCCGACGGGTCACATTTTCCTAAAGTAATGGCAGATGCAGCGTCCAAGGACGCATCCAAAGCAGAAATCGAGATGCGCAAGGCGGGCGGTACCCAGCAGGATTTTTTGAAATACCAGGGGGGCGAGGGCCGTGATACCATAGGGTCTGCTACCAGCGGTGCAGGTGCCGGCAAAATTAGATTCGAATCCAAGGGTGGTGAACCGCTCAATCCACAGCCTCTGCCTCCCGGCATTTATTCACCAGGGAATGGCGGGACGGTTTATTCCGCTACCGGGGGTTCTGGCACCGGCAAAATCAGCCGTAAGGCGGGCGGTACGCAGCAAGAAGATTCGAATTCAAAAAGTACAGCTACCGATGATTGGGAGGCGCATTGAACAATGGCTCTTAGGGGAAGTCATTCAGAATATGAAGTAAGAAGAGAATCAAAATAAGGATGGGTCTTTCTTCCCTGGCGGACAGCCCAGGCTGCTTTTTTTACGTTTCCATCCTTTTCGTATAATTTCGTCAGAACGATCCAGTATTCGTAGCAATAAGGGTTCAGGCGCACAAGCTCCTCGTAGTCGCGGACGGCCGGTGCCCTGTCATCGAGGGTTTCGTAGGATTCTTTGAGTTCCGTGTAGATGGGCCCGTAGGACGGGGAATCTTTGCGCAGGGCTTCAAGAATATGCACGGCCTCACGCGCCTGTCCCGAATGCCTTAAAGCCTTGGCAAAGGTCAATTTCGTATGCAGGTTCCCGGGGTATAGTTCCAGGCTTTTTCCATAAGCTTGTGCCGCTTGGGTCCAGCGTCCCAGTTCTTCAAGGGACCTGCCCTTCCAGTAAAGAACTTCCGAATTGTTTTGATCAATCTCAAGGGCCCTGTCAAATTCTTCGAGGGCTTTTTTGTAACTTCCTCCGTTGAAATAGGTCAGGCCGAAATAGGCGGAAGCTTCAACCGATGGGGGGTTCAGCTGCTGTGCCTTACGGAAATAGGACATGGCGAGGATCGGCTTATCTTCATCAACAAACGCCCGCCCGATGCCGATGAGCGCTTCGCTGTCACTGGGGTCGATCTCAAGCGCTTTCTCAAAATACTCCCTTGCCGTTTGGTCATTATCGGTACCCTGTTGGCCGAGATAGTTTTCAGCGATGGCTTTCAAGTTTTGTACGTTCTTTTCGAGCGGTGGTCCGCTGCTTTTAAAGGGAGGCAAGGAGGCAGTGCGCTGTGATATCAAGATATTCTGTATGAGCTCGGCGGTACCCTGCTGATAGAGGGTCCGGGGAGCGTTGAATTCAAGCCGCAGGGTGTCGTCGGTGTGCAAGGGAGCATTTTTTACATAGTTCCTGACGTCTTTTTCACCCATGACAAAATAGGGCATGAGCCCCGCAGCGTTTTGGGCATGGAGGAAATTAAGATCGCTTTGAAGCTGGGGGGATTGCCGTATACGCAGGTCGATCGCATCAAGATCCAGGACCATGGGTTTGGGGCTTGCGAGCAACAGCATGTCACCCGGCATGCTTTGCCAGATGGCGAGGTGAGGGAATATTTTTTGAATGGACGCCACCACCATTTGAAAATCCGCCGGGGCCATGGAATAAGCCTGCAGCCACTGGCAGAATACTCCGTCGGCAGCTAGCCGCCGGCGGAGGAGCTCGTAAAATTCCACGGTAAAAAGATTTGAGGTGCCGGCCATCCAGGGATTGGAGGGCTCAGAGATGATGACGTCGTAATGATCGGCATGCGTTAGAAGATAATTTCTTCCGTCGTTGACAATGAGCCGTACACGGGGGTCTTGGTATGACTTGCGGTTTATTTTGTCAAAAAAAGGGGCAGCTTCAAATACCGCCGGTTCGATTTCCACGGCGTCGGCATGCTGGATGGGATGGACAAGGGATGCCGCTAGGGTCGTCCCGCTTCCGAAGCCGATGATGAGGGTCCGTTTAGGATCGGGATGTAACAGATGCGGCAGGTGCCCTGAAAGTAGTTGGGTAGCCATGTCCAGGCCTGTGGAGGCGTCTGTCTTTCCGTTGACTTTAAGGAATCTCTGGTCCCCGTTTTGGCCGACGCTCACGATAGCGTTTAATCCCTCGCGGTAAAAAAGATTATCAACGTCAGAGAGCCAGGACAAAATAGAGGTGGTGTTTTGGTTCATCCAGGGATATGGACGGATTTGGATACCGCTGGTAAGGATTCGTGCATCCCAGCCGTTGCGGTTAGTCCAAAGTCCTCCAGCAAGAAGAGCGCCGCCCAAGAATAGTGTAAGGATCCTTTTAAAAGTAGGTTGTGAAGCAGCAAGCACGGTCCCGGTCCCCGCAATGCCGCCGGCCCCGATGGCGAGCATCAGGGTTTGGTGGATCCCTATGGCAGGGATGAGGAAAAATCCCGCCGCGAGCGACCCTACGATATTCCCCAGAGTGTTAAAAAGGTAAAGTGTCCCGATGCTGCGGCCCATTGTCCCGGGGTCCTTGAGATACAGGGAAACACTTACCGGGAATATCGCACCGAAAAAGAAAGTCGGTACGATCATCAAGCTGCCGCAGATGAAGAAACGCCCGAGATCTAAAACAGCGGGGTGGTCAATGGCAAACCCGAATAGACGTATCGTGAGGATACTGACGCGTTCAAAACCAGGAAGTGCCAAAAGCGCTGCGAGAGCTATCCCGGATTGCAACCAGCCCCACTCAACGGGTTTGGCCGTGCGTTTTTCAAGGATCCATTTGTAGGTGGAGCTTCCAAACGCCAAACCCAGAAGAAAAGTCGCGAGCATGATGGTAAAGGCATAGGTTGAGCTGCCCAGGACGGTGCCCAGGACGCGTGTCCAGGCCACTTCATAAAGCATGGCCAGGATGCCTGAGAAGAAAAGCCCTGCGGCGATCCACCGGGACCGTGAGGAAAACGCAAACCAGGAAATTTGTGCTTGATCAGAAGCTTCGTTGGGTGTTTGGCGGTGTAAAGAAATCGACGACAAAAAACATGCTGCCAGTCCGATAAGGATATTACAGGCAACGGCAAGGGCAAGGGTAAGCTTCATCCCCAAAGCAGGCAGGAATATAAATCCGGTCAAAAGGGTCCCTAAAACAGCACCTGTTGTGTTTAAACCGTAAAGCCATGCAATGCCGGGTCCGATGGGGCTGCGACGGTGGATATAAAACCGTGCCAGGACAGGGAGAGTCCCCCCCATGAAAAAGGCAGGTATGAAAAGCACGGCGGCCGATAAGAAAAAGCGCAGCAGCGTCAGAATGGCCCCGTCTGCATTTGGATTGTTTTGCGCGAAGGCCACGTAGATCGTTTGGATATTTTTTGCTAAAATAAATGTCAGGGCCGCGTAAATGCCTGTCCCTATTTCCAAAAGCCCATATCCCAAAAGAGGCCGGTGTGAGCGGTCCGACAAGCGTCCGATAAGAAAGCTGCCCAGGCCCAGCCCGGCCATGAAGACCGCCAAAACCGTTGATATGGCGAAGGTCGTGTTGCCGAAGATGCGCCCAAGGATGCGGACCCAGATGATCTCATAGCTGAGGGCGGCTGAGCCCGAAAGGAAAAAGAAAAGACAGACGAGCCTCACCGTAAGCGCATTGCAGTTTTTGGATAAAACGCCATTCTGCGGCCGTGCCGGGGATTTGAGGGACAATTTCTTTCTGTCAATCATAAAAGTAATTTTAACATAGGAGAACAGGAAATCATCTTTAATTCTGCCCGGAATAAGATCAAGGTATAAAAAAGTAGGAGCACCTAACTTACTTAATGACTAATAGTTATGATAAATATTAATTTTTTATTAAGACTTTTTAAATATTAATTGGTAATTTATGGATTTATATGGCATACTTTCACTATAATTAAAAAATCAGGAGAATGGGTATGAAGATAAGTAAATTTTTTAGTATAGCATTACTTTTGTTTTCATTTGTTTTTCTGACAAAAGACTTCGGGTTTGCCGATAACGCGCAAACTTCAGGGAGTTTTTGGAACGCAAGTAATTATAGTTCTTTGGTGAATAATTTGATGAATAATGTCGATATCGGGATCCAAAACATCCAGGACAAATTAGCGGACCTTTTTTTGGCCCAAGACCGTTCAAAACAGATTGCGGCTGACACGCGGGAAAAAGAGCAGGAAGCACTTGAGTCCCAACAAGCGAAACAGCGGGACCAAGAAAGCCAAATGCAGGAATTAAAAGACCGGCAGGAAACGCAGAAGCAGCAGCAAGAAGATTTAATGCAGGACAGGAGCGACAGACGCTAAAACATTAAACATGCCAATCAAATGACCTTGTCAATGACCCTTAGGCTTTTGCCTAAGGGTCATTTATTTTAGGAGGCATAAAAAGAAGTAAATTTTTTAGGACATGCCATTGAGGAGTGATAAAATATAAGTAATCAGGGTATGTTTAATTTCGCCTGCGGCAGCGTCGTCGTTTGGCTGAAAAAACCAAGGAGGGTAAAAATGGATACTATTCAATCTGTTCTGGTACCATCCGCGAAAATGGTCCTTACTCAAGTGGGGCTGTTTGTCAGCAATTTGCTTTTGGTCCTTATCCTTTCATTAATCGGTTGGCTGGTTTCTAAATTTATTATCAAAATCGGGGTCACTAATTTACTAAAGGTCTTGAAGGTGGATGACCTGTCCCGCCGGATCGATTTGGACACTATTTTGGCCAAAGGAGGTATCAATAACGGGCTTTCAGATTTGGTCGGCATCATTTGCTATTGGCTCTCTTTATTGATTACTTTTGTTGTTGCCCTTAACGCGGTGGGATTGACCGTTGCCGCTGATTTATTGCAAAAGATCGTTCTTTTTGTCCCTAATATCATTGCCGCTGTGTTTATCTTGATTGTGGGGATGTTTGTGGCGGTCTTATTAAGGAATATTGTCAGGGTCGCTGCCAGTAATGCCGGGATCAATCAAGGAGTTTTGATGAGCAATGTTTGTGAAGTCGCGGTCATGGTCTTTGCCGTGGCCATTGCCTTGGAACAACTGCAAATCGGCGGCAAAATCATTGATTTGACGATCAGCATCATATTAGGGTCGTTTGGGCTGGGGTTTGCCCTGGCCTTTGGCTTGGGGTGTAAGGACATGGTCGGCAAATCTGTTCACGATTTTTTGACTAAATTAAAGAAGTAAGATCATGTTTGTCCCCATTTTTTAAAGGCAATGAATATGGCCGGGTTTTTGTTGTTTTGTGTATTTTTGGTGTTAAATCCATCGGTATTTGCCCAGGTTACCGAAGAAATAGTTGTCAAGGCAACAGATGCCGTCATGTTTCAAATGACCGCAAACATGAAATTGACCCAGGACCAATTGGAAGCCATCCGGCCCATCGTAACGGATAATATTGTAAAAATCAGAGACCTTCAGCTGGGCCTGCAAAGGGGTGACATCGATGGTAAGACCATGTACAATCAAAGGGAACAGTTGATTGAGGAGGAGGACCGAAAACTCAGCTATATTCTGACCAAGGACCAAATGAAGGTGTGGATCAATATACAAGACCAGTGATCATGGATTTTTAATGACAAATGCCTCGCTGATCTTTTTTCTTCTCAGTTTTCTTACAGTAATTTGAAAACCGTTTCCGGAGATAATTTCGCCGCCGTTGAAAGGTCTTGAAAAGTGCCTTTGGCACCAGTCCGCCAGTTTTAAATCAGCTTCATTAGGAGAAGCAAGTGTCCAGTCTATGCCCATGGTTTTAGCCAGGGCGGACATGGTGACCGCCCCGCCGACAAGCCATTGATTGCCGTAGGGATGGATATGGTTGGGAAGGCGGTCGAATTCATCTTCTATCTCTCCGACCAATTCTTCAATAATATCCTCCTGTGTGATCATGCCTGTGACTTTTTTTTGAGCATTTTCAACCAAACCAATATGCAGTTTTTCCTGGATCATCCTCTCCAATACCTTTGAAATGGGTGTCATATCCGCAAATTTCATGATGGGACGTATGGTCCCTCTGATCGTCGGGTCCTCCGGGTTGATCTTGATCGTCGCAATAATATCTTTGAAATTAATGTATCCCTGGATGGTCTGGGGATCATCAATATTTCCACAAACAGGGAAACGGGTGTGCATGTCCAAATGGGCCAGGACCAGGGCGTCTGCCAGGGAGCTGTTTTGGGGGATCATGCATATGTCGGCAACAGGGATCATGACTTCCTTGATCGGCCTTAAGGAAAGTTGGGCGGCAGACAAGACAATTTTTTCCTGCTGGGCGTCGATCAACCGCGAAGTCCTGGCGAGGGAAAGGGCGGCCGTAAGTTCGTACAGGCTGCTTTGAGTGTCAGAGACCGGGCCGTTATTAGGCAGTTTCTTGCCGATGAATTTATTGGCGGCCTTGACAATATTTTCCAGGCAGGAGATGACAGGATACGCGATATAGGTAAAATAGATCATCATTTTTGATAACTTCAAGATGACCCATTCACTGTTTTTGATCGCGTAGGTCTTGGGGATAAGTTCAGCGAAGATAATGGTCATGGAACTTAAAGGTATGACCAAGACGGCCAGGCTCAAAGCTTCTGCCATTACCTTCGAAGCCCCCAGGGTTTTTTGAAAATAGGGGTTAAGCGCTTCTGTGACACCGGCACCTCCGATGGCGGCAGCAATGGACCCCACGAGGGTCACCCCTAATTGGACCGCGGCCAAACTTGCTTCCATGCGGTCTTTCATGAACAAAGCTTCGGTGGACCCTTTTTTCTTGGTTTCAACCAAATACATGAGTTTGGTCCGCGAGATAGAGGCCAGGGCCATTTCATACGCCGCAAAAACAGCATTGAGGACGATCATGGTAAGAATGATCAGCAATTCATTGATAAAGTACATTTGAGGCCCCCATAAATGATCAATGTAAGTTATTATAGCAGTAAAAATCCCGGCCCCACAAGGTGGAAAAAGAAACTTTTTGACACAATAGAACCAGGATGAGTTGCATTTATCCGATAATTTAGGTATTATGATGATAAATAGCATTGAAATCGGCAAGTTAGATTATCTCGGGAGCTTCTCTAGGGAAAGGCGGGTGTAAGGATGTTTAAATATCGGGTGATTACATTTATATTATTGACTGTTGTTTTTGGGGCCGCAAAAGCTCATTGCTTGGACGAAATCAAAGACCAGCCGGCCAGGACTGTTTCCGGGACGGTCATATATCTGGACACGGCAGGGGATGCCCTTAGTGTGAAAACAGACTTTGGGACGATGCAATTTTACCTTACAGTTGAATCAGTTTTATACCAGTCTTTTCATCACATAGCGTCAATAGAGATTTTAAAAGGTGATCCTGTAACGATCCAATACGCCAGCTCTTCCGACGGTAAAAATATAATTACCAGATTGGTGGACAACAGGCGGTACAATTACTGATTCACCCGTTTTCCCCACAGGCATTGACCCAGCTTTCAATTGCGCAATCCCGGACCGGTGTGGCCTAAATGTCAAAGCTCCAATTTATTTTTATTGTTCTGGCCCTTTTATTGGGGACAGGTACCGATCAAGCTTTTGCCCAAGACATTGTCATTTTTGGACCCGGGGAAACGAGGATAGAGGGGGCCATCCCGTATTCCGTCATCGGCAAATATAAGGCCCAATTCAGGGTTTTTAAAGGAAGGATCGCTCTGGATGGCATTTCAAAAAGGGTCCAATCGGTTTATTTAGAAATAGACGCAAGCAGTATCCGCTCCAATTGCCCATGGTGCGATAAGATCGCCAGATCAAGAAGATTGTTATTTACAACACGATATCCGAAGATTGTTTTTAAGAGCGATAAAATCATACATGATGAAAGCGGTTATAAAGTCAGGGGGATTTTAGAAATGCGTGGAGTAAAAAGGACCATGATTTTTCCATTCAAGGTTGAGAGGATTATTGATCAGAAGACCAAACTGGAAACACTCGATCTTAAAGGTTCCTGGGTCATCAACCGGAAGAATTTTAACATAATTTGGAATAGAGTGCTTGATCGCGGCGGGATTATAGTAGGCGATAATTTCACCGTCGATTGGGGCATAAAAGTGAAATTAAATTAAATGGTGGCCTCTGCCAAAAAAATAATTGGTAGACGTCACCATTTATTTGTTATAACTTAATGTTTCAATTCAACATTAAATTTTAGTGATGGAAAGGTTTGAATGGTTTGGTTACTTTGTATTTTTACTCTTTTACTTAGCAGTTGCGGGCAAAAGCCCTAAGAGAGCCATTATCAAGGAAATTGTCATTGAAGCCCCGCAAGCCAATGCTCCTGTCATCCCCGCAGTACAGACAATGCCGGTTACGCCCCTTCCCGCTGACCGGACGACGCCTGCTGACCCTCATGCAGGGCTGGACATGTCTGCGATGGGTGCGGCTTTAGGCATGGACAGCTTGATGGGCAATATGTTCACATGGACGGCACCTGAAGGTTGGAAACAAGAAGCCGGGGGCGCAATGCGTCTGGCGACCTTCCACCTGCGTTCTGATGCAAAGGCCATTGATTGCTCCATTGTTTCATTAG
>Ga0207006_1095_pt1 | contig 18090 bp, 18 predicted proteins | sample Alteio_BWMinCont_84_FD_153497 | JGI IMG/M metagenome (GOLD analysis project Ga0207006, IMG submission 153497) | Enriched cells from forest soil in Barre Woods Harvard Forest LTER site, Petersham, Massachusetts, United States -... | ecosystem: Environmental > Terrestrial > Soil > Temperate forest >...
CAAATTATAAGTTTAGCTGGATCCCGGATCAAGTCCGGGATGACACCGAACGTGGGGATAGTTTAGGAAACCCACTCGAAATTCAAAAGAGTCACGAGCACTATACAACAGATTCATAGGATTAGCATCATGGATTTACTGGAAGAAATTAAAGATGATCTGGAACGTGAGCGTAATGCCGAATTACTGAATAAATACGGGTTCTTACTGGTCGGATTGATGATATTGGTGGTGCTGGGCGCGTCGGTTTATTCCTGGTGGAATAATCATAACCAGCAGATCCAGCAAGATGATGGCAATGCGTTCTATAGCGCCTTGAAGGTGGAATCTGGTGACCAGAAAGCGGCGATCCCGTTATATGAAGCGATCAATCAGCTGCATCATGGGGCTATTTCCGGGCTGGCTGCTCTCAAGGAAGCCGAATTGCTGACGGCTACGGGGCAGACGGATCGTGCGGTTGTGGTCTATCGAGGCATTGCTGATGATAACCATGCCGATCTGGCGCTGCGTGACCGGGCGCGTCTGGCGATTGTCGATATCCATGTCGCGGCGGGCAAGACAGGAATGGAAGATGATAACGAACTGGCGACCATTGCCGCAAGTAACCGGCCATGGCGTTATTCCGCTATCGAATTGCAAGGTGCCCTGGCGCTTGCGAAGAATAATCGGACGGAAGCCGGACGTTATTTCAACGTTCTGGTCAATGATAAACAAACCCCTGTCGATATGAAAACACGTGCGTCGCAGGTGCTTAGTGTGATTGGTTCTATCTAAAAATATGATCTAAATATTATCTATATAAGGGAAATGGAGATGCAGCGTCAATTAATCCGTATTATTGTTATTACCAGCTTGTTTGCCACACTCTCCGCCTGTAGTTCAATGCCGGACTGGCTGGGCGGCGATAGCAGCGATGATAAGAGGCTGGAAGGCAAGCGTATCGCACTACTCAAAGGCGAACCCGTCCTGCATGCGGATAGCGGTCTGCAAACGCAGCAGGTGGCGTTGCCGGAACTGGTGCAGAATGACCAGTCGGTCGATAATAAAACGGGGGATCTCTTTTTAGGGGATAATATCCAATTGCTTAGCGAAGCGTCGATTGGTAAGAAAACCGAGGAAGATTATAGTCTGCCGACGCCGGTTATTGCCGAGGGCAAGTTATTTGTCTTAGATGGCGCAGGCAACGTGATTGCAAGCAGCCTGAGCGATATTTCCAAGCCATTATGGAAAACCAGTACGCTCTCCAGGAAAACCAAGCGTTATACCATTGGCGGCGGTATCGCCTATAATAACGGCACCTTGCTGGTGACAGCCGGTTATGAGGAAATTATCGCCCTGGCGGCGGCTACCGGTCAGGAATTATGGCGCAAACCGGTTGGCAATATCATCCGTTCAGCGCCGGCCGCCGGGAATGATAAGGTCGCGGTGCTGACTATTGACGACCATTTATACGTGTTTAACCGCATCAATGGTGAGTTGTTATGGACGCATGAAGGCATCCCGGAAGCGGTGGGAGTGCTCAATAATGCGCCGCCGCTGATCGCGAGTGGTGGTGTGCTGTTGCCGGAGCAATCAGGCGAATTGACCGTCTTTAACGATGTTACTGGCCGTGAAATATGGTCGGCTAATTTATCCTATAGCCATATGCCTGGTAGTTTCCCGCTCAATGGTTTAACCCAGTCGCCGGTGATTACGGAAAAAAATATTTATGTCACCAGCGTTTCAAACGGCCTGAATTCGCTTAACCCGGCAACGGGTGAGGCTGCATGGAAACAGGCGGTGGGTGATATTCTCAGCATCTGGGTTGGCGGTGATTATATTTATGCGATCGATATCCATAACGAGCTGGTCTGTATCAATGCGCCGGATGGGCGGGTGAAGTGGCTGACGCAACTGCCGGAACTGAGCAATCCTAAGAATAAGGATACCCGCATTATTGCCAGCGGCCCGGTCTTAGCCGGTGGCAAGTTATATGTGACGCTGTCATCCGGTGAGATGACGGTGGTATCGCCGTTTGACGGGAAGGTGGTTGCGACCTTGCCGATTGAGAAAAATGTGACGATGGCGCCAGTGGTTGCCAATGGCCGTCTGGTGGTCTATAGCAATGATGGAAAAGTCCAGATGTTTGGTGGGGCAACCCTGCCGCCGGTCAGCCAGGCGACGGCTCCTATACCGACGCCGGTTGCTCAGCCGGAAGCGGCTGTACCTGCGGCATCGGCTGCTCGGGTGGCGAAACCTGGTTTATGGTCGCGCCTAAAGCAAGCAGTAACGCCTGGATCACCCCCTGCTCCTGCCGTGCCGGTGACGAGTGCGCAGCCGCCGGTGGCAGTCCCGGTCGTGCCGGTGACGGTATCGACTCCTGCTGCACCTTCAGCAGCGCAGCCTGTGGCTATGGCTCCTGCCCCTGTTACGGCGACAACGCCTGCGCCTGCAGCTAAGCCTGGCTGGTGGACGCGTCTGAAACAGGCGGTAACACCTGGCTCGAGCGCTGTTCCTGCCTCGGATGCAGCGCCAGCCGCTCCGGTGCCTGATGCAGCGGCAAGTCCGGCAACACCGGCCCCTGCGGCACCAAATAGCTGGTGGACAAATTTCAAGAATTTTACCCATCTCTAAAACAGGCGTGCCGTTATGACCGATGAAATCCCTCTGCTGCCTGTCTGGTCTAACGTCAAAGCCTCCTACCGCCTGGCCTGGGAAAATCGCGGAGAATACTTCAAAATCGCCCGCTGGTGGGCATTGGTGATGATTCCGGTTGAATATGTTCAATGTTCGATGGTCAAACGGATCAGGGATGATATCCTGCTTCATACGCAAGATTCGGCTCAGATGTTTTCTGATTTGACGCACAGCACGTTACTCGTCTTTCCAATATCGATACTGATATTCTTGCTCTGCGCCCCCATTGCCGTGGCCTGGCACCGCTTGATATTGCGCGGGGAGAAGGTGACGGTGACGCATTATCTGCGGTTTGACCATGTCGTGCTTAGTTACTTTATGATCGTCTTGCTATTGCGCGTGGCGGCCTTTATCCCTAGCATGTTGCAAATCCAGATGATGAACCATCCGGAGGATTTCCCCAAATCGTTAGCGCTTTTGTGTATCATCCTCTATATCGCCACGTTGCTTTTTGCGGTGCGCGTCTCGATCATTCTGCCGGCGAAAGCGCTGCAAATACCGGTGACCATCAAGCAGGGATGGCAGCGGACGAGCTGGAATTTCTGGCGGATTACCTGGGGTTCTTTTTTATGTGCGGTCCCTATGTTTATCGTGTTCGCACTGATAGAAATCATCGGTATGTTTATCGTAGGTATCTTTGGCGGGGTACTGCTCGTTTTAGCGGGAGGAAAGCCTCATCTTAATGAGGCGTTACAATCATTCCTTGGTGCATTAAACGCCACTGCATTAATCATCGTCGCCCTGCCCGTCGGGTTAACCTTCCTCTCGCTCAGCTATCGGCATTTCTTCGAAGAACACCAACCTCTATAACATTCGTATAACATCCCCATGACTTTTACCGTAGCTATTATCGGCCGTCCCAATGTCGGCAAATCCACGTTATTTAACCGCCTCACCGGCACACGCCATGCGATTGTCGATGACCGTCCGGGCGTCACCCGCGATCGCCGCGAAGGCAAGGGCCGGATCGGGCCGCTGCATTTTGACATCATCGATACGGCGGGGATGGAAAAAGCCTCGTCTGAAACGATGGAAGCGCGGATGCTGCAGCAGACCGAAATGGCGGTGATGCAGGCCGATGTGGCGTTGATGGTGATCGATGGCCGGGTCGGTATTTTGCCGGATGATATTTATTTCGCCAATTACTTACGCAAGAAAGACAAGCCGGTGATCCTGGCGGTCAATAAATGCGAAGGCAGGCAGGGCAGCGATACGACCAATGAAGCCTATAAACTGGGCTTTAAGAACCAGGTCAGCATTTCAGCCGAGCATGGTGAAGGGATGGTCGATCTTTATGACGTACTGGCACCGTTCTATGAAGCCTATATGCATGAAAACGAGCATCTGGAGATTGAAGAAGGCGGGAAAGACAAGCATATCCAGATCGCTATTGTCGGACGGCCTAATGCCGGGAAATCGACCCTGCTTAACCGGCTGCTTCAACAGGAGCGCGTATTAACCGGGCCGGAAGCGGGACTGACCCGCGATTCGATCGCCATTGACTGGGAATATCAGGGCCAGCAGATCCGGCTGATCGATACGGCGGGGATGCGTAAGAAAAGCAATGTCTCGAACAAGTTGGAAAAGCTGGCGGTGGAAGATGCGACACGCGCTATCCGCTACGCCCATGTGGTGATCCTGATGATCGATGCGACGATCCCGCTCGAAAGCCAGGATATCACTATTGCCGGAATGGTGATCCATGAAGGCCGAGCGCTGGTGATTGCGCTCAATAAATGGGATCTGGTCGAGGATAAGCAGGCGACCAGTATGTCGATCCGCGAAGGTATCGAGCATGAATATCCGCAATTAAAAGGGATGAAAATCGTCAATCTCTCGGCGCTGCATGGTAATAACCTCGATAAGGTGATGGATGCGGCACTGGCCAGCTATCACTTATGGTGCAGCTATATCTCGACCTCCAAGCTCAATGAATGGCTGGCTCTTGCGACCGAGCAGCATCCGTTGCCGCTCTCGAAATCAGGGAAGCGGGTGCGGATCAAATATGTCACCCAGCATAAAAGACGGCCGCCGACCTTCCTGCTGTTCACCACACGCCCGGATGAGATCCAGGATAGCTATATGCGTTATCTGATGAATCACTTGCGCGATTATTTCGAACTGCCAGGCGTACCGGTAAGGTTGATTCTGAGGAAGACAGAAAATCCGTATGAGAAGAAGAAAAAATAAGATTAGCTTTACACTTGAATTGTAGTCGCATTAGTACTACAATTAGATTTTAAACGAGTGATGAGGTAATAAAATCATGGCAATCTCGGATAGTTATGTGCGTGCGCGTATCGATATCAACACTAAAAAACGCGCTGCTGAAGCGCTGGCTGTCATGGGACTAACGCTATCCGATGCCATTCGCTTGTTAATGCTGCGCGTGGCCGATGAACAGAGGCTGCCTTTTGAGATAAAGGTTCCGAATAAAAAGACCCGCAGCGCTCTTGCAGAATTAGAAAGCGGAAAGGCCAAGGGGTTTAATACAATCGATCATCTGATGGTTGACCTGAATGCGGACGATTGAACGTGCTACGGTCTTTAAAGGCGACTTTAAGCGTGTAAAAGCCAATCCACGTCATAGTAAGGATATTGATATATTGCTGCGGGATGCTCTGAGCTTATTGCTAAACGATCAACCTCTTCCTGCCAATCATCGCGATCATGATTTAACAGGCAACTGGTTTGGTTATCGCGAATGTCATTTAAAACCGGATTTGCTATTGATCTACCGTAAACCGGACGATCATACGTTACGTCTGGCACGACTGGGTTCACATAGTGAATTATTCAAGTAAGATTCCCGAAAATCCGTATGAGAAGAAGAAGTAATTTTAAATCATGTGGTTGAGGAAAGATATTTGAGTATTTAGGAAAGGAGTTGCTTTCTTAAAGAACACAACAAGTCTTGACTTGAGAGCGTTACTCTCAATTCCCTACAACCCCAGCACATCCTTCATCGAATAAAGCCCCGGCTTTTGCCCTTTCGCCCATAAGGCCGCTCTAATCGCCCCTTTGACGTAAATATGCCTACTCGACGCTTTATGCGAAATCTCGATCCGCTCCCCCTCGCCTGCAAAAATCACCGTATGATCGCCGATCACATCGCCGCCGCGTAAGGTGGCGAAGCCGATCTTGCCTTCGGGCCGGGCGCCTATCACCCCTTCCCGGCTGAGGATGGAGGCTGTTTTAAGCGCAATCCCCCGCCCTTTCGCCGCTGCTTCCCCAAGTGCCAGCGCCGTGCCGGATGGGCTGTCGACCTTGTGTTTATGGTGCATCTCGACAATCTCGATATCGTAATCCGTACCTAAGATACGCGCCGCCTGTTCCACCAGGCCGACGAGCAGGTTGACGCCGATACTCATATTGGCGGAATAAACGATCGCTGTGCGGGAGGCGTAGCTCTTGATCTGCGCTTGTTGATCCTCATTCATACCGGTAGTACCGATAACATGGATCTTGCCCATTTCCGCCGCCAGCCTGGCGCAGGCGAGCGTGTTTATGGGAGCGGAGAAATCGATGATGGCGTCGGATTCACGGACCAGCTTCTCCAGATCCTGATGGATGATGATGCCGGTGGCCGCATGCCCGAGCAAACTCCCGACATCCTCACCTGCCGCGCTTTTACTGGTCACGCCCGTTAGCTTACAGAGGTGATTGTCCAGTACGTCCTGGATTAATTGCCTGCCCATACGGCCTGTACCGCCGGTTATGCCTATTTTCATCATGTTACTTACCTGTGAATAGTTTCCAGAAAAAATACGTCGTCATGCCCCAACCGAGGATAATCACCATTCTCCGGACATGATCGGGGGGCATCGTTCGCGCCATTTTCGCTCCGCCATAGCCGCCAATCACCGCCCCGCCCGCCATAAAGAAGACATGCGGCCAGGAAACCAGGCCGGAGACGATGAAAATAATCAGTGCTACTGTATTGCTGACCAGCCCGCAGCAGGAGCGCACAGCGTTCATTTCATGCATATGGTGCATCCCCATCAAGCCAAGGGCGGCTAGCATCATGATACCAAATCCAGCGCCAAAAAACCCGTTATAAACGCTTAAGATAAAAGCCAGGCAGAAGGTAAAGAAGATGAAGAGTTGAGAAACGCTGACTTCTTCGTCACTCCGGTGGGCGCGGGCGCGTATCCAGTTGATGATCTGTGGCCGGAAGGTGAACATCAGGGTGGCGATCAGCAGTAGGTAGGGGACGACGCGGATAAAGGAGTCGTTCGAAATATGGAGGACGGTGATGGCGCCGGCTGCGCCGCCAATAATACTGAGGGTAATCAGCACCGGCAGCCGCTTTTTCTGCAGCCATAATTCCTGATGATAGGCGATCATCGTCGAGAGGGTGCCGGGCCATAGCGCGACGGTAGAGGTCGCATTGGCGTTGATCGGCAGCAATCCGAGGAACATCAGCACCGGGAAGGCCAAGAACGAGCCGCCGCCAGCGATGGAATTCATCAGGCCACTTAAGAAGCCGGTGCCAGCCAGTACTGCCGTTTCGGTCAATGTCATCAGAAGGTTCCTTTGGGTGAGGTGTGCAGGGAATTTCCCAGTTCGCGGTAGTTGCCGCGGTAATAAAGAAGTGGGTTGGCGTGGGGCGAGACAATCTCGAAATGCAGCACTTCGCCGATAAAAATCAGATGGTCGCCGCCATCATAGAGATGTTTTTTCCGGCATTCAAGCACCGCCATAACATCCTCGATAAGCGGGCAGCCGCTATAGTGACCGGCTTTATACGAGACATCGGCCCATTTGCCCATATGCGACAGTGAAAATTGCTGGGAGAGCGCCGCTTGCGTCTCGGTGAGGATATTGATCGCGAAATGGCTGCTGTGATGGAAGGCGTCAAAGCTTGAAGCTTGCCGGTCGAGGCTGAATAAGATAAGTGGCGGCTCCAGCGAGACGGAACTGAACGAGTTGATCGTCAGCCCATGCAGGGCATTGTCTGCGGAAATCGTGGTCGCAATCGCAACGCCGGTCGGGAAACAACCGAGACAGTCACGATATTTGCGTAAAGAGTCCATAGAATGATCAACCAGAAAGATTTAATGAGCAGTACCAGGTTTTTTGGCATAAGTCGCACCACGACGGATGTCATCCCGGACTTTGATCCGGGATCCAGCATAACAAATTGAGCGTAGCGATTCCTTATTAATACTGAGTTCGCAAGCGCTCACAAATTATATGTTAACTGGATCCCGGGTCAAGCCCGGGATGACAGCGAGCGTGGGGATAATTTATCCACGTATACAATTTCCCTCATAAGGTGCCTACCGCACCTAATCGTTACCCACAGTTTAATATTGCATCGCAAAAAATAACCGTCCGACGCTAACTGTTTATTAAGCAATTCCTTGTTATAGTAGCATTACATGTTTTTTTAAACAAAAAAAGGATCATCCAGAAAAATGTTTTTTATCATTGGCCTCGTCGTTGTGTTCGGTTCGGTTGTGACCGGTTATCTCATGCATCATGGAAAGCTGGCGGTGCTCTGGCAACCGAACGAAATCGTGATTATCTGCGGGGCAGCCCTCGGCGCTTTTATCATTTCCAATCCGATGGATGTGATTAAGGATGTCGGCAAAAGCATGAAGATGCTGTTCAAGGGCAAGCCCTATAAAAAATCCGATTATATGGAGCTGCTGCTCTTCATGTTCGCGGTATTTAAACTGATTAAAACCAAAGGCATGCTCGAAATCGAAGCCCATATCGAAGATCCGGAACAAAGCACCCTGTTCAGCAAATATCCAGGCGTCCAGCATAACCATCACGCCGTCGTTTTCTTCTGCGATTACCTGCGGCTGATCAGTATGGGGGTCGATAACCATTATGTACTGGAAGATCTGATGGAAAAAGATATCGACGGCCATACCCATCATTGCCACGTTATCGGCACCGCGATCTCGAATATCGCCGACGGGATGCCGGCGCTGGGGATTGTAGCAGCGGTGCTCGGGGTGATCACCACCATGGGTAGTATTTCCGAACCGCCGGCCATCTTGGGTGGCTTAATCGGTGCGGCGCTGGTCGGTACATTCTTAGGGGTGCTGCTTTCTTATGGCGTGATTGCACCAATGGCGGCCTTTATCTCCAAATTCGGCGAGGCGGAGATAAAGTATTTCGAATGCATGAAAGCCGGGCTGATCGGTAATCTGCGCGGCAATGCGCCGGTGGTGACGATCGAGTTTGTCCGGCGGATTTTAGGTGAGCATGAGCAGCCGACGTTTAAAGAGATGGAAGAAGCAATTGCGAATATGGATACGAAGACGGAGTAAGCTATTTCCTCACTCTTAAGAGCTCGAAATTGCGAGCGTAAGCGCGGCAATCCATACGGACTATCCGGTAGCTCCTACGTTGCAGTGAGATTCCTGGATTGCCGCGCTTGACGCTCGCAATTTCGGAGATCTCAAATCCGGGATGACACTTTAACTTTAAAATCGTACTAACCTATGGCAACACCCAACAATATCATCATCAAAAAGGTAAAAAAAGGTGGCCACGGCCATCATGGCGGGGCGTGGAAAGTGGCCTATGCCGACTTCGTTACCGCGATGATGGCGTTTTTCCTGCTGATGTGGTTGCTTGCCTCAACGCCTCAGGAAAAACTGACCGGGATCGCTGATTTCTTCGCACCGACCGTTGGCTTGAGGGACTCGAAAGGGATTGGCGTCGATGGTGGTTCGGCTCCTGATGCCAAAGACGGCACCAATAAAAGCAAGAACGCCTCGCAGGATCAGGTGGTGTTCAGCGCTGAAACGTCAGGCGCCATCGTTAAAGATCCCGATCACCGGGTGAAAGCGCCGGAAGAAAATGACGATGTCAATTTCTCGCACACCCAGCATGATCTCTATAAAGCGATCGAGAAAAGCCCTGATCTGCAGGATTTCAAGGATAGTATCAAGATCGAAGCGACGCCTGAGGGCTTGAAAGTCGAATTGCTCGATAAAAAAGACAAGCCGATGTTTTACCCTGGCACCAGCAAACTCGAGCCTTATATGGAAATGATTCTGCGGAAAGTATCGACGATCATTAAATTCCTGCCCAATTATATTTCGATCTCCGGACATACCAATTCGGCGCGCTTCAATGAAAGCAATACCATCGATAACTGGACGCTTTCCTCCGACCGCGCTAATGTCACAAGGCATTTCCTGGTCGATAACCACCTGATCGATTATGACCAGATCACCCGTATCGTCGGCAAGGCCGATCAGGAGCCGCTTGATTTCGAGCATCCGGAAAATATCAGCAATATGCGGGTGGAACTGCTGCTGATGCGGCAATCGCTGGTACCGTTCCAGAAAAAATCAGCGCCAGAGAACGATAAGCAGGAAATCGGGATTAAAGACCAGCCGGCGCAGAAATTATTGCCGGATGGGACCAAGCCGGGAAATCCTAAAGGCCCGAATTTTGATAAAGATGCGCCGGTAACGGTTCCGGTGTTTAATATGCAGGCGCCATAGAACCAAACCCGGTTCTTAGGAAAGCTTATAAGGAACGGCTAACCGTTGCCTGGGCAGGCTGCTTCGTTTTCTCGTAGTGGGATAATATAGTTTTCTCGATCGCTGCCGTGGCCCTCACCCTCACCTCCTCTCCACCACCATCGCCACATAATCCTCTTTCTCCTCACGCGAACATATCCTATGCCCCAACTCTTTCAACCCCATCGGCACATTCTCCGCCGCCTCCCCCATACTCACCAGAATCTCCGCGCATTCACCAACCTCCATCGTCTCAAGCAGCAGCCTGGCGCGGACGAAATTCATCGGGCAGAGAGTGGAGCGGAGGTCAAGCTGCAACATTGATCACAAACCGGGCAATCTTGCTTTTTAATTCATCGGGAATAAACGGTTTCGAGATATAATCATCCATACCGGCGGCGATGCAGCGCTCGCGGTCGCCGGCTAGCGCATGGGCGGTCATGCCGATGATCGGGATATGGGGAAGATTGCCGGCCTGTTGATATATCCGGATCTGGCGGGTGGCTTCAAAACCGTCCATGCCTTGCATCTGTACATCCATTAATACCGCGACATAACTGGTCGATTTCACTTTATCCAGGGCTTCAAAGCCGTTATTGGCGACATCAAAACTATAACCGAACTGATCGAGGAAGGTAGTGGCGACCAGCACATTGGGCAGATAATCCTCGACCAGGAGAACACGGGGGCGAGTGATGGCTGTAGAGGGCTGCAGTACCGGCGATTCTTCGATCTTTGGCAGGTTAACCGGGATATCGTTGCTGCGTGTAAGCGGCAGGCTGATGGTGAAACGCGAGCCTTTGCCGATCGTGCTTTCGACATCAATCGTGCCTTCCATAATCTCGGTCAATGTTTTGGTAATCGCAAGGCCGAGGCCGGTGCCACCATATTTGCGGCTGATCGACGAATCGGCCTGGACGAATTTGGCGAAGATCATCTTCAACTTTTCAGGCGCGATGCCAATGCCGGTATCGGTGACGGTCATCACCACATGATCGACCATTTCTTTATCGGACGGATAGGATGAGACATGGATATCGACGCCGCCGTTTTCGGTAAATTTAATCGCATTGCTGCATAAATTGAGCAGTATCTGACGCAACCTGGCCGGATCGCCGATAAATACATCATGCGGGAGGTCGCTGGTTTCGATATTGAGGGTGAGGTTTTTCTCGCGTGCCCGCATCACCATCATGCCGATGACTTTATCCAGTACATACTGGATGCTGAACGGTACTTGTTCCAGTTCGAGCGTCCGTGCCTCGATTTTAGAGATATCGAGCAGGTCGTTGATCAATTCCAGCAGCGAATCGGCGCTGGTTTGCAGGGTGTGGATATAATCTTCCTGGCGGATGGTAAGCGGCTGGCTGGTGGATAAGATATTGGCCAGGCCGATCACCGCATTCATCGGCGTGCGGATTTCATGGCTCATATTGGCCAGGAATTCGCTCTTGGCAAGATTGGCCGTCTCCGCCGCATCACGCGCTTCGATGGTTTCCTGGATATCGGTGCAGGTACCATACCATTTGATCATATTATCCTGACGGTCCCATACCGGCACCCCACGTGCCCGGAACCAGCGATAGGCGCCATCGTAACGGCGCAGGCGGTAATCGAGGTCGTAATCCGCCCGCCCCGATATCGCGTCTTGCCAGGCTTTGGCTGCAATCTTGCGGTCATCGGGATGCAGCAGGTTGACCCATTCATGGCCAAGCAGGGTGACTTCGGAAATGCCGGTATATTCCGCCCACTGGGTGCTGACATATTCCCGCCAGCCATCGGCGCGGTCGACCCATACCAGCTGCGGCATTACTTCGGTCAGTACCCGCCAGCGCTGTTCGCTGTCGCGCATTTGCTGGTACAATTTGGCATTATCGATACTGATCGCGGCTTGCGCTGCGACGTTGATAGCGATCCGCTCGCTGCGGAAATTGAATTTATCTGCCTGCGAATGGCCGAAAAATAAGCCACCCAATATTTCTCCACTGCGTGAGGTGACCGGAACCGCCAGGTAACTTCGAAGCAGAGGTTCCTCTTTTGACCGCGGGGTTTCATAATCATTGACCCGCATCACCCGTTGGTTATGAGGCGGGGTGGAGGTGAATAACGTCACCAGATTCGGTAACACGTAATGGCTGAAATTATCGCGTGTAATCCCCGACAGGGTGTATAAGGTGAAACTATCTTTATCGGAATTCACCGTTTTATGGAAGAATGCGCCAAATTCAGCACCGACCATTTCGGTAAGCGCGTCTGTCGTCTGCTGGACCAGCGACGGTAAATCCAGGTTCGAAGCCAGCGCCTGGCCGATACGATTGAGGATTTCCAGGGTTTCACTCTCATCCTTCAGCTTGCGTTCGGCGGCCTTGCGTTCGGTAATATCGGTGGCGCCGCCATAGCTGAGCTTTTCATCGACATAGGGCTCCATTTTCCAGTGCAGCCAGCGGTAAGAGCCGTCTTTGCAGCGGTAACGATTCTCAAATGCGGTGACAGCCTGCCCGGTGAATAATACCTCCCGCAGCTTCATCGTATTATCGTAATCATCGGGATGGACAAAATCGGTCCATGGACGCGCCATCAGCTCTTGCTGTGTCCAGCCAAGGGTTTTTTCCCAGGTCGGGTTTAAGCGTTTGAAATAATTATCGAAACCGATAATCGTCAGCATATCGACGCCGACGGCGAAAAAGCGGTCGCGTTCTTTCTGCAGGCGCTTACGATCGCTGATATCTTCGACGGTGCCAATCAGCCGCGAGGGTTTGCCATTCTCAAAATAAGCGCGGCCGGTCGAACGAATCCAGCGCTCTACCTTGTCCTCGATCCCGATCACCCGGTATTCCGAATTATAGGCGTTGCCGTTTTTCCCGGCCAGTGCCGCATTAGCAGCGCGGTTGCGTATCTCACGGTCTTCGGGATGGATGGCGCCTATAAACATATCAAACGTAACTTTGACATCGGAGATGACCCCGAATAATTCCCGGCAGCGTTCCGACCATTGGATCTCGCCGGTAATCAGGTTGTAATCCCAGGTGCCAAGGGCAGCGGCATCGATCGCCAGGCGGTGTAATTCTTCGCGGGTTTTTAATTCTTCAAGCAGGCGGAACCGTTCAATGGCGTTATAGACGCTATGCGCCAGGGTTTCCGGCTGCAGCAGGTTTTTGATCGTATAATCCTGCGCCCCTAAGCCCAAAGCTTCGGTCGCCATCGCAAAATCGGCGTCATCATGGCTAAAGGAGCCGGTAAGGACAATAACAGGCAGCGGGATAGCACCCGCCGCCGCCTTTAATTTGCGGAGCAGTTGGTTGCCATTCATCTTCGGCATATGGATGTCGAGGATCATGCAGTCGGGCATTGGGTGTTCAGAGGAAGTCAGGTAACGCAGTGCTTCTTCGCCGGTCGTGCATTCGGTAAAATGATAGTGCTGCCGTGTATTGAGGCGTAGTTTATCCTGTACCATTTCCCGGTCTTGCGGGCGGTCATCGACAAGAAGTATGTGAATCTGTTGACGTGATAGCACGTTCATTTTTATCCTCAAACGAAGAGCAAACAGGTGTTGAGTATAAAAGATAGAATAACAGAAATCGCCTGTTTATAGTCAATAGGGTTTTACGTATTTGACTCGACTAACATGCCAGATTTATCGCGATAAGGAAAGGAGATTTTATAGGTAAAATGAGTGGATGTTAATAGGCTTAGGTAATCGGGAATAATTTTGGAAACAGGATCTCGGCAGATGCGATAGGAAAATATAAAAATACCGCCCCTTTTGGCGTTTCTGAGCGAAGAATGCCGTGATGGATAAGGGTAGAAAGTAAGTCACTCGCCGTACGTCGTTTCAAGCCACTGATGCGCTCCGCATCACCGCGCGGTATTTCTCCCCGTAACAAGGCAGTTTCGAGGATAGAAAACGCTTCCGGCCTGAATCCCTGCTGATCACAATAGAGCTTAATGCGTGTTGTCAGTGATCCAAGTTCAAATAATCCTTCCATAAACTCTATTTGATCAAGGCAGATTTTTAAGAACCAGCTGATAAATTCCGTCAGCGCTTTTAGTGATAAATTGCCGCGCCCGTCAAGATCTCCCTGGCGCGGTGTATCGGCGTGATCCATCATCTGCTTATATTCCAGGCGGCTGGTTAATCCACGCGCAAGCCCGCGTGATACCGACCACAGCCCATGTGCGCCAATCCCGGCATGAAGGGCCATTGCATGGCTCATCAGCCTGCTGACACGGCCATTACCATCGAGAAACGGATGGATATAGTTAAACCGATGATGCGCCGCGGCCATCGCAATAATCCGGCTCCCCTGCCCTAGTGACGCAAATCTATAACGCTTCTCGAAATAGGCCATAAAATCAGGCAAGGCGTCGTAAGAAGGCGGCATGTGCCGTCCTACTGCAACCTCATGCTCGGGCGATGAACGAAATTCTCCGGGCTGCATATGAATGATTTTTTGAGAACCCTGGATCTGCAACATGGAATCGGTTGCGTCTTTGTAAAAGAGCTTATGCAAAAACTGGATAAAGGCGATTTCAGCAGGTTCCTCAAGCTGTCCTGCTTCATAGCGATGATCGATAGTACGCTGCAGTGAAATATGAGCGCGTGCTTCTATTAACAGATTGCGCCGTGCCGAGGAAGTATCAGGCTGCTTCTCAAGCGCTTGTTCGACTTCGCGAGGTGTCGTATTATGCCCCTCAATCAGGTTGGAATAATAGCAATTCATCACCCGCACTAACTCCGCCAGACCGGCAGATGTTTTAGGATTCAGCCTGCTACCCAGCCGCGCTGCCGCCGATGAAATCGCGGCGATAAGATCAGTGATTTCCGGGGGAATTGTTTCTAAAAAACAGGGTTCTATGCGCGCGGGAGTTTCGATGACCATATTATTGCCGATCTTTTTATCTTATAAGAGACTGTTATGCTATAGTAATAAGATAGTGAGGTCAATATTTTTGCTGATCGTATTGCCGATCTTTCTATTTCCCTTCCTCAAACAGAGCCTTGCTCACCGACCGCCATACGATTATCTGATAGCATAATAAGGTTGAATAAAGGCCAAATACGATCACGGGTATTATAATCATGCTGACATAAACAATGCCAATTAAGAGAAGTGTATCTTCGTTAGGGTTCCATTGTACCAAGAGGAGCAGTTTCATCAAGCCAAGGTCAAGCAATAGGCAGCAAAGAGCGATCAAACAACGTTTCGCTGGCTTGGTGAGAGTCATCGTCTGTCTCCTATTCTTACTGTGGAGCCGCTGCCTTATCCTGCAACGCTTTAATCAGCCCTTCGATCCCGCTATTCTCTGCCACCGAACCGAAATCCGAACGCTGGGTGTTGATCAGGCTGACGCCTTCGGCGATAATATCGCGGACTTTATAGACATTGCCCACCTGGATCAGCCGGTAATCAACCCGCGTCGCCGGTTTATCGGGATGGATAATCTGTGTCTGGACCGTATATTCCTGCGGGCTGGTCTGGCTGACGGCGGTTACCGTGAATTTTTCGCTGGTATAGCTGCGGAAATTAGGCACATAGCTATTGATCAGGAATTTCTGATAAACCGCCCGGTAGCGTTTCTGCTGATCGGGATTGGCGGTATTCCAGTAGCGGCCAAGCACAAAACGGGCGATCCAATCCGTATCGATCACATTGGTGAAAAGATCGGTCAGCTTGGCTTCCTTGGTTGCCTGCGGCATCGATTTATCGGCAAGGATGGCGATGGTTTTGTCACCGATCTGGGTGACATAGGCTTTGGCATCGACGGTGTTTGCATAAGCGGGGCGGATAATTAAGACAAGGCTGAGCAATAGCAGCGCATAACAAAAAGACCGTAGTAAAGGCGATTTCATAAGACGGGTAAGCATAAAAGGTTATCGAATAAATGGTGACGACACTATACCATCATGGATGGCATTTTGTCTATATTGGATATAGAGGCTGCGATAGGTGGCGTATGGATCAAGCGATGTCCGCTCGATCTTGTCGGTAAAGGACAAGGAATCGGAACGGGTGCTGATCAGGTCAACCGTATAATAGCCTGCAGCTTCAGGATAGGTCATAAAATAAGTGAACGGATCGGTAAATACATCCACCACCCGGCCAATGGTATCGCGTCCGGAAGATGGGCCGATAATCGGTAATTCAATATAAGGTCCAGGGCTGGCACCGTAGACGCCAAGCGTCTGGCCGAAATCTTTTGGTTTTTCATCGAGGCCGGCTAAGTGCGAAATATCACCGAAGCCGCCGATTCCAAGGGTGGAATTGATCGTAAAACGCCAGAAGGAATGAAAGGCATTCTGGCTATCGCCCTGCAGGATGGAATTAACAAAGGTGACAGGCTCGGTCAGGTTTTTGAAAAAGCTGGTAACGCGGTCGCGGCCCCATGTTGGCACGACAGCCTGGTAGCCATGCGCGACGGGCTTGAGGACGACTTTATCTAACCCGGTATTGAATGAATAAATATGACGGTTAATCGATTCAGCAGGATCATGGATAGTCACGTTATTGCTGTACCCATTATCATTATAGTCAGGAACTGCGGCATTGCTGGTTACGGCTGCGAATAAGAGTGGCAGCGTCAAGGCAGCAATAAAAATGCGTGAGGAAAATAAGGCCATATTGTATCCTTAAGGATGAGTTTTGAGTACGCAAAGCAGTCCCGGCAATCCTTCATAGAGAGGTTGCTCGCTAATGTCAATGACCATCAGCCCTGCTGCTTCCGCCGTTTCTTTAATATATGCCTGGGAATAGGCAAAGTTCTTCATATCTTCAGTCAGTGCCATGCCGCGGCCTTCGCTATGCTGTACCGTAAACACGAACACACCATCATCCGCAAGCATCGGGCGTATGCCGTCAAATATCGGCCGTAATTCTCCGATATAATGGAGCGCCATACCGGAGATAATGATATTGTAAGTGCCGGCCTTTTCCTCAAGGATGGCGGCGATGGATTTTTTTTCGGTGGTCTGATAGATCAGGCTACCACCTACATATAACCGTGTTGCCTGGCTGAGCATATTGGCGGCAATATCAATGCCGGTAACAGTTGCGGCAGGCAGGCGTTTTTTGATTTCGCTACCGCAGAGACCGGTTCCGCAGCCAAGGTCGAGCACGCTTGGGGCGGTCAGTTCCGCAGGCAGCTGGGTCGCTATTTTTTCCGCAATCTGCGTATGGCCGGTATAATGGAGTTCGGCAAGGATATTGTCATTATATTGCGGGGCGATCATATCGAAATGTTCTTCGATAATGGCGCCAGGCAGATGGTTTGGCGGGGTGATTTCACCAAGTACGGCCAGGTAATAGAGTGATTCAGGATGATCCTCTTTGAGGGCCAGAACTTTATGAAACTCCCTCGATGCTTTGGCATATAGCCCTTTGATCATATAGCATCGTCCCAGTTGATAATGGGCCAGTAGATGATCGGGGCGCAATAGGGTAGTCAAAAAGAAACGCAAGATCGCGTCAGAAATATTACGCTGACTCATATGATAGAGTCCAAGTTCGTAATTTGTTTTAACCAGATCTTTCGATTTTCCCCGCGCAATGATGGCGTTCTGGTAGAATTCCTTCGACGTGGTTACCGCAAAATCTTTCCCTTTCGCAAAAACTTCACGATAATTGATGGTTGGCGTTTTTAAAAAAGGGATCATTTAGCGCACTATAATGGTTACATATTTTAATATAATAGCATTTTTTTGATATAATCATAGTAATTTTTAATGGGGGGCGGTTTAATTGGCCGAAGTTTGTTTTGTCCTTAGCGCCGCAGGCTCCCCTCTCCCTCTGGGAGAGGGCTAGGGTGAGGGATAGAAATACAGATTGAGCGCAGCGATTCCTTATTATATTGAATCGCTTACGCTCAAATTATATATAATCCCCCATCCTAACCTTCTCTTAAGAGGGAGAAGGGAGCCTGCGGC
>Ga0207006_1096_pt1 | contig 18079 bp, 17 predicted proteins | sample Alteio_BWMinCont_84_FD_153497 | JGI IMG/M metagenome (GOLD analysis project Ga0207006, IMG submission 153497) | Enriched cells from forest soil in Barre Woods Harvard Forest LTER site, Petersham, Massachusetts, United States -... | ecosystem: Environmental > Terrestrial > Soil > Temperate forest >...
GAATGGCAGAGCAAAGGCATTGGTGCCGGATTACTTAAGAACGCCATGCTGCGAACAATTCAAGCTGCCGATATTGCAGGTATACGGGCATTCGCAGCACATGCAAAAGATGATGCTGCACGTTCATTTTATGAGCATTTCGGTTTTATACAATCACCTACTGATCCGCTACATCTTTTTATTTTAACAAAAGACCTCCGTCAAATCGTCAGTCATTAACACCCTCTAGAAAGCATAAATAATTTGTTAATACCCGACGCTTATGCTACAACTAAATAATCGGTCTTTTTACAGGAGGAATAGGCGATGGGACTCATTAATTTTCTTTCAAAACAATTTATTAACATTCTCCAATGGACGGAAGAAGAGGCAGGTATTCTCGCTTACCGCTATCCGATGCAGGATATGGAAATCAAGAGTGGCGCGCAACTCGTTGTCCGTGAAACCCAGCGTGCGATCTTCATCAATGAAGGAACGCTGGCCGATGAATTTGGGCCGGGCACTTATACGCTAACTACCCGCACTCTGCCACTGCTGACAGATCTCAAAAACTGGGATAAGAAATTCGAATCCCCCTTTAAATCGGACGCTTATTTTTTCAGCACTCGCGAACAAATCAACCAGAAATGGGGAACGGCGACACCGATTACCGTCCGTGATAAGGATTTCGGCGCGATCCGCATCCGCTCATACGGCACCTATTCCTTTAAGATCGCCGATATACAGCAATTCTATAAAACACTCAGCGCGACCAGCTCGTTTTATACGGTGGATGATATCTCCGAACAGCTGCGTTCAGCCATCCTGACCTCCCTTAGTACCGCTCTTGGCGGCAGTGATGTGGCGTTTGCAGATATGGCTGCCAATCAGGAACTTTTCTCAAAAAAACTAACGGATGCGGTCGGACCAGCACTCAGCCATTTCGGACTTGAACTGACCAGTTTCTATGTACAGAACCTGTCACTCCCTGAAGAATTACAGCATTACCTGGATAAAGCCGCGTCGATGCGGATGATTGGTGATACGCAGAAATATACCCAGTTCCAGGCGGCAGAAAGCCTGCCGGTTGCGGCTGCAAATCCAGGTGGCATGGCCGGAACTGCCGTAGGGCTCGGCGCTGGTATTACCATGGGACAGATGATGGCCGGTGCGATGGGTAACGCGATGAATAACGGCAGTAGCAATAATGCAAGCCCCGCACCGATGCAGGAAGATCCATTTGTATTGATTGACAAACTGGGTGAACTCCTCAAAAAAGGCTATATCAGCCAGGAGGAATTTGACACCAAGAAAGCCGCTATCTTATCGCGGATTGCCTAGATGAAGAGCTATAACTGCCCTTCATGCGGCGCGGAAATCACATTTCAATCCGGCGAATCCGTCTATGCGGTATGTAAATTCTGCAGTTCGACCATCGTGCGGAATGATGATGAAATCCAGTCTATGGGCGTCATGGCGAGTCTGCCGGAAGACACGACGCCATTCCGTATCGGCAGTGAAATCACCTATAAGAATGTCCATTACGCGTTGATTGGCCGTATCAAGGTCGCCTGGGAAGACGGGTTCTGGAATGAATGGAACCTGATGGGCGATAACGGCACCTCGGGCTGGCTTGCCGAAGCGCAGGGATTTTATGCGATCAACTTCGAGACCGAGCATCAATTTCCCAAAGAGATTGACGACGCACTCAAGGAAACCATGAGCAATGTCCATGATTTTTCTATCTCCGCCCATATCCTCCCCTCGCGTATCCTGCTAAACACCATCCAGAATATTAACGGACAGAATTTCCGCATTGTCGATATTAAACGAGCTTCAACAGTCGGCTGCGAAGGAGAGTTACCGCGTCAGATTACCACGGACCGCCATCTCGTATCCGTTGATCTTATTGGCAAGAATGGCGGCTATGCCTGTATCGAGATCGATGAGAATTCATACAGCGTCTTCACCGGAGAATATCGGGAATGGGACGCGCTGCACTGCCAGAATGCACGGCAATTCGATAATTGGAAACAGATCAAGGGAGCCTGGTGATGGAAGACGATCATTCCCTTGATTACACACCGCCCCCCACTTATACCGAAGCGAAGCACGATGTGGAAGCCTTAAGCTGTCCCTCCTGTGGCGGTGCTATTAAGATCACGGCGGTTGGCCATAGTATCACCGCCATCTGCCCGCATTGTTCTTCGACCCTTGATGTCACCAACCCGGTTTTCCAACTGATCGAGCAGGCGAATGAGAAAGCCCGCGATACGCTGATCCCGATGGGTACACGTGGCATGCTCGATAATATCGCCTGGGAAGTGATCGGCTATATGGAACGGCAGGATCATGAGCATAACCACTGGGATGAATACCTGCTCTTCAATCCTTATTACGGCTTCCGGTTCCTGGTAGAAGAAAGGGGCGACTGGTTTCTCTATAAGGTGATCAAGGAATATATCGACGGCGCAGGCACGGCTAATCATCTGGTCCTCGATAATCGCGGCTATGAACGTGATTACCATAGCAAAGCCTATGTGAGTTACGTCAAAGGCGAGTTTTACTGGCGGGTGAAGAAATTCGAGACGGTGGATGTGATGGAGTATATCGACTCATCCCATCTGCTTTCGGTCGAGAGCAATGAGCAGGAAGTGACCGTCTCATCAGGCAAGGCAATGGATAGTAAGACTATCAAGGATGCCTTTGCGATTACCTGTGATATGCCGGCTAGCACCGCTAAGAACCCTTATTTTGAAGAAGGCACTTCCAATGCCTATGAAGACTCACCTTACGATGGAAGACTCCAGGGCATATGGCTGACGGCACTAGCCATGGCATTCATTGCCGCCGCTGTTCATTTTATCTACCTATCCTTGCCCACGCATAACCAGTTGATCCATAGCACCCGGTTTGAAATTTCCGCAACCGACCCGTCGGCAGCTTATGCCACGAATAATTTTACGCTGACCGGCGGCTATTCAAGTATTGAGATATCAAGCCAGCTAGTCCAGTCAAGCAGTTGGATGACCATTAATGGAATATTATCGAACATAACAAATCATAAAGTATATTACTTCAGGCAATATCTGGGAAATGAAAGTGGGATGAATAAGCGCAATGCTGTCAGCGATTTCTCATCGCTCCCTGCCGGCGAATATGCCGTTTCTCTTACCTTAAGCGGTGGCGTATTGCAATCAAATCAACCCAGCGAATTTAATCTCTACATCCACAAAGATGTCGAATCCCTCGGCAGATACTTTTTTGTCTTATTCCTGATCCTGCTATACCCTCTTTATGCAACCTATCGCCATCTGACCTTCAGGGTAGCCGGCTATATGGATCAATATAGCGGAGCTAAACAGGCTTCTACAGCTTTCTGGGTTATTTTTATATTTATCATTATGATATTACTACATTTTATTGACTGAAACAGCTATGGATCATCATGCCTAAATTTTATATTATTTATTGTCTTCTCGTGGTTGTCGGCCAAGTGACATCTCTCCATTATGGCTATTTATGGCATGATACCACCGATTCATATCCCCAGCATAATAGCGGATATTATGGCGGCGGTGGTGGCGGCGGCGGATACTATACAGGTGTCGGCACCTCGTATCATAAATAGCCATGCCACTGCTCCTTCTCATTTCCGTTTTCGTTATCGCCACCTGCGGCCTCATTTATGAGCTGATCGCTGGAACCTTAGCCAGTTACCTGCTCGGCGATTCCATCACCCAGTTCTCGACGATTATCGGCAGCTATCTTTTCGCGATGGGGATCGGCTCCTGGCTATCGCGCTATATCCACCGCAATCTGCTTTCCGCCTTTATTCAGGTGGAAATATTGGTTGGAGCGGTAGGCGGCTCATCAGCAGCCTTATTATTCCTGTTATTCGAGCATGTTTCCTCTTTCCGTATTGTCCTCTATGCCATCGTGATGGTGATTGGCGTTTTAGTCGGGATTGAAATCCCATTGCTGCTGCGGATTCTCGAAGGAAAACTGGCTTTCCGCGACCTGGTTTCAAAAATCTTCACCTTCGATTATATCGGTGCATTATTTGCCTCGCTGCTGTTTCCACTGGTACTCGTTCCCCATCTGGGACTGGTGCGTTCCGGTTTCCTGTTCGGAATCATGAACACCTTAGTCGCACTTGGCCTGCTATACGCCCTCCGCGAAAAGCAGTTGATGCGGCTTCATACAGGTTCGGCGATCCTGACCCTGATTGCGTTGATTACAGGTTTTGCTTATTCCGATCAGTTAGTCAGTATCGCGGAAGGTTCGGAATTTCCTGATAAGATTATTTATGCAAAATCAACCCCCTATCAGCGCATTATCATTACCAAGTCACCACGCGATTTGCGGCTGTTCCTCAATGGCAATCTGCAATTCAGTTCGCAGGATGAATACCGCTATCATGAAGCACTGGTGCATCCGGCGATGGCGGCATTCCATCAGCCGCGCCATATATTGATTTTCGGCGGCGGTGATGGTCTGGCAGTGCGGGAAATCCTCAAATATCCATCGGTGGAAACCATCACTATGGTCGATCTCGACCCGGCCATGACCAAGTTATTTTCTTCCAATGAAATGCTCCGTTCCGAGAATAAAAATTCGCTCTTATCACCTAAACTGACCATCATCAATGAAGACGCTTTTAACTGGCTGCATGAACAAAAAAGCGGCAAAACCTACGATGTCGTCTTCATCGATCTGCCTGATCCGGGGAATTACTCGATCGGGAAATTATACTCGCTGTCATTCTACAAACTGCTCCATACGATCCTTGCGCCGGAAAGTATGGTCGTCGTCCAGAGCACCTCACCGCTGATTGCCCGTAAATCTTTCTGGTGCGTGAGCAATACGATGACGGCCGCCGGGTTCCTCACCTTTCCTTACCATATTTATGTCCCGTCTTTCGGAGAATGGGGATTTGTCCTGGCCTCCGAACAGCCCCTCACCCTGGCGCATGATTATCCGCAAGGGCTGCGTTATATCACCCCAGAAACCGCTGAGGAGATGTTCCATTTTCCAAATGATATGTCGCATGTCGATACCCAAATTCAAAAGCTCGATGATCAAGTGCTGGTACGCTATTTTGATGAGGAATGGGCTCCTTATTTGAGTTATTGATATGAAAATCACCCGCCGGGCCATGTTGATAGGAAGCGCTGTACTGGCTGGTAGCCTTGCCGTTGCACGGGGGATATTTCCGCTGCCAAAGCCGACCATTCCAGGAGCAATCCTGGGAGCAGCCTCTTCTGCCGGACACCGGTTGCGCCATCCTGATTTCCCTTCTCCCAGTGAAACCATCGACAAAGAATTGGTCATTATCGGGGGTGGCATTGCGGGGCTTGCTGCCGGTTATAGGCTAGCTCAGTGTGGAATGAACGATTTCATGATGCTGGAGCTTGAGGACCATATCGGCGGCAATAGCCATAGCGGTGTCAACGAGGTTTCCGCTTATCCGTGGGGAGCCCATTATGTACCGCTCTTGACCGCTGAAGCAACGGCAGTCCACAAGTTGTTTGAAGAGCTCGGAATTATCACGGAATATGATAAGGCGCATCTACCTGTGTATAATGAATTCTATCTCGGCAGCGATCCGCATGAGCGCTTATATATCAACGGTGTCTGGATAGAAGGCCTTGTTCCCGCCATCGGCGCATCCCCGGAAGAACACATGCAGATCAAACGTTTCTTTCATCTGATGGAGCATTATAAAAATGCCAAAGGCAACGACGGCAAGCGCGCATTTGCGATTCCTCTCGATAAAAGCTCGCAGGATAGCGATTTCCTGGCGCTGGATCACATCACCATGACCGCCTGGCTGACCAGCCAGCATTTTACCTCTCCGCATCTCTTATGGTATATCCATTATTGCTGCCGGGATGATTATGGCGCAACTGCCAATGATGTCTCCGCCTGGGCAGGCATCCATTACTTTGCCGCCCGTAACGGCACTGCCGCCAACACCACCTCCTACAGCGTCATTACCTGGCCGGAAGGCAATGGCTGGCTGGTGAAACGGCTAGCCGCACCCTTTGCGGATAAGATCCAAACCAATGCGATCACCTACCATGTCGAAGAAAACGGCTCCCATGTGATAATTGATTATTGCGACCGGTTGACCAATAAATCAACCCGCATCCGCGCTAAGACCGCCATCATAGCCGCTCCCCGTTTTGTCGCTGCTCGCATCCTCAGCCCGGCACTCAGCGCAGAGCCCTATCAATATTCTCCCTGGATGGTGGCTAATATCACCCTTTCGAAATTACCGGAGGGTTATGGAGAACCACTTTCCTGGGATAACGTCGTCTATGACAGCCAGTTGATCGGCTATGTCACCGCGACCCATCAGCATCTCGATATGAAACCGCTGAAAACCGTCCTCACCTATTACTGGCCGCTCAGCCATCTACCACCGGCTGAAGCACGCACGGAAGCATTGCATCGCCCTTACGAAGAATGGCAGCGGATTATCCTGGCTGAATTACTAGCTATCCATCCTGAACTGGAAGGCCATGTCGAGCGTGTGGATATCTGGCTATGGGGGCATGGGATGATCCGGCCGACACCTGGCTTTATCTGGGGAGATGCACGTCGATCGGCGCTACTCCCTAAACCACCGATCTTTTTCGCCCATTCGGATATGAGCGGTATTTCTATTTTTGAAGAAGCCTATACGCATGGAGTCACGGCGGCAGAACATGCACTTGGCTATTTAAATATCCCTTATCAATCGGTATTATAAATCATGACCCATTATGTACCACCTGGCCTGCATCTGTTGATCGATATCTGGGAAGCGAAACATCTGCAGAATGCCGATATCATCTGCCAGGCGCTCACCGAAGGAGCCACCGCTTGTGGAGCCACACTCCTCGCGCTTAACCATCACAGCTTTGGTGAGGATGGTGGCATCACGGCGATTGCGATGCTTGCTGAATCGCATATCTCCATCCATAGCTGGCCGGAAATTGATTATGCAGCGATTGATATCTTTACCTGCGGCTCCTGTGATCCCTATCTCGCTATTCCAGTATTTAAGAAATTATTTGAATCAGGGAATATAAAAGTGACAGAATATCGGCGGGGAATTGTATAACATTCACTTACCGAAGAAAAACCAGCCCAGAATCGTATTACCCTTATGACTAGAGACTACCCCCAAATCATCACCAACCGTCTGTTATTACGCCTGCCACAAGTCAATGAAGCAGCCGAGATCAGCAATTTCCTGCAACAGGAAAATAGCCACCTGGCCGGCTGGGAAACATTCAAAGGGGATGATTATTTGACGGAAAACCATTGGCAGCTGCGTATCGCCATCTACCGCGAACAATTCCTGCATGATATTTCCTGCTGCCTGATCCTCCGCGACCGTGAAACGGATGTATTTATGGGGATGGTCGATTACACCCATATCATCCGTAATTGCTTCGAATCCTGTTTCCTCGGCTTTAAAATAGGTGAAGCGTTCCAGGGTAAAGGCTATATGACGGAAGCGATTTCTGCATCACTATCCTATGTATTTAATACGCTCAACCTTCATCGTGTTGCCGCCTGCTACATGCCACGTAACATAGCAAGCGGCCGGGTCCTTGAGAAATGCAAGTTTCAGAAAGAGGGCTTTGCACCTGCTTATATCGATGTCAATGGTGTCTGGGAAGACCATGTCCTGACCAGCATTATCAATCCACGATGGAAAGCCTGAGCCGTGATTACCAATGCTGATTCCCGTGACTAGAACCAGCATGCATATAAGCAGCCCTCATTGCAGGACGTGCATGCGCCCAGTCAAGCTTCGATCCCCTGCCATAACCTCCTTCCCAACCGGCACGAATCTCATTCTCATTTAATTCTTCAAAGCGCCGTCCGGGATAACGGCGATAGGCTTCTACTCCATAACGGTACGCTGGTGCGTAAACATCATAGCCATAGCCTGTATAATAGGGTTCATACACATATTGGTTACGCCAATATGGATCTTCCGCATCCCATCCTGCAACAGAATATCCTACCGGAACACAGCTGATTATCGAAATGCTGGCAAGCACGATGAGTATAGCAATGCATATAGAACGGAGCATAATATTATTCCTTTTCGCTATTTGAAATATATTTCCTTAAAAGAATTCCAGCTCCTAGCTTAAAAAACAATAAGTTCCATAATCATTATTATAAACCGTAAGTTTTTATAAACCATAAGTTCCTACGCTTAAACCTAGATTAATATATTATTTTTTAGGGTTATTTTACAAAAACAATAAAATCACTATAGAGAAAATTTATTATTTGCCTGATAGATTACCGTCATTCACAACAAGTTGAGGTGTAGAATGAAGGTAATACGAAATAAAAACCATCATAGAAATTTTCAAGACCAACTGGTCGTACTTCCCCCAAAACTCATATCACTACACCACTCAAAGCATCCATTACTGCATGCATTTGAACATATCCGCTATGGGAAATTGATTGTCATTATGCCAGACGGCAAACGCTTATCCTTCCGCAGCCAGAATCTTGGACCGGAGGCGGATCTAAAACTTCATAACCTTCATGCGCTGGATGCATTGCTTGCAAGGGGCACGATTGGCTTTTCGGAATCCTATATGGATGGTGAGTGGGATACCAGTGATCTCGTGGCATTATGCACCTTTGCCGTTGCCAACAGTGAGGTATTGGAAGACTATTTCTACGGCAGGCCGATTTATGCCTTATGGATTGGGCTAACCAATATATTCCGCTACAATAGTATCAGCGGCAGCCGGCGTAATATTATGCAGCATTACGATCTTGGGAATGCATTTTATCAGTTATGGCTTGATAAAAGCATGACCTATTCCTGTGGCTTATTCGGTATAGACCGGCATACCTCGCTTGAAGCCGCACAGCAAGCAAAATATCAGCGTATATTGTATAAACTACATGCCAAGCCAGGGGATCATATTCTCGAAATTGGCTGCGGCTGGGGTGGCTTTGCTGAATTTGCTGCACGTCACGGAATGCGGGTAACGGGCGTTACCATCTCAGAGGAGCAGAAACATTATGCCGATGACCGTCTGCATCATGCTGGATTAGACCATCTCGCGAAAGTGATGATGATCGATTACCGGGAAATTCAAGGCAAGTTTGACCATATTGTCTCGATCGGTATGTTCGAGCATGTTGGGGAATATTACTGGCCGACCTATTTCCAAGCAATCAAAGAACATCTGAAGCCAGGTGGAAAAGCGATGATACAAACGATCACCCTTGATGAAGGCGCCTTCGTCCGTACGCACGGCAAAACAGGATTTATCGATACCTATATTTTTCCAGGCGGTATCCTGCCATCACGGCCACGTTTCAGGGAGGCCGCAGCGAAAGCCGGACTCCAATGTCGTGAAATGTTCACTTTCGGCAAGGATTATGCGCTAACCCTCACCCATTGGATGGCACGTTTTGATGCACACGAGAAAGAAATACGTGCCCTCGGTTATGACGAGGCATTCATTCGCATGTGGCGCATGTATTTTGCTACCTGTATCGCTACCTTTAGCATGGGACGTACCGATGTCATGCAGGCAGAGCTGGTATCGGCGGCTAATGATTCGGTGGCATAGATGACTTACAGGGAAATTCAAGAAAAATATCTGAGCGCCGCAGGCTCCCCCTCCCCCTGCGGCGCTCAAAAAAACTCCTCCCTTGTTTTAATGGCACTTTAATGGCATATTAATGGCAAAAATAATTGCCATTAATATGCCAAAACAACTCATCATTAGCTGTGTTAAATGGGGCAAGATGTATGGCAGCTGCTATGCAAATAGGCTCTATGACATGGTATGCCTGCATATGCCAGATTCGCAGCCATTTCGTTTTATATGCTTTACCGATAACCCAATCGGTCTCGATCCCCATATTATCGTCAAGCCACTCCCTCAAGGCTTGACCGGCTGGTGGAACAAACTGGCATTGTTTGCCGAAGACATCTTTACTGACGATCAGCAGATCATCTATTTTGATCTGGATACACTCATTACCGGCAGCTTAACAGACCTTGCCGCCTATTCAGGCGATTTTGCCCTATTGCAGGATTTTTACCGGCCAGGAGGCTATGGTTCCGGGGTAATGCTGTGGCGCGGCGGGATGCATCATCACATCTGGTCCAGCTATGAAGCAGATGGCAGGCCGAATATCGAAGGCGGCGATCAGCGATGGATTGAACAATGTATCCCCCATGCCGATCTCCTTCAGGCATTATTCCCGAGCGCTATCGCCAGCTACAAAACGGACTGCATCTCCGGGCCTCCTCCAGGCACACGCATCATCTGCTTTCACGGCGAACCGAAGCAAGATAATGCGGAAGCGTCATGGGTAAAACAAATCTGGTATGGTGACCACAAACCACTATCGCTTCCACCACCACAAGCTCCTCTTGAATACCCCTCCTCGATCGTACCCGCTCACGATAAAATCGCCGTAATCATCGGCGGTTCACCATCACTCCATGAAGTAATCCCCGACCTGCATCAGCATCACCTGGCTGGACATTACCTGATTGCCGCAGGTTCCAGTTGGAAATGGCTTAAAGAGCAAAACATTCCCTATAATGCTTATGTCATCTATCATCCTACGATCACAAAACCACTTATTTCCAGTTCCGGTCTCAAAGCAATGGATATAGCAAGAGCGCTTGGCTACCGCACCATCCATCTCTACGGAATGGATAGTTGCTATGATGCAACAGGAGCGCATCATGCCTATCCATTGCCTGAAGCTGAGGATTACCGTGTCTTTGACATGATGTTTGATGGGAAAGAATTTAGTGCTGCATCCTGGATGATTACCCAGGCCAAGGATTTTGTAGCCCTGGCAGTACAAATGCTCAGCGATGGATGCCTGCTTTCCATCCATGGGAATGGCTTAATCCCAGTCATGGCGGCTCATATCGCCGCAAAAAACAACCAATAAATTGCATCGTTTTTTATAAAAACTCTCTATTATAGATTTTATAAGCAATTTTTAATAGCTATAAACCTTGCGTTGTGATTACAATGGAAAATTACAACCAATCTACCTTATAAAGAAATAAACACATAATGCTAGAATCATTTTTTATTGATAGTAACCAGATACCGATTAACGCAGAATCAGGACATTACATCTCATTACTAGTCGTTATTTCGTATCTGGTTATTGTATTCGGTTCTTATACGGGACTAGAGATGGTTGGCCATTTGGGCCAGGCGGGAACATTACATAAAAAACGCCAATATCACTGGATGGGTGCATTTGCTATAGGAATAAGCATTTGGGCGATGCATTTTATCGGTATGCTTGCCTACCAGATGCGAATGCCCGTTACCTACAATCCCAGCATCACTTTTTTTTCGCTTCTCATCCCCATTATAGTTGCTTATATTGCCATTCTAGTCACACAAGCAGTAAAGCTTTCTAATTTTAGATGGACTGTTAGCTCTATATTGCTAGGGGTTGCTATCTGTGCCATGCATTATACCGGAATGGCGGCAATGGAAATGGAAGGAAGCATCCATTATATCCCTCCATTCTTTTTTCTTTCGGTAGTGATAGCTATTGCAGCCTGCGCTATAGCATTACGGATTATGTCCATGCTTGAACGTAATCATATAAAACATATAAAACGACCTAAATCCTGGAAAATTATTGCCGCCTTAGTCATGGGAGTAGGCGTTTGCGGGATGCATTACATGGGGATGAAAGCAGCCGTATTTATTCCTTTTGCCGATTGCCGTTTTGGAGGGACTCAAAATTCTGAGCTTATAGCGATTTCAGTAATGGTTGGCATTATGGCGCTACTATTGGGAATCCTGGCATTTTCAGATTCCTGTCAATTATATATGGTTGGTAGCTGCGCCATTTTATTTGCCCTGCCACTCATTATTATTGTCCATCAGGCGGTTTCGGAATTGAATAATGACATTCTATTTGCGGAAAAAGAACGGTATGGCGTGCAATATCATGCACAATTAATCGATCTCCTGCAGCATATGCAGGAAATAAGAGGCCTTACCTACATCGTCCATAATGGCGATAAAACGGCTATTATTAAGCTGGAAGGTAAAAAAGCGGATATGCGCCGTATCATTAACGCCCTCAATAATACCAACCGATCTCTTGAAAAATTTCTGGGAGTCAGTAGTGAATGGCAAGCCGTAAGAAATGAGGCATTACAGATCTTAGTGCCTGATACTAAGCATAAGCCCATTGAGGAATTTGCCATTAACACGGAAATTATCCACCATTTGACTGATTTTATGGCTGATGTTGCGGATGATACCAATTTAAATTTTGATATGAAACTTGATACCCATTATCTTGCTGATGCGACGGTTAATACGGCGCCACAAATTACCGAAACCATCGGTCAAATGAGAGGACTGATCTCCGGTTCGCTGACGGCAGGAATCCGACCAGAACAATGGACTCTCCAACAAACCAGACAAATCCAGATTCTCTATGATCTACTGGTGACGCAAGATGCGGATATAACTCACTCACTTAGCCGTGCAAAAATTGCCAACCCCAAGGCTGGGCAATATCTGGATTTTCATACGGACACTATCAAGCCCGCCCTACAAAACTTCCAGCAGCATATTGAACAGATGCTGAACCAGCATCACACCAATTTATCTGCTACAGAAATGTTCAGTATGGCGACAGAAGTAATCGGACTTTATGGAAAATTATATGATAAAACCGCGGAGGAATTTCTAAAATTGCTACAAGATCGTATTGACCAATATGTGCTAAAACAAAATATGGTGCTCTATTCAAGCCTTATCGCATTCATTGGCTTCATCGCACTTTTTATAGTTATGTTCCGCAACCTGGTTAGGACTGAACAAGCAGAGCGTATGGCTGCCCTGGCCAATCAGGCAAAATCGGATTTTCTTGCTAATATGAGCCATGAAATACGTACCCCCATGAATGGGGTACTTGGCATGACCGGTTTGTTACTTGATACTGAGCTTAATATCGAACAGCGCAGTTGGGCTGATATTATCAGGAAGTCAGGAGAAAACCTACTGGAAATTATTAATGATATCCTGGATTTTTCAAAAATAGAGGCTGGAAAACTGACACTGGACCCACTTCCTTGCAATCTCTACGTCCTCATCAATGAGGTAACGGACTTGCTGGCCCTAAAAACCCAGGAAAAAGGTGTCGAGTTAGTCGTAAGCCTGGCCCCCGACTTACCACGTTTTATGATCCTTGATCCTACCCGTTTACGACAAATCCTGATGAACCTGGCAGGAAACGCCATTAAATTTACCGAATCCGGGCATATATTGATTGCTGTAGAATGGAAGCGGGAAGAGAACGGCCATCTACATTTATATTTCCGCGTGGAAGATAGCGGCATTGGTATCCCAGCCGATAAGGTCGATTATATTTTTGAGAAATTCTCACAGGCCGAAGGATCGACCACCCGCAAATTCGGAGGGACCGGTCTTGGTCTGGCCATCAGCAAAAAACTGGTGGAAATGATGGGTGGAACAATTGGCGTCACCAGCGAACTTGGCAAAGGATCGGTATTTTATTTTGATATCACTGTCCCGAAAGGGGATCAGAAATCACATGATATCCATATGCTGGATAGCAGCCTTACCGGACTCAAAATATTGGTGGTAGATGATTCCAGGATCAGCCAGGAAATCCTAATCCAATATCTCCAAGCCTGGCGAATGGATGTCGATTGCTGTTTTTCAGCAGAAGAAGCACTCGAGAAATTGAACAACGCCGTAACTGATGGAAATCCGTATTATTTTGTCCTGGCTGATTACCGCCTGAAAGGAAAACATAGCGGAAAAGAATTGGCGAAATGGGTGAAAGCATCCCCCACCCTTAATCAAACCATCCTCTTCATGATCACAGCTCTGGCACAGGTAATAACAAGCGGCTGCCTTCAAGAAAATGGCTTTTCAGGCTTCCTGATAAAACCCTTTTATCCCGACCATCTCAAAGCCTCCTTAAAAATCCTTCTCGATGCACAGCAACAAGGTAAAAAAATACCCCTAATTACTCGCCATAAAGTAAGCAGTATTCTACAGTTAGGCACCACAAATCATGCTATCAATCTTGATATGTTCCCAGGCAAGCATGTGTTAGTGGTTGAGGATATGAAAGTAAACCTACTACTCATTACCAAAATCCTTGAAAAACACGGCTGTATTGTTACTCCCGCTTTAAATGGCCGGGAAGCGGTTGAAAAAATGCGCGACTCCCGTTTTGATATCGTCTTCATGGATTGTCAAATGCCGGAAATGGATGGATTTGAAGCAACCCACCATATACGAAATGAAGAGATTCCCTATCGCCGTCATACGATTATTGTCGCGCTCACTGCCGATGCGATGAGCGGTGATCGCGAACGATGTATCGGCGCTGGAATGGATGATTACCTCAATAAACCGCTAAAGCAGGAACAGGTAACTGAGATGCTAGAAAAGTGGCTATCATAGCCTACTAGTATTCCTTACTCGCAAGCAAACTCTTTATATTATTTTCCGTAATGTCATAATCGCCCTCACCAAAATGGGTATAAACAACATTACCCTTTTTATCGATGAGGTAAAAAGCCGGCCAATATTGGTTGCTGAAATTATGCCAGCTTTTCATGTGGTTATCGAGAGCAACCGGATAGGTGATGCCAAATTTTTCTACCGCATTCTTAACATTTTGCGGATCTTTTTCCGCATCAAATTCGGGTGCCTGAACACCGATCACCACTAAGCCTTTATCCCGGTATTTCTTATCCAGATCAATCACATGCGGAAGCGTATTGATACAATTGTAGCACGTATATGTCCAGAAATCGACCAGCACTACTTTCCCTTTTAATGAGGCAATCGTAAGTGGCGGCGAGTTTATCCACCCATCTATTCCGACAAGTTCCGGCGCTGGATAGGCACCAGGAATCTCCTCAAGTGAGGCTGCGTTGGTTATAGATGCGCTGACGAGTAGCGTTAAAAAGCTGGCGATAATAGCTGGTTTATACATGATTTTCCTCCATAGCTGTCCTTATTGATTCGTGGGTGAAGCAAATAAGGTTACAGTTCCGAAGTAATTTCAATAAAGAGCCGCAGGCTCCCTTATTAGAATAGTACTAAGAATGAAGTATCGCAGCCAGCCTGTTACGTGCCTGATACAGATTCCCAAGAATCTCTTCAAGCTTCACCTGCGTGGCACTATCAAATGCTATAGGCATAGCTTCATCACTATGTGACTGAAATAAATCCGGCTGCGGTAAGGCGCTCAATTCTTTTTTTACCAGCTCATTTAATGTTTTTTGCACACCTTTCACGGTATAGCCCTCCGTACGTAGTAATGTTTTGACTTGTTTGAGTATTTCAAGATCTTCGGGCCGGTAATAGCGCCGCCCTCGCCGCTTGAGCGGCTGGATCTGCTTGATCTGGGTTTCCCAGAACCGCAATACATGCTGCGGCACACCGATAATCTCGGCCGCTTCACCAATAGTACGGAACGCTGAATCTGATTTCATATCCGCCGGCTTTTCCTATGGTTAAACTAGTTACTTATCCTCAGTATCGCTATTAATCTCTTTCTTGAGGTTATAGGACGCATAAAAACTAATCGCCTTACGCTTCGCAATCACCGCTTCTTTCTTCGTTTTCGGATTACGGCCAATACGTTCTTTCTTGTCGCGCACTTCAAAACTACCGAATGACGATATTTTGACCGGCTCACCACGTACCAGCGACGCGATAATTTCTTCAAATAATGAATTCACAATGACAGCGCATTCGGTATAGGGTAGACCGAGTTCCCGATAAACGAGTTCTGTTAGATGTGCGCGGGTTACGGTATTTTTTTCTGACGTATTATTTTTTTCTGCCATATACATTCTCCTGTCAATTATCAATCTTTACCAGCGTATCAGGGCGGTTCCCCAAGTCAAGCCGCCACCTAACGCTTCAATTACTACTAAATCACCTTCTTTAATACGTCCCTCACGCACTGCTACGTCCATCGCTAATGGAATGGAGGCAGCCGATGTGTTTGCATGATCAGCGACAGTGATCATTACTTTTTCCTGTGGAATACCAAGCTTCTTAGCCACCGCGTCAAGAATGCGGACATTGGCCTGATGTGGTATGAGTATATCAATATCATCTACGGTTAATTCGTTTCCGTCAAGCGCCTGCTGCACAGAATTGCTCATTTTTTGTACTGCATGACGAAAAACTTCCGATCCGGCCATGCGTATTTTGCCAATTGCCCCAGTGGATACGCCACCATCGACGTATAGTATATCACCAAAATCACCATCCGAATAAAGATGGGTTGATATCACCCCGCGACCATTCCCGTTTTCCGTGTTACTGGCTCTCACCACCACCGCCCCTGCCCCATCCCCAAATAAGACGCAGGTAGCACGGTCCTGCCAGTCAAGAATGCGCGACATGGTATCGCTACCGATCACCAACGCCGTTTTGCTCTGCCCACATTTAATAAAATTATCCGCGACCGCTAACGCATAGACAAAACCGGAACATACCGCCTGAATATCAAACGCAGCTCCTTGTTTTACCTTCAGCGCCGATTGGATACGTGTTGCCGTAGATGGAAATATCTGATCGGGAGTCGTCGTGGCGACGATGATTAAATCGATATCACTGGCAGTGACTTTAGCGGCTTCCATCGCCTTGAGCGCCGCCTGCGTCCCCATAGTAGCGCTGGTTTCACCTTCTACGGCGATATGACGCTGATGGATACCGGTACGCTCTTTAATCCAGCTATCGCTGGTATCGATTTGTTTTGCCAGATCATCATTTGTAACTATTTTTCCGGGAAGGAATGAACCACAGCCGGCAATAATGGAGCGAGGTGAAATCATGCGATTTTTATACTGTCATCAGTAGGCGGAACAGGTAATGTTTGCTGCGATAATTTGACCTCTTGCATAATTTTCTCATTAATCTTATGGGTCGCAAGCTCAATCGCCACCGAAATCGCCTGCGAAAATGCAAATGCATCACTGCCGCCATGGCTTTTCACGATAATCCCATTCAAGCCGACCAGCATGGCACCATTATAATTGCGTCCGTCAAGCCGTGAAAATGCCCGCTTCAATGAGGCTTTTGCAAAGAAATAACCAATTTTAGCGGCAAACGATCCCATAAAGGCTTCTCTTACCAATGCATGGCAGATCTTGGCTGTCCCCTCGGCTGTTTTTAGTGAGACATTGCCGGTAAATCCATCGGTGACGATCACATCGACGGTCCCTTCCGCAATATCCGTTCCTTCGACATAACCGTAGAAATTCAGTGGTAAAGTCGTTTCCCGTAATTTTGCCGCTGCTGCTTTCACCCGGTCATTGCCTTTACTATCCTCAGAGCCGACATTGAGCAAGCCGATCGTTGGACTTTTAAGCCCTTGTGTCACTTTGGCAAATGCATTACCCATTAGCGCGAACTGAAACAAATGATCCGCCGTGCAATCGATATTAGCACCAAGATCCAGCATCACCATCTTGCCTTTGATGGTGGGGGTAGTCGTCACAATCGCCGGGCGGTCAATACCTTCCAGAGTTTTGAGAACAATCTTCCCCATCGTCATCAACGCCCCGGTATTGCCGGAAGAAACCATCGCGACGGCTTTACCATTCTTCACCGCGTCAATCGCCAGCCTCATGCTTGAATCTTTGCCTTGTCTAAGCGCGACAGAAGGTTTATCCTCAGCAAGGATGGTATTTTCCGTATGGATAAGTTCACATATGGCTTTTAACTGCAGAAATTGTTCCAAGACAGGATTAATAACGCTCTGATTACCATAGAGAAGAAAGGATATATTGCTGTATCGCTTGCGGATGAGATCTGCGCCAGCCAGAACAGCATGGGGGGCATGATCGCCCCCCATAGCATCTAACGCAATAACTAATGGCTCGTCTAAAGAGGAAGGTATCATACTTTATGAATTTTTTAGTATCACCGCATCAGAATATACGAAGACATTGCAGAAATTAAAAACTACGCAGCGTCTTCGTCACTAGGAGTAGAAGTCGGGATAATCACCTGACGTCCCTTATAAAATCCATCGCTAAGTG
>Ga0207006_1097_pt1 | contig 18075 bp, 12 predicted proteins | sample Alteio_BWMinCont_84_FD_153497 | JGI IMG/M metagenome (GOLD analysis project Ga0207006, IMG submission 153497) | Enriched cells from forest soil in Barre Woods Harvard Forest LTER site, Petersham, Massachusetts, United States -... | ecosystem: Environmental > Terrestrial > Soil > Temperate forest >...
TCTGACTGTATGAAATACCGTTTTACGCTGAAACGTACTTATGCAGGCGGTAAGGGCACGCTGAATTTTATCCTGCTGAACCCTTCCACCGCCAACGAAGAATTTAATGATCCCACCATTGGCCGATGCGAAATCCGCACCATCGCTGGTGGATTTAATTCTATGATTATTACCAATATTTTTGCTTTCCGTGCAACTGATCCACAGGTGATGATCGCATCGAATGACCCTGTAGGAGGCCTTAATGACGGGGCCATATTATCCTCAGCGAAAGAAGCAAACCAGGTGATTTGCGCATGGGGAGAACATGGCAAGCTGAATGAACGTGGAATTTATGTAAAAAAACTACTCAGAGAGAATAATATCCCTATGCATGCCCTGAAAATCAACAAATCTGGGCATCCCGCTCACCCCTTATATTTGCCGCATCGGCTAGTACCATTTGCGTGGGGTAATTAACATTACTCTTTATCCATTGCCGTAATGCGTACCTATCATGGTACTGATACGCGGCCTTCGTCCCATGATTTTCTAAACCAATACTGACCCCACCCATCTGGTTTACTGCTACTATATCATTATCATTACTTTGCTTACCACCGACTAATACAGGAACCCGCCCAGCAAAGGGGGCATACTGCATAAACTTCTTTATTATCAGCGCTTTATTAAACATTTCTAATGTAACGGTTGCCATCATATTACCCTCCTGAAAACTAAGGATACCGGCATACGGCAAAATAATCAGCTTGAGGTAATTGATCACCATCCGGCGTAAAAATGGCCGAGCACTGTAATCGACCGTAATAGTTTTTCCGGTATTATCAATTTTTAAAAGAGGGTAATGACGTTTCAATTCATCAAACTTTGGCACAAGTCTTTGTATTATCTGTAAATTTTCTGTTGATCTCACACCTAGGCTATTGATATTGGTAACGGCGTTATCTAATTTTTTTCGTAACGCGTTGAAAATGCTAGCAGGCAGTCCATCCTGAATGTCGCTATCAACATCAAAAAATAATGCCCAATTGACCTCTATATCAGGCAGTGAGTTATTGGTCATGGGGGGTACGATAATTTCACGCATAATTTTCATGGGAATGGGTTTCTCTGCTATAAGAGCCCTACTGCTATTTGCATAAAAAACAAATAAGAAATATGTCTGCTGTGGCTATGGGGATTGTGTAATAGAATATGATATGAAATAATAAGATGTATTATGTAATAGCAGAAATGGATAAAAAACTTAGAGCACTTGGACTACTTCCTTGAAACTAATCACACTCATAAATTAGAATGGCCAACTGAATTGGTAACGCCTAAAAATTGACATCCCATTAAAACACTGATAGATTTTTGAAATGTTCATCTTTTAGCACGGCATCTTCTATAGTTGCCATATACAATGACACTCGCTTTAAAAGAATCTTTGCCTATCCCACTTGCGGAAAAAATTCGTCCGCAGGATCTGGCTGATATTGTCGGTCAGGACAAGTTGGTTGGCGAGAATGGCGCAATTATGCGGATGATCGAGGCCGGTAATCACCCAAGTCTGATCTTATGGGGCCCCCCAGGTTGCGGGAAAACCACTCTCGCACGACTCATCGCCAAAAATAGCCACGCTCATGTAGAACAATTATCGGCGGTAGTCAGTGGTACAAGTGAACTACGCACCTTATTTAAGGAAGCGGCACAACGGCGTGAAGACGGTATCCCTACCTTGATGATTATCGATGAAATCCATCGTTTTAACCGTGCGCAACAGGATATTTTTCTGCCGGTCATCGAAGATGGAACCATCAGCCTGATCGGTGCGACCACTGAAAACCCATCATTCGAGTTAAATAGTGCTCTTCTCTCCCGCTGCAAGGTGCTGGTGCTGGAACGGTTAGGCTCCGAAGCGCTGGAAAAAATAGTAAAACGCGCTGAGATATTGATCGGCAAGAAACTGCCGCTTGATGATGAAGCATTACAAGCGCTCTATGCCTTGGCTGATGGCGATGGCCGTTACCTGCTATCTTTATGCGAAGAGTTATTTAACCTGCCCGAAGGTACGGAACTGCTGGATGATCTGGCATTGATGGCACTAGTCCAAAAACGGATGCCGCTTTATGATAAATCGCAGGATGGCCACTATAATTTAATCAGCGCCCTGCATAAATCACTGCGTGGCTCCGATGTTGATGCAGCCCTTTACTGGATGGCGCGCATGTTGGATGGCGGTGAGGAGCCGCTCTATATCCTGCGGCGCCTGGTACGTTTCGCAAGCGAAGATATCGGGATGGCTGATCCACAGGCGCTGGCGATCACCTTAGCTGCAAAAGATGCGTATGAATTTCTCGGCTCTCCTGAGGGAGAATTAGCCATTGCCCAGGCGGTGGTTTATTTGGCGACTGCCCCAAAATCCAACCGGGTTTATACAGCATTTAATCAAGTAATGCGTGAAGCCAAAGCTTCCGGCTCACTTAGCCCGCCGAAACATATCCTCAATGCCCCTACAAAATTGATGAAAGAGCAGGATTACGGGAAATATTACATCTATGATCATGACACACCGAAAGGGTTCTCCGGACAGGATTATTTCCCGGAAAAACTTGGCCGCAAAGAATTTTACCGGCCCGTGGCCCGCGGCTTCGAACGCGATATAGAAAAACGGCTCCGTTACTGGCAACATCTACGACAAAAGAAGTCATGAAATCACCAATCACTCTCCCTGCTTTACCTGAAAACCGCCAATTTATCGCAGGGTTACTGTTAGGTGTAACCGGTTCTTTCTGCTTTGCCGCTAAGGCCGTATTTGTCAAAATGGCCTATCATTATGGCATCACCGCCCTGCCCTTGCTTACCTTGCGGCTGATCTTTGCGACCCCATTTTATCTGTTTGCCTTATGGTTAGACAAAACCCCGTGGGTGACCTCAAAGCGGGATATCATAGCAGCCATTATTTGCGGTTTTTTGGGTAATTACGTATCGAGCCTGCTTGATTTTATGGGACTCGCCTATATTTCCGTCGGTCTGGAACGGCTGACATTATTCCTCTATCCGAGTTTTATTATTATCCTATCAGCATTGCTGCTCAAAATACCAGTCAAACGTAGCAATATCCTATCGCTCGCCGTTTGCTATGTCGGGATTTTACTGGCGTTTACGTCGGAAATGCATCTCTCCACCACCCCCGAAAAAACATTGCTCGGTACTTTGTTGGTTATAACCAGCGCATTTTCCTATTCTTTTTATATGATGGGCAATGGTGTCTATGGGAAACGTTTGGGAACAATCCGATTTACCGCCCTGACCATGTTAAGCGGCACCATCGCTATCATCACCCATTACCTGATGGAATTTCCTTTGCTCGACCTTACCCATTACCCCCCAGAGGTTTATGTACTAAGTTTTACGATGGCAACAGTTTCAACGGTCTTTGCATCCTTTATGATCACCATTGGGATCAGCTATATAGGAGCCGGGCTTATCGGTATTATTGGCACCATTGGCCCGGTATTCACTTTAGGATTAGGTGCCATATTCCTGAGTGAGCCGCTGACATTGCTGCAGCTTGCCGGAATGGTGCTCGTCATCCTTGGGGTGGTCAGTGTGAAGAAATAGCCTAGAAAATTTTACCAATCAGAAACCCTACCGCAAGCGCCGTTAGTGTGGCTTCAAGAGGCTTTCTACGAATCTGGGTTTTCAGGCAGTCAACATTGTCGTTGACCGTATCATTATACAATGTACGCGCTGTCCGACCTGCTTGATGCGCCGTATCATATAAATTATCGGCAGCTTTATTTAAATCGTCTTTAGTACTCATAGTATTTTCCTTAAAAATAGTGAATCAAATATGTTGTAAATGTAGCGGATTTATTATAAATTTTCCATGCTGGTTAACCGTTAAATTAACAAATGGACGCTATCATGACACTCTCACCCTTCCATATTGCCATCCCTACTGATAATCTTGACAGTACCCGTGCGTTTTACGGCAAGCTCCTCGGCTGCAACGAAGGACGCTCGGCGGAAAAGTGGATTGATTATAATTTTTTCGGCCATCAATTATCCATCCATCTCAAACCGGATGAAATACGGCAGGCGAATCGTAATCCCGTTGATGGGAAAGATGTACCGGTGCGCCATTTCGGCGTGGTATTGCCATGGAATGACTGGCAACAGCTCGCCGATAAACTAAAGGCCGCCAATATCGATTTTATTATCGAACCTTATATACGATTTAAAGGCGAAGTTGGCGAACAGGCAACGATGTTCTTCCTCGATCCCAGCCAGAATGCGCTTGAATTCAAAGCATTTAAGGATATCGGGGAATTGTTTAGCAAATAAGATCACTTCTTCAGCCAGTGAATGACCAGGTAACGTTCGGGATGGAGATAGTGATCAATCGCAATGATGATCATCAAATGCACCACATAGAAATAGAGCGTATTACGCCCGAATAGCATGATGCCAAACCCCAGCGGGTTATGCCAGCTTATGCGATAATGATGTAAGGAATAACGGTATAAAACCGCCACCATAGTGCTTATCCCCATCACCACCACGATGGACTGTATCATCGTAAACTTAAACCCATAAATTTCCGGAGTACAAAAGACAGCCACTCCAAGAACTGCGAGAAAGATCGTAAAATTATCCCGGCGCCCCATCTGTATCAAACGTCCCAGCGATGTAAATACCAGGACCAACGAACCATACTCAAATAGAAAGAAGGTCGGCAGGTAGAAAAGGAGGATAATAAAGCATAACATGAATATGTCATAGTAACTAAAATCAGCCTTAGCCAGATAGTTATTCAGGAAATGACGTTGAACCAGCCGGCAGAAAATAACTGTTACCAGGATATTCACCGGAAAAATCGGCGCATGGCTGAGCACATCAAAGAGGATAAGCAAGATAGCCCCACCAATAAGCTGCTTATCAATAAGTTGCGACTTCGAATAACCGATAAAAAAGAACCATATCGGGATACACATCCGCCCGATCACCCGGAACCACAAGTTATCCTCAAAATAATACTGCCCGATATGATCGACCACCATCAGCAGGATGGCAATGAATTTCAATATATCCTGCGAATTGAGAAATTCACCGTAACGCTTGATCGTAGGAAGCATAGGCATGTATAAAAAGTGAGTGTTATACCCACTATATCGTCATTAAGCCAACTTGCCAATATTATAGTGATCAATTACAAAGCAGATGACAGCTCCGTATCCATAGTATATAAGAACCCCATCATTATCATCTCAAACGAAGGGGCCATGCCATGAAACTAACCATGCATCTACAAAAACTTCTTCGTTTACCCGCAAATGAAGCATCCCTGTCCAAGCATCCGTCCGAACAATCGCGTCTTTCACAGCGTTTGATTGAAGCCGCTTCCTGCTCGGTAGATCAATCACTGACGCTGCTTGAGAGCCGTCGCGAGGGATTGACCAATGAGGAAGTCGAAGCCAGACGCCTCATCCACGGCATCAATGAAGTCGCACATGAAAAGCCACCTTCCTGGGCGACCCAGATGGTGCATGCGTTTCTCAATCCCTTCGTGGCTATATTGATTGTCCTCTCGCTTGTTTCAGTATTTACCGATGTTATCGAAGCCCCCACACCGGAAGAGCGTTCCTATAAAACCATTATCGTCCTGGTGACGATGGTGATGATCAGCTCGCTGCTACGTTTCTGGCAGGAGTTCCGTTCATCCCAGGCCGCGGAGAAGCTAAAAGCGATGGTCCGCACGACGACGGCAGTCATGCGCAAGGAACAGCTCCGCGCACAGGAAATGCCTATCTCCAATCTGGTGCCGGGCGATATTATCCATTTAGCGGCAGGTGATATGATCCCAGCCGATATGCGGCTGCTGACCTCCAAAGACTTATTCCTCAGCCAGGCTGTTCTCACCGGCGAATCAATGCCGGTTGAGAAATACGATAAACTGGGCGGTAGCGGTAAGAAGCCGACCAAAAACAAAGCCGCCACCAATCCCCTAGAGCTTGATAATATCTGCTTTATGGGTACTAACGTCGTGAGTGGCGCAGCGAGCGGTGTAGTAGTCACCACCGGTAATGACACCTATTTTGGCTCGATGGCAAAAGCCATGGTCGGCAAACGTCCTCTCACCAGCTTTGATAAAGGGATCAATAAAGTCAGCTGGGTACTTATCCGCTTTATGTTTATCATGGTACCGGTTGTTTTTATCATCAACGGCGTCACTAAACATGACTGGCAGCAGGCGCTGTTATTCGCAGCATCGGTTGCAGTTGGGCTGACCCCGGAAATGCTGCCGATGATCGTCACAGCCAATCTAGCGCGAGGTGCAATGGCTATGGCGAAGCGTAAAACCATTGTCAAACGTCTGAATGCGATACAGAATTTCGGAGCGATGGATATATTATGCACCGATAAAACCGGCACCCTCACCCAGGACCGTATCATGTTGGAGAGGCATCTGGATATCCACGGCCATGAGGACAGGCAGGTACTTGAATTTGCTTATCTCAACAGTTTCCATCAGACCGGCCTCAAAAACCTGCTTGACGTGGCCGTGCTTTCCTATGGCCAGGAACACGAGATGGAGCATCTACAGAATACCTACCGTAAAATCGACGAGATACCGTTCGATTTTGTCAGGCGGCGTATGTCGGTCATTGTGCGTCCGGAAGGGAATAAAGATTTGCTGGTTTGCAAAGGGGCTGTGGAAGAAATTCTATCTCTATGTAGCGAAGTCGATATTAATGGCAGTGAAAAAGATGGTATTATTCCGTTCTCGGATGAAATGCGGACAACTGTCCATCAGATTACCAAAGGACTTAATAAAGAAGGGCTGCGTGTCTTGGCAATTGCTTATAAATGGATCGATGCGAAAGAGGGATATACCTATAATATCGCCGACGAATCAAAAATGGTATTGGCCGGCTATATCGCCTTCCTTGACCCGCCGAAAGAAACTGCCCGTACCGCCATTGCCGCCCTTGAAAGCCACGGGGTTACCGTAAAAATCATCACCGGTGATAATGAGATCGTCACCAAGAAAATATGCAAAGAAGTCGGATTGCCGACAGAGCACATTATCCTTGGCCGTGAGGTGGAAGCCATGTCCGATGATGAACTGGCGGAAGCGGCAGAGCGGATCACCATTTTCGCTAAAATGTCGCCTATCCAAAAATCGCGTGTCATTCGCGCCTTGCAGAGTCGCGACCATACGGTTGGCTATCTCGGTGACGGCATTAACGATGCAGCGGCGCTGCGTGATGCCGATGTCGGGATATCGGTCGATACCGCCGTTGATATCGCTAAAGAAGCGGCCGATATCATCCTGCTTGAAAAAAGCCTGATGGTTCTCGAAGAAGGCGTCATGGAAGGAAGGCGTACCTTCGGGAATATCATCAAATACATTAAAATGACCGCCAGCTCGAATTTCGGCAATGTCTTTAGTATCCTTATTGCCAGCACCTTCTTGCCATTCCTGCCGATGCTTTCCATCCATATTCTCATCCAGAATCTGCTCTACGATATCTCGCAGATCTCCATCCCCTGGGATCGTATGGATGAGGAATATCTAGTCAAGCCACGCAAATGGGAAGCAGGCGGTATTGCACGCTTTATGGTCTTCATTGGCCCGATCAGTTCCGTATTTGACGTCACCACCTTCTGTTTAATGTGGTATGTCTTCGGTGCCAACACCCCGGCTCAGCAATCATTATTCCAATCCGGCTGGTTCATCGAAGGATTGCTGTCACAAACACTGATCGTCCATATGATCCGCACCCAGAAAATCCCATTCTTCCAGAGTATGCCGGCTCCTGCCGTCACGATCCTCACCGCGGTGATTATGGTCATCGGAATCGCCATCCCTTATGTCTATGGGGACGCACTCAAGCTTGCGCCGTTACCTCTTAGCTACTTTGTCTGGCTGTTTATCACACTGCTCACCTATTGCACGCTGACGCAGGTGGTGAAGAAATGGTATATCCGGACATTCGGGCAGTGGTTATGATCTCAACGCGCCCACTACAGTCTGCCGACAACCCTGCACTGGCCAGCATCATTCGCAACGTACTAATGGAGTTTGGTATCGCAGGTCCAGGTTTTGCCTGTAATGACCCGGAAACCGATAGCATGTATGAAACCTATCTGCCGCAAGGATCATGTTACCTAGTATTAGAACAGGATGGGAAGGTGCTCGGTGGTGCCGGTATCGCCGCGCTAAAAGGAGGTGAACGCGGCATCTGCGAGCTACAGAAAATGTATCTGCTACCGGAAGGTCGCGGTAGGGGACAGGGGCGCGTTTTGATAACGACACTACTGACTGAAGCTGAGCAGCTTGGTTATCGCTATTGTTACCTCGAAACCATGACTGCCATGACAGATGCCCATAGGCTCTATGAAAAAGTAGGTTTTATCCGTTTAGCCGCTTCCCCGGGTGATACAGGACATTATGGCTGTAACATCTGGTATGGCCGTCAGCTAACGCAACCTACTACTTCCGATAAACCAAATACATAATAAACAACAACAATATCACCGCCCCTTGCAGGGAAACACGCGCAACCATCAGGGCATTGCTGTATTTTTTATTCAGCTCACCGCCCTTCCCCATTAAAATAACGCCCGCTATAAGCACGAGCACAGTGGCGATCATCAGCGCCAGAATGATTATCGACATTATCCTTTACCCTTTTTCCTTATCACGCATCAGCCGTGATTTCTCACGATCCCAATCGCGATTCTTTTCGGTATCGCGTTTATCATGCAATTTCTTACCGCGTACCAGCGCCAGCTCCACCTTAGCCCGCTTTTTCTCATTGAAATAGATCGACAATGCTACCAGCGTCATCCCCTTCGTACGGATTTTCCCCAGTAATTTTTTTATCTCAACCCGGTGCAGCAATAATTTACGCGGTCGTTTTGGCTCATGGTTGAATTGATGCGCATGGGAATATTCGGGGATATTGGCATTAAAAAGATAGAGCTCATTATTCATTTCCCCGGCATGGGCGTCAATAATGCTGGCTTTACCGGCACGGATGGATTTAATCTCACTCCCGGCCAGCATGATGCCTGCCTCATAGGTTTCTTCTATGAAATATTCAAACCGCGCCTTACGGTTTTGCGCGGCAATTTTACGTAGTGGTTCAGGAGTTTCCATTTGCTTAAGTGATATAAGCCTTACCGAGTAAATTTGCAATCAATACTATTCTTAAGTCTTCGGCTCATCCCCTGATGGCTTAGACTTAGGATTATTTTCTGAAGACAATTTGTCATTATCTTCTTTTAACTTCCTGGCTTCTTCAAGCTCCTTGGCTTCTTTTAACTTCCTGGCTTCTTCCGCCTCCTTAGCCTCTCTAGCTTCCCTTGCCTCTTTTGCTTCCTTAGCTTCCCTTGCTTCAGCCTCCTTGGCCTCTTTAATTTCCTCTCCCTTTGCTGCCGCCACTTTCGCGGCGGCTTGCTTAGCCATTAACTCAGCATTCACCTTATTTTCCTCTAGCATAGAAGGCACGTTTAATGTTGGTACTGATAGTACACCATCATTATCACCGCCCTGGCTATCCCGCAACGGAGTTGAAGGTGCCACGGGACCTGATGAATAGCCTCTATTTCCCATTGGTGCGTAATGCGAATCATCGCCAAACAAATGATTCGCTGTGGTAATCATCTCTTTTGGCAATGTAGTGAGTTGCGACATTTCTTGTTCTATTTTTGCCAGTTGAGCATCATTATGCGCAAGGGTACCATTCCCCGCCAATTGATCTTTGAGAATTTGAGCAGAAATCAATTCTTCCTGAGCTTTGTTATAGGCTGCTTCTTTTTCTTTGGTAACCTTATTCACACGTGAGGTGCCCTCTTTAACCGCATCCAACCATGCTTTATGCGCAGTATCCCTCGCCTCTTCGGCACGCGTAATAGCATCATCATGGAAAGCCGTGTTATTCTTAAACTCATCTTTAAGACGGATTTCCTCCATCCATTTAGTAACTCCGCCGTTATTCATATCATTAGCCTGCTTCAGAACAGCCTCTTCCTGTTCCTCTATCTTCTGTTTCATCGCTGGTGTTACCGCATTCTTATCCGAACTCATCGTCTTATAATAATCATTATAAGCATGACTCAATGCTTCAACTTCATGGAGATATGGATTGAGATACTCTTTTGTCTGATCAGTAAGCGGTATGTGGTCAAATTTTAGCTGAGTATTCAGTATTTCGGCATTTGCGGCTGCCGCATTTACTTCCAGCGCTTTTATCTCCGAAGCGGACTGATTCTGACGTTTTGCTTCCTCTAATAACCGACGGGCGTCAATAGCATTATCCATTTGCGCCTTATGCTCGGCAAAGGCCACATCGGCATCCAGGACTCTGTTGGCTTTGGCCTGATCACGCTGCGCATTTATTCTTGCCAGTTCAGCAACGGCTTCGTCATGCTCCTTCTGCAATCTGGCAATCCGCTGATTCAACTCATCATCAGGTTTTTTCTTGAGTTTATTCTCTTCAATCAGAGCATTTTTCTGTGTTTCAAGCAAGTCAGCGACATTCCGTTGATGCTCCGCATCCAGGCTGTTTTTATTATAAACCCTCTCAGCGGCATCAGATGTTTCTTTTGACAGTAGCTTCTGAATATGGTCACCTTTCTCACTTTCCGCCCTGGTCGCCTTCGCCACGTTGATCTCAATTTCTTCTCTTGCCGTGATCGCACTTAAATGCTCTTTGATTGCATGGGCTATCTTCGCTTCCTCCGCCTCATTCACCACCTTACCTTCATGGGCCTTTATAAGATCCTCTTTTGCCTTTTCTTTTTCTCTCTCTAATGTTGTTGCTGCATGAAGCTTTTTACGCTCTGCATCGAGTTTTTCTCCTAATTTTTGCTTAGCCTTGTGCTCTGTATCTAGCGCTTCCTCATGGGCTTTCGCTAATTTCCGATTCGACTCGAATAATTCCTTTTTACTATTCTCACCAGCCTTTACTTCATCCTTCAGTTTAGCAATCTCTTGTTCATCATTTGCCTTCTGCAATTTAGTAAGATTAATCCTTACGGATTCCAGTTCCTTACTAATCTTATCTGTCTCAGCTTTTGCTTTGGCCGGATCGCTGATAGCGGCTGCTTCTTGAAGTTTGTCCTGCAACTCTTCAAATTTCTTTCGCTCTTCTTCTAATTTCTTCCTGTTAACAACCTCTGGCTCCTTAGCCTTAGCCGCCGCTGCCGCACTTGCTCTTATAGCATCCTGCTGGCGGCGCTGTTCTTGCAATGCATCTATTTTACCCTGCGCCAGATCACGTTCTTTCGTCGCCGCTTCTATCTCTTTTCTTGCTTTTTCCATGCGCACTTCATCAGGATTGATCTGAGGCCGCAATACCCTCTCCTGCCGCTGTGCTTCTTCTACAACAGCTTTGACCGCACTATTGGTCATAGCCTTCAGAGCATCAGCCCTTTCAATATCATGCGCCTGCTGGAGAGCAAGCGTTTCATTAACGGCTTTTTTCTGTTCAGTTTCCAACAAATTAAGCCTTTCAAGCGCTTCTGCATCTTCTTTCCCGAGTGGTGCAGTTTTACCTCTAAGAGCTGCAAGTTCTTTCTCAGTAGCTTCTAATGCCGCCATCTGTTCCTTATGCTGCTTATTCAGGTTATCGGTTTTAGATATAACCTCTTGTAGCTTATGCCCCTCAAGCTCAAGCTTTGCGATCGCTGCTGCATCCTGGGCAGGCGCGCTCTTGAGGGCGGCTATTTCTTTATTATTGGTTTCAAAAGCAGTCACCGCTGATCTTTCACTTATTCCCTGCGCTTTTAATTTAGCTTCAATCCGCTTGACATCTGTCTGCGCTTCGCTGATGTTTTTCTTTAAGCTCTCAACATGATCCGTTGATTCCTTAATCTGCCGTTCTTTATCTGCAAGCGCTGTGGTATTATATTCCATCTGCGTCGCATTTTTCTTCAACTCGACATCAACCGCATTGAGTTTCGCCTTAATCTCTAATTCCTTGACCTCATGCCTGTCCATCTTCGCTTTTAATTCATCCACTGTCTTCTGAGCAGCAGCATTGGCTTTTTTATCCATCTGAGTTAATGATAACTGCCCCTCTGCCTCACCCAATTTCTTCTTCGTTTCAGCCATCTTAGCCTGACGTTCGTCGAGAGCGGCTTGAATTGGTTTCCGTTCTACCTGGAGTTTTTCCTCTGCTTTAGTAAGTGCCGCAACCTTACTCTCGAATCTTTTTTTCTCTTTATTAAACAACCGAATATTCGATGTTTCTTCATGTTGCTGATGCTGATAGTCTGTTAATTCCCGCAGTTTATTGGAATGATCCTCTTGCGTTACCTTCTTATTTTTTAGTGTATCTGCGTCCAGATGATGCGATGCCTCATCGAATTCTTTCTTCGCAGCGGCTAACCTCGTCTCAGCTGCTTCCAAGTTATCCATTTCGTTACCACTAGCTCTCGCCATCGAACCACCGGTAATTCGCCTAAATGTATTAACCAGCTTCCGGTCAACATGCATTCCTATATGGTTTGCCTCGCTCAGATGTTTGAGTTCTTTCTCTTTCTGGCTCACACTATGTTCGAGGTCCTTAACCGTCTTTTCATGCGCTTCATGCGCCGCATGCATGTTCTGATAATGTTCTTCTGCATCACTAATCACACGACCATTTCCTCCAATATAAGCATCTTCAAGAGACTTTCTTGCTTCCTCTAAAGCATGCGTAGTGTCTTGTTGCTGACGCGCATTTCTAAGTCTTACTTGTGCATCTAATTTTTCACTATTCAGCCGCTCCATATTGCCGGCAAAATCATGCGTGCTCTTAGTGTTGTTCACAAAATCATCCATTTTCTTCATTCTAGCATGGACTTTTGATTGCCAATGTTTATAGAAGAAATCATCCCAAACTTTATCGTAAGAGACTTCACGGAGCGGGGTTTTCTTGGCTTCTGCAGCATTATGCTCAAGACCTCGGAGATTTTCCTGTATCCCGCGCGTACTTTCTTCCATCCCTTTGATTTCATGTTCCATGTTATGCGCTGCCTCTTTCGCACTGATAACATTAGCAGCAGCCTTATCGAGCGCTTTTTTCGCTGCGACAATCTCTGCTTGCTGGCCTGCAGTAAGATTAGCAAGTGGTCTACCAGCTCCAGCAGCTGCGATAACACGATTAACATCATTAGCTACAATGCCATGTCTACTCTGCAATGACTTAAATTTCTGATCTGCCGTAGCGTGATCGCTTTCCGCATTTGATATCCTATTTAATGCCTCTCTATAGCTCTCTTTCTTCTTACCAACCGCTGCATTTTGTCTACCTAATGCTTCTTTCATGTCATTAACTGCTTTTTGCGCCTGTTGATTTAATGCTTTATTACGCTCAGCTGAATAACCACCCGTAATCTTTTTACCAAAGGCGTCACCCGCATAATTAGCGGCCGCGAAAGGATCAAAGAGACCATGTGTTACCTTTAATGACGTACTGATCATGGTAGATTTGCCTGCAGCACTCACCCCACCACTAATCGTCTTTCGGATAGGATTGATAATAGGATCAGTGATGGCATGCCGGGCTTTACTGAGGGTAAGTGTTTTTATTAACTGCGCACGGGCACCTTTACCCTTTGCACCCCAGCTTGGAGTATTTGGACCTTTCGCAATATCATAGGCTCTACCAATGGTATTGGTGACCAGATTATTTGCCGCCCCCTGAATCAAGGCATTCGAACCACCAACCGTCGCTAGACCACGGGATAATGGCACCACCAGGTCCCAAAAACGGTCCAACACATAGATATAAACTCCCAGGACAAACACGTCCTGAAGATTGACGTATTTCTTATTATTGATCGCATCACCCAGCTTTTGATCATCCGCATATTCACTAGCGCCTGTATTTTGATCAACCGTTAGGTTTCCTGGAGTACCCAGCCAGCCATGGGGCGGATTATATGGCTGAAGAGACCCCACTGGATTACCACCATTATTCCAATTATCCCCGTAATCCGGATCAAGGAATGGCGCATCAACAAACCGTAAGTCCGTCGCTAAATAATCCGGCGGAACCGCGATCATATGGAATTGATCAGGGCGGATGCTGACCTGCCACCAGGGAATATAATAGTCAAGATAATTGAGGCATACGCGATAACCAACCGTATGGTATAATTGCTGTAAGATGAGATTAGAAATAAGCGAAAGTGCCGTAAATATAAGAATAGGCTGCAACATATAACTAAATAATTGCTGCATCCATGTCGTATAGAATGTCTTGGTCCATTCAAATAGGAAAAACACCAGAAATAACGGCGACAGCGCGATGAGAACACCTAGTGCCAACAGACATAGCATATACATCAGCGCTGCTCTCGCCAGCATAATTAGGAAGAGGAAGAGGAAGAGATACATCAACAGGCCGTAGACAAACCCGATTATAAAATCACCGGCGTCATTGGTCTGACCAAACATAATCGCAAAAATCTTGGTTGTCGTTTCAAACGAGAATATACTGTGCAAAATACTATCGAAAAAGACAACTCCGTTTTCGTAACCTCCATTATTACTATTGCCTACCGTTTGTCCTGTATTGGTCACGACGTTAATAATCTGTGTTAGACCCTCATTAAAGAGGCTAAAGAAGTGGGAATAGAAAATATTCCAGCTTGACTGGCTTATTAACGCAAGAATAACGGCTATCTTGAATATCCGTACAACCAGTTCACCTTGCGTTAGCTGTGTCATACCAAACATGAAAAATATGCAAACAAACATCACATAGAGCGTGAGCGTGGCACGCACGGCCCTAATGTAGTTATTGTTTCCCATTATATTGGTATAGACCATTTGGGTAGCGCTGGGAGTACCATTAACGGTGCTGCTGCCGACAAACTCATTACGCACGAGATTAAGGACAGTCGCAATCGGTCCACCCGTCACATCCTGCACCCCTTTTTTCATGACGACAATATAACCGCCAAAGTTATCATCATAATAATTATCATTTATCTTAAAATAAAGTTCTCCTTGCTGGAAATTTCCTTCGGCAGCATTCGCTTCAAATGGCGAATTACCAAACCATCCTCCGCAATGGTTGTATTCATCCGCCGCTGCAAACGCTTGTATAGGATGATGCTGCTCAGAGTGCGAATAGGGCTGAGATTGTATAGCTGCATTGCACTGGGTCCCATCATTTTCTAACTGATATGGTCCTAAATGCTGGGTCTCAAACCCATTATCTTCCGGATCACGCAATGTCGATTCTGATATATTAGGATCATAATTCGCAGACGTCGGAAGAGCGGACAGCATGTATAGAAACATACCATTCTGAAACCAGCATGGGGCATTCAGCACGTCGGCAGTATTGGTTTGCTTACGTTCAGGCGTGGTTGTAATCCATGGTTCTTGCTGATCCGAGAATGTGCAGGCATTCGAAGCATCCGACGAACTGCCGGGATCTGCCTGAGTAACGGCAGCCTGCCCTCCACCCAGCCAGGATGTCCATGTATTAGACGTTGTACCATTGCCGGCAAGAGGTGGTCCTATTTCAAAATAAATCGTATCGCCCGTTAATTGTTCCTTACTATCTATCCACTGAGAAACTTCTACACAATTCGAACATGAGGTAGGGGTCACATTCGTGCCTGTAGCAGGAACGGTAAGTTTTGGAAACCCAAAGTCATCCGCATCAATACAGAATCCCTCTGGATAGCACGATGCCAGGAGAACCGATAATAGCAGTAACGTACTATATTTTAATATTTTTTTCATTATCATAAGATAAACACTACTAATTCAATATCCAGTCCTAACGCATTGATCTACTTATTTACCGGGTATGGATGGAGCTGAAATTCCCGGCCGCTTAATATCACTACCGCCCCCTTTATTACCACCACCACCTTCTTTAGCTTTGCCTAAATCTTTTAGGCCCTCTACTTTTTTATTCATCTTATCCATCAACGCTCCACTGGTAGCAAACACATTTTCCTGGAAGTTTTCACCGGTCAGCAGTCCAACAACCTGCGGCATCATGTTAATAAAGACTTTGATCATCTGAACAACGATCAGCATCAATATGGCATTGGCAAATATGAGAATCGGATTAAACGATACGCCTCCACCTAAACCGGCTGGAACAGGATAGTGAATCAGGCATACAGGCAACATAAGCGTAATAAAGCTGTTCGCAGAAGTGGCTGGAAGAATACATGTAGGCTGCGTCGAAAATGCGAGAGACTGGTAGAATAAAACCACCAATATTTCATTCAATACCGCAAGGGTACATAATAAAAACACCGGCTGTAACGCAAAGTTAAGCATGGCGGAAATCCATGCGTCAAACATTGGTTTTGTGCGCGCAAACAATATCAGGGTAAGGAAAATTGGTCCTAATATAATCACCGATGCCAATGTAATCATCGCAACAATATAGCCAAGGAACGCTTCAATAACGACCAGGATAAACCAATACATACAGGTTAAGATAATAGCCAATATCACCCAGCCTAATATCGGAGCCGCCAATAAGGAAGCCATTTTTACCCAGGTAGAATCAAGAAAGAACATGCCGACTGATTTATCAAGGAAGCCGAATAATGCGTTTGGATTAGCATTGCCCGTCACATACCCAATCATCTCATCACGCCCGGTCGTAAATAGGGAATAGAGATAGGTATCGAAAAATTGCCAGCTCGTCGGTCCGATTAATATCAGCATAAGAGAAATTTTAGTGAAGCGTTCTAAGAAATCACGCTGGGTTTCTTGAATCATTCCTAATGAAAAATGAATCGCATGGATGACGAGATATAAAACCAGCGCGGCCCTTACAGCGTTAATATAACCAATATTCGTCACGATGTTATTATACATCGTTGCCACCGTAGAATTTAGTTGCGAGTTGATCGGCGTGAGTATCCAGCTCGAAATCTTACCAATAACGCCTGCAGGTTTTTGGTTAACTTGGATAAAATAGTTGCCGGTAAAATAGGATGAGAGATCAGCAGGAGTATCAGGACCGGCTGGCGTGTTACAATTATTAACAAAATAACATGCTGAATGATACATATTACGGATACGCAAATAAAGCTCTCCGGTCCCGAGATTATGATCTGCTGGCCCGCCCCCTCCATAACTATAGAACCCACCACCACCAGCAGGACTATTAACAGTACCCGCAACAGTTGTCGTTAAATTGCATGTAGTAGTTCCCTTGTCCGTAGCTTGAATGTTATTAATGCATGCAGGAGTACCATTACCACCTACAATAAAGCTATTGGTTCCGACAATCTCATACTCTACTGCTCCATAGTTAGCATTACCCGCACCATTTGTTAAAAAATTAGGCAATGCATTGAAACTGGCAGGAAAATTATTGAGGGCATTTTCAGGAATTGAACTCCCACCAGTTGTAAAATTCTGTGGTGCAAGAATATTGATATTCATCGGGCTTTGTGGGTTACCGTTTGTCACTGTTAAGAGATACGGCAGAGTATTATTTAAGGTGCCGTTATTAGGTGATGATGCTGCCCCCCCCATTTGATTCTGGCGATAAATAACCATTACTGTTTCCTGATGATGGCAGATTGGGTACCGTAAGCGTTGTAACAGAAGTGGTACACGTACTTGTAGATGGTGGCGACCCACTACAGGAATAGAAATTATATGTTGGTGATGTTGCGTTATTATTGCCTACAATAACAAAAGGGAACGTTGCTAGTGTTTCCGTACTGGTACCATTATCTATAGGAATAGTGTCAGGAAGATTAAAATAGAATTTGCTGGGAGAGCTGGAATTCGTTGAAACAGTCTGAGGCAAAATATTATCAATCGAGATAGAACCATAGATATTCAAATACACATAATCGTTCATCGACACACTGATTCCCGTATCAATCCACGCCGTACTGTTCGCCTGAATATTGAAGTTCTTTTGAACAACATCACTACAGTTTATATTATTCCCAACACCGGGGGTACAGCCTGGATAAACCGGCTGGGTCATACTCGTAGCATAACTTTGAAATGGCACTATAATGAACAGCCATACCAGACAGCCTATCCTACGATACCAAACAGCATGATTATTGCGGGAATTTCGA
>Ga0207006_1099_pt1 | contig 17520 bp, 22 predicted proteins | sample Alteio_BWMinCont_84_FD_153497 | JGI IMG/M metagenome (GOLD analysis project Ga0207006, IMG submission 153497) | Enriched cells from forest soil in Barre Woods Harvard Forest LTER site, Petersham, Massachusetts, United States -... | ecosystem: Environmental > Terrestrial > Soil > Temperate forest >...
TAGCGCCAGAAGTCCTTGAATCGTGTCGCGCTCAACTCGGTATATCGGACTGTGTGTTGGATATTGCGGTGACCCAGATAGGCTTGTAGCGACCTTGTGTCGTGCCCGTCATTCGCCAGCTTATAACCGCAAGCATGGCGCAGCATGTGAGGGTGCGCTTTGAAGCTGAAACCAGCCGCCTTGCCTAGCCGTTCGATCATACGGGCGAAACCGGCTGGGGTGAAGGGTGAGCCGCGCTCCGATACAAAGACGAAAGGCGATTTGGCCTCTTGGTCCTTTTGCAGGCGGCGGAGGGCCCGCAATTCATCGCCCATGATGGGGTGCGTGGCATCTGAGCCCTTTTTAAGGCGGCGGACGGCCAGTGTGCCCTTTTCAAAATCGACTTGGCTCCATTGGAGGTCCACCAGTTCCGAAACCCGCAAGCCGTGCCGATAACCGACCAGAACCATAAGGCCGTCTCGGCTGCCCCAGCGGTTGCCCTTAGCCGCCTTCATAAGCGCCTCAACTTCGGCCTCCGTCAGCCATTCGCGGGTGCGGCCCATTGCCTTGTTTGACGCCCGGCCCCGGGTAACTGTTCGTTTTTCGGCTACCGGCGACGTGAGCTTCACGAGTTTCAGGTGCGTCTTTGCCATGGTTTCCGTGCTCCGGGCTTAATCAAGTGTCAGCAAAATAGCCCAAATACGAACAGTGAGTCCAGAGCCTTTCTGCCTTAGGTGGTGAAAGGCTGGGCTATCCCTGTCCTAGCCCGACCGATGAACGCCCGAAGGGTGGACGCCAGCTCTGGCGCGGCTGGGCATCGGCGCGTGAGTGACTCGAACTATGATTCCCTCTGCGGTGTGATCCTCCTCCTGAATTTCAACCGTGGATGCAATGCTCTCATCCCAATGTTCGACCTTCCGAACAAAGTCCCGCATCAAGTCCGTGGTGATTTCGGCATCGGGATAATTCTTGACGATCTTATCCCTTTTGAATTCGGATTTCGTCTTGCCGTGGGAATGAGTGGTGTAGCGGATTGCGGCGCAACCAAGTTTCACCATAGCGGCATCAACTGTTTCAGCCGGAATCCCGGTATCAAGGTCCAGAACCATGGAATGAATTGACTTGACGGCGTTCTTGAGCCGCCGCCCGGGGGCCATGTCCCCCGGTATGAATGCCGGTCCGTCTTTATTGCCTTCCAAATGCTTGCAAAGCTTCGCCATGAACTGGCCCAGTGGGCCTTTTTTTGGCTTCCAGCTTTTGGACTCGCGATTGCTGCCGAGGGTTACAATGATTTCTTGTTCGTAATCACCATCGTTATATGGCGTCAGCATCACGGCATCAGCGTATTTATCTGGCGGGGTCTGGTCGGCAATAGGCATGGCAATAGTCTTCCGTTTGCCGAGCGGTGCTCGACATTTTTTGAATTCATTGGCGCATATTGTGAGGCAGGTTAGATCATAAACGCGCTAATATGTCAATGGGATCAAAGACTTAGCGTTTAGGTTAACACTTTTGTCGGCAAGTCATTGTGCGACTTTCGTTTCTGCCGTTCGCACACCTTCACCGCATCGACCAGCGCTTCCACCAATCCCATGACCGCTGCTGCATTATCTAGGAGGACGGCCCGCCCTCCCAAATCCGCTGCGAGCGGTGACGCGTCAAATTCCATCAAATGTATTTGGGAATCAGCCCCAACGAACAGGGTCCACGCTTTTCGATATGGTTTGTCTGCGCTCGGGCCAACAATTAGCCGAACTGGCTTGGCGGAGGCCGCATACAATTCGTCCAGCTTTTGAACTGTCTCCAATATGAGCGCCTCGGTTTCATCGAGAGTTCGAACCGCGTTGTGGTATTTTTCCAGCAGCGCTTCAAAAGGCGATGGTGCTTTTAATTTTCCATAGCTGCGAGTCGGCGTGATCGACTCGAGATGGGCATCCTCGACCGCCTTTAACGTTTCTGAATATGACGCAGGGGGATGGTACTCACGCATTGGATTTGTCACCACCCGCAAGTCCCCATTTCCGTTCCAGCCGTGATGCTATGTCCTCGTACCCTAACTGGCGCATGAACGCTACGACATGCAATTTCTTGAAAAATACTTCACCGTGAATGAATATGTGCGGCGGCATTTTTTTCTTGCGACTACTTTCAACTATCTTCTTTCGTTGTTCCAAGTCGAGTAGTTGCGAGAACTCTTCCGGACGGCAAAAATGTACCGCGATAAGCTTCATGAGGTCCCGCCACTGGTGATCCCATAGCGAACTTGTTTCGGCTGGAAAGAACGATGGCATCTTAGTCCACCTGAGTCATATAGATGGTCGCGCTGGAGTCGGTGATGAAGCTCATTTCGTCATCCCCGAACATTTCAATCTGATACGGGAGTCTCCCAATGATGTAGGCGGATTCGGTGGTTGCATCGGAGTTCATTTGGACGAAACAATCCGCCGTCGCTGTCATTATGTACTTGCGACGGGCAGTTTCAGGCGCGTCAGGCGTAAACCTGTCGCCCTCAGCGGGTGCCGTGTCACTCGCTGTCAGGACGGTTGTGACCCCGACGAATCCTAATTTCGTGGACATTTGTTATTTCACTTTCGTCTTTTTGGTTTTTGCAGCGCGGCGCTTCGGTGCGGGCTTGGCCGGGCCATACCCCAGCGCCGCAAGTTCTGCGATAGTTGAATCCCACACTCCGCTCAGGTGCTTCGCCGTGTCTCGCGCCGTGTTTCGCGCGGTCTTTGCTTTGGATTTCAAAAATGAGCGTAAATACGCCCTATAAAGGTCGTTTGCCATGTTAGAATTCTCTAGTTTAGATGATGGGGCTTTTGGGGGAGCGGGTTTAAAGGCTCCACTGCTATTCTGCGCGCGCCGTGCCCAGTAGTTGGCGCTATCTATTTTCTAAAACTATTTCTATGTAACCCTATCTTGAGACCATGCCACATCTTGACATTCGAGTCAAGATAATTTTGCGAATCTGCGCGAACTTTTCAAAATCGGATTCCATCATCGCGAATACGTTCATGGCGATTGGCCCGGGATGATTCAAGCTTCCATAGATGCTTCAGCGGGAGTCAATTCGCGATACCAAGGGCGGCAGCCGTCATGCCGATGGTCTTGATGCTGGTTATCCCAACCGACATTTATCATCATCATCACCACCGTGGCGGTGACCGATGCGAATAAAGCGCATTAGGGTTTCTATAAACGCTTCCGGCCTCTTTTCACCGCGCCGATTCAAACAATTGCAGCAATGCGTTGGGCCTTGCATGTCACGAAAACTTCGGCACGCGTGACATTCACGCGCAAATTTCGCGGTATGCCGCCAAATTTCTCGGGGATCGGATTGAACTAAATTTAATGGAAGGCTGAAATCTGAGGGCTTGCTCGATTGCAAATGTCACGCGTACCGAACTTTCGTGACATTGGAATTTCGGCCTGTTGCGCGTCGAGAGCGTAGAAGGCTTTATCGTGCTCATGAGTTCTGTGACTACACCAACCGTCCAGCCCGAACCCCGGGCTAAAGTTCACGCGCTTTCAACCCATCCCCGGGGTATGCGCCTCCCGGTCGCCGCTGAGTATATTGGCGTTTCCCGTTCCAAATTCCTGCAATTGGTCACCGATGGCCTTATGCCAAAACCCTTCAAAATCGGGGGTGTGACCCTCTGGGACCTCCGAAAGATTGACCCGGCCTTTGACGAGTTGTCCAATCGCGAGGAAGAGTCGGTCTGGGACCATATTCATGTCTAAAAGGCACAAAGGGCGGCTTCCGAGGTACGTTATTGAAGACAAGGACCGCTACGGCAAGGTCCGCATCTATCTACGTAAGCCGGGACAGAAAAAGGTGCCGCTGTTTGGCTCGCCTTGGTCGCCGGACTTCATGGTCCAGTATGGCAAGGCGTTAAATCAGAACGCCCTCACAGGCGAGGGACCGGACGCCGAGATAGCCACGCCCGAACAACGGCCCAAGCTTGGCGCTGTATATGGTTCTTGGAAGTGGCTTTGCCACGAATATATGCGGAGCGCGGAGTTCAAGAGCCTGAGCGGCACCACCCCCAACACACGGCGGCTCATTTTGGAATCGACATGGGCTGAACCTATCGTCCCCGGCTCAAAGCACCTTTACGGCGAGATGCCAATTCCCAAAATGACTCCTTTAGCGGTACGCGTACTCCGCGACCGTAAAGCGAAGTTCAAGACCGCCGCGAACGATAGGCGGAAGATCATGGGATATGTCTTCCGGTGGGGCATGGAAGCTTATTCCCACCTTGTCCTGATAAATCCCGTCCGCGATGTTGCTCGGCTTAAGCACAAAGTGAAAAACGTCCCCCCATGGACTGAGTCCGATTTTCAGCAGTTTATGAAAAAGTACGGGGTTGGTTCAAAAGAGCGCCGCGCCATGGCGTTACACCTCTATACAGGCGCGCGCGGCTGCGACGTTCGCCACTTCGGACCTCAGCACATTAAAAACGGACGGTTTGCCTTCACTCAGCAGAAGACCGGCGGTGAAGTTGATATTCCGGTGTTGGACGAATTGGCGCGGGAACTAGCGCTTGCGCCAAAAGATGCCCTCGCTTTTATCCTGACGCAGCATGGAAAGACGTTCTCGCAAAAAGGTTATGGCAACTGGTTCAACGGTAAGGCCCGCGCTGCCGGGCTCGCAAAGCGCACCGCGCATGGAATCCGCGCTGGTGCCGCCACGATTGCCGTCAACAACGGCGCTTCAACTAGGATGTTAATGGCAATGTTCGGCTGGATGACCGAGGACATGGCGATCCGTTACACGAAAACGGCAGACCAGAAAAAATTGGCTGATTCTGGAATGAAGCTCATCCGGCTGGTGCAAATTGGGAGTTAAATAGTCCAACTGGCACTTTTAAATTTTCCGAGTTGGACAATCCGGCCAAAAACCCAATCGGATCAACGAGAACAGGACGGGGATGGTGCGCCCTAGGGGAGTCGAACCCCTCTTGCAAGAATGAAAAGCCTGGGGCATGGCAGCCGCAACAGGGGGTTAAACTGCCAAACCCGAAAAATCCGCACCATACGAAATCAATGGCTTATCCTGGGTGCTGCCAAACCGTATCCTGAACGGCATTTCGTCAAACTCGGGAGCCTGAGCTGCAGCTGACGCGCCCGGCAAGGAGTGCAGCCATTGCCGATCCCATCGCCCCGTCCCTCACCGCCCTCCACAACGATCGCGTCGTGCTCTATGCCTAAACGTAGGCGAACAAACCGCTGCCCGTTATGCTTGTGCCCAGGGATAGGAACAACCATACCCACATCCCCAGGGCTGAGCCGATTTTCCTGATCCGCTGCGTGGCCTGATTGGGCAGGAACGGGCGCCTATGCGGCCCTAGCGACGGCGAGGCCCGCCTAGCACCCTGCCCTTGCCGGTTCACAGGTGGCCCGGCCCGGGGCCAGGCCAGCTCGAATCCGAAATTCAAGCCAACGGCTGGCTATCGGTCACGGCAGACACTGGCCTCGTCTTCGATTCCGACAATGACAGCAAATGGCAGCGCGCCCTTGCAAAGCTCGGCGTCAGCCCGGTGTTGCTCTTCGGCGACATCGGACACGCTTGAGCGGAGCCGATGGCAGTCAGTCCCAGAGCCGATTGGCGTCGAATTCGAGCTTCGCAGCCTTCAACTCGGCAACCAGCTTGTGTCGCCACCCCCCTGCGTCATCCATTTCCGTGTAAATAACCCCGAAAAGATCCGACGGAATTTCCACGTCACCCTTGCGCAAAAGGCAAACACGCCCGCGTCCTAGCTTGCCGCTAAAGTAGCCCAGTTCGAACAACACATTCTGCCGAGCCCGGACGGTTTGATCGTGCCCGACCGTTCCGCCGACATCGTCCGGTGTCATCAAAACGACGGCAAATCCGACTTCGCCGGCGGAATCCTCAAACTTCTCTATAATGGTGCGACCCTTATTGGGCTGCTCCATGAGTACGATAGCCTCCAGGCCCAGCTTCTCAAGAAAGCGGGCGAGGCCCTGCAGAGCGGCATCGTCATGCCCATGGACAATGAACACCTTGTTCGAACCTGGTATCACGAGTCGCTCTGCAGGTTTGCCGCGACTGAGAACGTATCGTTTGAACTCCCGCGTGAAGGGGATGATGAGATCCCGGGTCATACCATGAACGCCGGCGATGATCTTGCTGCCAGAATAAAAAAAATCATGGCCATATTGAATGGCCTGGTCGGGATCGTTGCCAAATACGTCCATCAGTTTCAGAAACAGACCGAGTTGTAGGTTCGGATCGTCCGGCCACGCCAGCGTCTGACTTCCCACCATGCTGCCACCAGTGCCGCGGCTTTCGGCCAGGAACGCATCGAGATCGGCTTTGCTGGCCAATTCTTGATTGGCGACCTCCAGATCCGGGCTGTGGAGAAGCTGCGCAATGCGCTTCAATGGGCGTTGGAAATTCTGCTGCCCAGCGGCCTGCAGATCTAGAAGCGCATGGTTGATTTCGGTAAATACGTCCGTCCCGTCACTCATCAGCATTCTCCTTGTCGCTAGCGCCGAGACGTGAGGCGGCGGCCTTCTGAATGATGGCCTCGCGAAAGTGCTCTTTAGACTGCACAATTAAGGGTGCCACGAATGGGTTGTCCGCATACTGGCCGACTCGCTCGTCGATCGTCTGCTCGACCTTCTGGATGGCCGCTTCGATACTTCCTGGGTCATTGGGATTAAACTGGACGGTCGTCAGATCGCCATCCAAGCTTGCCAGCGCTTTCTGTGCTTCCTCCAATTGCCGCTGGAACTTGTCTAATCCGGAAAACACCATGGCCTTTTACCTCTCGACGTCGTCTGCCATCGAACTACCCTCTAGGCCGCAGCCGCCAAGGCGAGCCCCAAGCCAAGCACCGCGACGAACGTGATAGTCTTCACTTGCGGGCTTTCTAGTGGCAAGCCATGACAATACTGGACCAAGTAATCGCAATTGAAGTCGATCGCATCGTAGGGCCGAACAGCAAAGGCTTCGCGGGCACGGCGAACCACGACCTGCCAAGGCAACATGCTCGGATACGATACCGAGTCAAATGGCCTGCCGTCGGCGAACTGCCAGACCGGCTCCTCAATGATTCCCTCCGGCCCGAATGAGATGACGGAGAAATTCCACTGGGGGTGTGGAGCCAGAATTCCTACATGCTGGGGCACAAGCAGGGGCCCAAGTCGCACGCCCACTACCGAACCTAGCTGACTGCGAAGAAATTTAGCGCGAGATGGCCCCATAATGGTTTTCCCTCCTTGTTACTCCACAATAGCGGCGTGCTGAAATGCCTGTGTCTTGAAATCAGTGCCATGGCGGGAGGTAAACAGGTTGCGGCCCACACCGCCGGCATTTGTCGCCCAAACATGGTTCGCAACGGCCTGGTATGCCAGGATCGATTGGCCATGGGGATGATCGTACTGGCTGTCCACGCCGGCGCTGACCAGAACGGTATCTGGACTGATGTTCAACAGCGCCTTAGGATAAACGCCAGAAATGGAACCATGATGAGAGGCCGCCATTACATCAGAGCCAAGATCATCGCCGAACAGGCGGCTGATCGTCTCCCAACGATCGATTTCCGTGTCTCCCGTCGCCAGGTAACGGAAGCTGTCGGCGTCGTTGCCTACAATTTTCGCCACGATGCTGCAATTGTTGGAACTGTCCATGTCTTCATAGTGCGGCGAGAACAGTTCAACCGAAAAGTGTTTGCCCAAACCGGGAATGACGCGTGACACCATCTTGTCGAGCCGAACGGAATGGCGAATGAGTGGCCTGGAAGTACCGGCACGGCGGCGCTCATGCTTGTTGATCGAATTGAACACGGCCGTGGCGCAATCCGTGTCTTTGTAATACTTCGGATACATGATCCACGCCGGTTTGAGGTTCGACAGGATCCACTCAACGCCGAGATCGTGGGCATGGTCGGAGTCGAACCCGGTCAGGATGAGGCCGCGCACGTCGATGCCCTTGAAGTAGAGCGCCAGGCTTTGCTGGATTTCCTCCGGGCTGACATTCTCGCATTCCGGCATATGGGCATCCACTACAATGCCTTCGCCGCCGATCCGAACGCCAGCAAGCGCACCCTGATCGACAAAAAAGCGTTAAAACGTCCATAGCCGACGCCTCCCCTTCTGGCTCAGGCAAGACAGTAGCTGCGTGTTGCAGGCCCGCTCGGTGGCAATCAAGGCCGCCCGCGCACTAGCGAAATTGCTCTTCCCCAATTCCTTGTTCACGGGCTCCAGCGCTTCAGGCGGATCCCGCAAGGTCACCGTGCAGGCGCCATCCGCCTCGGGATCGCGCAGCACTACGACTTCCTGCACAGAACTATTGGCGAGGATGATCCCGCCGCGCCAATAGATGCCGAGCTCCTTGGATTGAAGGGTCTTCACCTTCGGGAAAAATTGGCAAATAACATCCTGGTCGAGCACGAGATCGGGATTCCCGACGATGGTGTCGGTAGGTGCGCGCTTTTTTCTGGGCAATGGCCGCTCCGTGGTGGGCCACACTAGCGGGGCGTCAACAATTGTCACCGCGCGTGCTGGAATTTCGTAGACATTCTCGTCCCCCCGACGCATCAGGTAATTTTTGAATACGTAGCGCTCAAGGCCCTTCCCGCCCGGTACCTTCTCCGTCACCAGCAGCGCGAAGAAGAATCTGGTGTTGTGCTTGTTGTGCTCTACCGTCCGGCGATAGGTATCGATGTCGCCGCCGCTGAGATGTTTCAACCCGTTCACGTGATGGGTATGCCAATTTCCCAGATGCTCGATCTCGGGCACGTGATCTTCCACTTGCCGGAAGACCAGCTCCTGATACGCCCCATCTTGCTTGAAGTAGGTTTGGGTCCGCTGGGCATTCGGCCCCGGTTCAATGATGCCGCTCACCGCCAGACTGAGATCGTGACCGGTATTGTTATAGGTACCCAATATACGGCCACCCGTTTCGTCGACATTGTACCGATCGCATTCATCGAAGATCGCCTCGATCGCCGCGCGCGGGATCTCCAGCCTTACATCGTCGGCGCGCGTGAACATCATGCTCCGTCCTCCTGGCAAACCCGGCACTCAGCAACGGCAGGCATATTGAACCGATCAATCTGGAAATGCTTATCGAACGGATGCACCGGCCGATTACCCCAGGCGAGATAGTTTTTCTCAATCGGCTCCATGTTCTTCGGCCGTTCGGGAAGCCCGCGCGCGATCGCGTCCAACGCATACCGCGTATGGAAATTGGTGATGAAGGCGATGTCGACATTGAGGCCCGGCGAATCCTTGATTTCCGTCACCGGCAGGCCGTACATCGCGTCGCGCTCTTCCTGGCTGACAAGATCGATTTCACGAATACGGTCGCGCAGCGGCTTGCGCTCAAGAAACATTTCCAAGCAACCAAGGCATCCCGAATTCCCAGGGCGGTAGGCATAGACCTCGCCGCCAATGCCGCGGGTGAACACCCTGCCCACCACGAAAGGCGTTCCGGTCCGCACGCAGGCTTCGTTCAGTCGGTAACGCGAAGATTCATTGTCCGTCGCCAAAATCACCACCCCGGCACCGCGAACGCGATCTTCCAGGTCCGGTAAGGCCATCAAATCGGCATTGTGGATCTCGGCCTGAATATCCGGGTTGCGGTCTTTTAAAAGATCGGCGACCGCCTCGGTCTTATTCCAACCGACATAGCGCAGGCCGCAGGCATGCCGAATGACGTTCTCCTCGCCCAGGGTCTGGTTATCATAGAGGGAGAAGTTGCGCAGGCCCGACATAGCGAGCTGAAGTGCGACCTGGCTTCCGCCCGAGCCGCAGCCTGCGATGATCACTTTGGCGTCGCCGAGCAGGCCCACGTCGTAGAGACGCTCGATGCGTTCAAACAATCTGCTTCTGCTGTCCATCGTGCGTCCCCAAATGCGGCCACTGGCCGGTTCGTTTCCATGTTTCGTAGCGGCCAATCCAGCGGCGTGCGTAATCCAGCGCATCGCATGCAGTGTTTTTGCCGGGGTTCCAGGTGCTCATGACACCGAAAATACATAGCGCGCCATCCGTGAAACGGTGCGGGGCACGTTCATCAACGGCGTCGACATAAACCCGCGGGCATGCGTTGGGATAGTTGTGGGGAAGCGTGATCTGGACCGTGTAGATTACATCCCCATGTTCGTGCTTGATGCGGATGGCGACTTCTTTATTGTCGGTGATCGTGGTGTTGGCCACCTCGCCAGCCCGCAACAGCTCGTCGAGCTCGTGTGCAATACGTGCCGGCGATATGTCCGGCAAAAAAACCGAAATCGGTACTAGGCAGGCCTGCCGGCGCCCGTTGCGCTCTATCACGAACGCTTCACCGCCCTCCACGACCCGATCCAAAATCTCGCCGGGCCGCGACCTCAGCTCCGTCATCGGCAGAGGAGTAAAATCGAGTGTCATCCCGTGTGTCTCAGCGAGGGGCCAGGCCACCGGCCAGTTGCGACATAGACTTCATGCTTATTCAGCCAGACCGCTGCCTCCGCAAGCGCGTGTTTCACATCGTGGCGTGCCGGATTCCATACACTTGGGTGCATGTAACAAATGTGGCCAGCCACATACATGTGCATTCCGTGCTTCACGGTCGGCGCGACCACCGTCACCTTGGGCATGACCGAAGGATATCCGGCGAAAGTCATATTGATTGCATAGACGCGCCCGACCGCGGTCGCGAGCAGGGCTTTGATGTAAAGCCCGCCATCGGCGGTGGGGTGGATATCGATGTTGGGAAAGTGGTTGGCGGCCTTTCGGATGTCGGCCTGGACGCGCTGCAGGTCCATTACACCCGCTCCCCATACTCACCGCCCAGGTCTTCGCGCATCGTCAGCGGCTTGCGATTGCCGCGCTCGGCAGATGTTGTGGTGTCCTTCGCGCGCACCTCGCCGCTCGGCAAGATCTCGATCTCGACCTCATCTTCGCGCTGGAGAATTGCCTCAAGTTCCGCAATGGATGGCCTGGCCATTGAATTTGTTCTCCTTATGTCTACAATCGCACGATCAAGCGACCGATCGGACAATCTCAAAGTTCCTCAACTGTGTCAAGACAGGGGCAAGTCTCGTGCTCAGGCCCGGGCTATAGGGTACCGGAGGGGTAATGATGGACGTTGCCGCAGATCGCGACGAACCCGCCGCCAACCAGGGTTATGGATTGGCCCTCTCGGGCGGCGGCATGCGCGCCGCCGTGTTTCATCTGGGCGTATTGCGATGCCTCGCCACCCGCAGCGCCCTGGAGAAGGTGACGCGGCTTTCAACCGTGTCGGGTGGGAGCCTGGTCGCCGGGGCTGTAATTTCTGCCAGCGGCCTAAAATGGCCGGCATCGTCGGTCTACCTGACGACAACCTATCCCGCCCTTCGAGAACTGTTGACCACGCGCGACCTGTTCAGTCTCCGGGCACTCGGCGTCGGCGGCGTGTTGCGCAACAACATTAGACTCCTCCATGGCCGCGCCAACATCCTGGTCGACTTGCTTCATCACCAATGGAAGATCGACGCCAAGCTATCTGACCTACCCGAGTCCCCGGTGTGGTGGATCAACACAACCTGCATCGAGACAGGCAAGAATTGGCGATTTTCGAAACGCGAAATGGGTGATTGGAAGTTCGGGCGGCATTACGCGCCGCCCTTTGATCTGGCAGAAGCCATGGCGGCGTCAGCGGCGGTACCTTACGTGATCGGTGCTCTGCAATTCAAAATCCCGCAAAGCGGTTGGTATGCTACTGATCCTGCAACACGCGCACCCCTCAATCCCATCATCCCGTCCCTGAACACCGTTCGCCTATGGGATGGCGGGGCCTACGAGAATCTCGGGCTGGAACCGCTATACAAGGCAAGCCAAGGCCTAATCGGTTGTGACTTTATGATTTGTAGCGATGCTTCCGGTCCATTGCCGACAGAACAATCGCGCCCCCTTGCAAAACTCCTCAAAGGTCAACTCGCCAGTCCGAGGCTATTCGATGTCACCAGCGACCAGATCCGCGCCTTGCGAAGTAGAATGTTCATGGACTCCGTCACCCGTGGCGATATCCGCGGCGTACTGCTCCGAATGGGAAATTCCATGCGCGATTTGGACATCAAAACTGGCGTGACCCGTCCCGCAGCCGAATATGATAATTTCCTATCTGACAAAGAGGCCGCGATGGCCGCAACCTATCCGACCGATCTCAATTCGCTCTCGCCCATCGCTTTCGACCGGATCGCGCGACACGGCCATGAAGTCGCTGACGCCACGTTGACAGCATACGCGCCGCAATTTTCCTGAATATTCGTTGCTCAATCTTGAGGCTTGGGGTTTCTCCAGTTAGAGCTTGTCTTGCAGCTTCTTGATCTCGCCCAACCGTTCGGCATCTGGCTTAATTTTCGTGAGTACACGCTGCGTAGCATCCATGCTCAACCACGCGGGACCTGCTTGGCCCCGGACGTGGTCAACTTTTAGCAGCAACGCTGCACGCTCAGCTCGCGTCGCTGGGCGTGAATATATGAGCGTCGCCGCTTCATCGACGAGATGCTCGAAGGCACTTGAGTGCCCGCCCATCGAGTAGATGTCTTGCTGGGTGACAGACGCCACCTCAAGCACAACCTCACTCTGTTTGTTGCTGTAACGTCCGGCACCATCCTGGTAGCCATTGATTGCGGCTTGGTTCTGTTTCAATGCCGCGAGGAACTCGGGTGCTTGGTACAGTTCGTGCAGATTTACGACGACGCTTTTGGGCTGCGGATACACGCAAAGGATGACGCCCTGATACCCTTGGCCCTCGGGCGGAACTCCGCCCTTGAAGGCCTTGGCAACCTCGACATCAATCGTCCAAGACGAAATTTTCTCAGTTAAGCGATCCTCGCCGATCAGGTTCCAGACCCCACCTTTGGGCAGCGCGATTTGTCGAAAGCAGCATAGCGAGCACGTGCGGTACTGTTCTGGAAGTTGCGCGATCGCCTCTTTCAGAATCTGTCCGCGCCGACGATTCTGATCGGCATCGCCACCACGTTGCCAATCGCTGATAGCTTTTAGTAACGGAAGGGGAAATGTGTCAGACATGGCTCACAGCGCTCAGTTACTAGATCTTTTCATTTTAGCTTGGCCAAAAACACCGCGCTAACGCTTTGAGCTCACGCGGCTATTTTGAGCGTAATAGTGTATTTTCACGAAAATACACTGCCAAAGTTACCAATTTTGGATGGTCTTGGGGCCGCTTTCAGCAGCAACGTACCAACCGTGCAACCCTCTTTGTGACATCGCTCATGTCACGCACGATGCATCAACGATTGGGCGTCGAGCATACTGGGAAGATCATATTGCACGGATTATAGAGTGATGATGACCCAATATGTCAAAGATTTCGGAAGCGCCCGCGCCCTAGCCGCCGAGATTGCCGCGGGGCGGCTTACATCCGGCGATCTGGTTGAAAGGGCACTCACACGTATTGCCGAGGTGGACGATGCGGTTCAGGCTTGGGCCGTGGTGCTTGCCGAAGGAGCACGTGCGGCGGCGCGAATGCTGGATCAGGAAGCGCGTGACGGCCTACTGCGCGGACCACTGCACGGAATTCCGATCGGAGTAAAAGATGTGATCGACGTGGCAGGGGTGCCCACGCGCGCCAACTGCCCCGCCCTCGCCAACCAGCCTGCGGCTGCCGATGCAACGGTGGTTGCGAGTCTTCGGGCGGCGGGCGCCGTGATCATGGGCAAGACCCACACAACCGAGCTCGCCTATTTCGAGTCTGTGCCGCCGACACGCAACCCGTATGACCTCTCGCGCACGCCCGGAGGGTCTTCCGCCGGCTCGGCTGCCGCCGTCGCTTCGGGTACCGTGCCACTGGCGCTTGGGACACAGACGGCGGGATCGGTCAACCGTCCGGCTTCGTATTGCGGCATTGGCGCATTCAAGCCTTCCACACTCGCCGTCGCGGGGATAGGCGTCTTGCCCCTCGCGCCCACCTTCGACACCGTCGGCGCATTCGGCAGCTCAGCGGCCGATGCGGCCCTGCTCGTCGGGGGGTATGTGGCAGACCATTTGCGATTTGGCACAGTCGATTCGCAAGGCAGCCGAATCGTAGTGCTGCGTGATCCGTTTTTGAATCGCGCCGCCCCTGAGATCAGTGCCGCGTTAGGGGCCTTCGCCGCCCGTCTACATATTTCCGGATTGTCGACAGACGAGATTGCATCACCAGTGCCGTTAGAAGATTTACAACAAGAACACGGGGTTGTGATGCTCGCCGAACTAGGTCGTTACCACCGGTGGCTACCCCGAGAAAAGCTTGCGCCTCGTTTAGCGACCGATATTGAAGTCGGTCTTGCTATTTCCGACGCGCAGTATCACCGCGCGCTGCGAGCCCTCTCCGCCATGCGTTCCCGCTTCTGGGGATCGTTCGGCCCGACGGATATAATATTATTGCCGGCCGCCCCCAGCGTTGCCCCAGTTGGGAACGCTACGGGAGACCCTGCTTTCGTGATTCCAGTCACCGCACTTGGCGGTCCTGTCGCCTCAGTTCGGGCGGGACCAGGTCTCCAGAGCGGGATGCCGGTAGGGGCGATGCTCACCACCAGCCCCGGCACCGACGCTCGGTTGGCGGCATTCCTCTGGCGTGAAGCCGATCCCTCCTTGGACCTGTAGAGTCGGCTAATATCCGCTATTGGGTCATAAGCGGCCATTCAGCCAATGTCCGCTTTGCGCCATGTGTGGACGGCTCTCCGTTGGCAAGGGTTTTCTTGATGTTCTGCCCTTTGGTCGGTGCGGCCATGTGTGCGGCCTGTTGATGCGGCTCACATTGGCCGCTGGCCATAATGCCTTCCGCGGAGACGGGTCCCGACCAATAGCACGCGCTCGAGGCGCTTTGGCGCAAATGGGTTTTCCCGCTCTCGGTTTCGACTGCTGGTGCATTACATCGCAATTGCCCTTCCCAAACTCTGCCTGGTGCTGCTGCCTAGGCCGCAGCCACCTAAGGCCCTCTATATCGTTCGCCTCCATCTTGCCAACCCCTACAGTCTGGCGGGTTGGTGGAGAGCCGTCCACGGCATCAACAGCGGACATTCGGGGTCCCCCTCGCTACCGCCAAGACCTGATCTTACTTCGAGGCGCCAGCCATTTAGCGCAGCATCTGGCTAACTCAGACCGCCAGAGGTCGAACGCGTTTGTTCAGAGCGCCGACGAATGCCGCCGGATTGGTAAAGCAGGCATAATGGCCACCATCAATCGGAACAAACGCCTTACCGTTGGATTTAACCTTGTCGAAATATTCTTCGGCCACAGGGAAAGGTGTAATACGATCCTCCCGTCCCTGAATTAGGATGTAAGGAACCTTTAAATCGAGGGCACTTGTCATCGCGTCGAATGACTGCGTTTCCTGACTGATCTTGCCAGCTTCAAAAAGATAACCCGCCAGCCAAGTCGCCGCTGCTGGTTTTGGATGCTCTGGCGAGCCCATGAATTCGCTCAGACGATTCATATAGGGCTGGTCTGGCGGCGACAGGATTGCCCATTGATGTAGTGCTTTTATTTCAGCGGCATCATGGGTGGCCGGAACGTTTGCCTGCTTTTCCTGCCACTCTGCCCCTCGGGCGACGCTTACGACTTGGCCGGTTCCCACAAAGGCGTAAAAGAGATCCGGCCGCCGCTGCGCCACCTTCAGTCCCAGCACAGTGCCTGCGGACTGGCCCACCAGCACGAGCTTCTTCTTCCCCAATTTCTTCAGCACATAATCCGTCAGTGCTATGGCATCGTCGGTGAGACGATCCAAGCTTATGTCGGGCGTGGCCTTTCCATTCTTCTCATAGGTCTTGCCAGCGCCGCGCTGATCCCAGTTGACGACCGTGAAATCGCGTTCCCATGGCTTGAATTCGTCCAGAAATGGCGACTGCGCTTCGCCCGGACCCCCATGTAAGAAAAGAATCACGGGATTGCGGACGTCCTGCCCCTGAATAGCGACCCATTGGTCAATGCCGCCAATGCGTACGAAGCCAATTTCGTCGATTGCTTCTGCGGCAAGAGATTTGTTGGCAAAGCACAAAGGTGCTGCTGCAGCCATTTGAAAGGCATGCCGACGCGAGACTTGTGTCACGAATGGCCCCCCAGATTGGAGGGACAAAACTACTGCTATTTGCTGCTTTAGGTCAAAAGCGGCCCTCACCGCTGTGCGCGATTGGCGGAATTTCAAGGTAATCGATAATATGTGCGTATGCTCCGCTATTATTGTCTAATACCCGATATTTCCGGCAAACGCGTTCTGGCAATCCCCGCCGGTGAAGGAAGCTGGACGCTGCCCGCTTTCGAGCAGGATCGTGATTGGTTCGCGTGGGCGTCGCCCGAGGTCGCCCGCAACGCTAGTGAGCATTACGGGATAACAATGACGGCGTTGCGCGAGCACGGCGAAGCCGATTGCCGGTTGTGCGAGCTCGAAATTCAGGCACAACAATGGGCGCCGCCCGCAGGCACGCGCTGGGTCGAGCTAGGCGATTTGGCGGTCACTGAGCCTGCCGCATTGTCGTCTGTTTTGCGCGCTTGGTTTGCCGAGCAGGAAAGCGGGGAGATTCCTAAGCTTCGGCCGCCATGGGAACGGCGCGGCTGGTTTGAAGAGGCGGCTTCCTGGATACTATCCGAATGCGCGCGGCTGGGTTGTGCGCCGTCGGGGGCGGTCGAGCAGGTCAAGGCAGCCTGGAGTTTGTCCTGCATATTACGGATTAACACGTCCGCCGGCACGCTCTACTTTAAGGCTGATTTTGCCAAGCCCCCGTCCGAGCCCGGCATCATCGAGGCTCTCGCCCGGCGCTGGCCGTGCAATGTCCCGTCTGTGGTGGCGGCCGACCACCAGCGCGGCTGGATGCTGATGCGCGATTTCGGTCAGCGGTGGCTGGAACGAGAACCCATTGCCAGTTGGCTGACGGCCAACCGCACCCTCTCGGCCATTCAGTTGGCTTGCAGCACGGACTTGGAACCTTGGTGGCGGCTAGGGTGCCCAGATTTTCGCATTCCTGCTCTTATCGCGCACATGGACCGCCTGCTCACCGATCCCGCCGCACTCAGGATCGGCGAACCTGGCGGGCTGACCGAAGCGGAAGCGGGCCGCTTGCGGCAATTGACGCCCCGATTGCGTGACATGTTAGGCGAGCTTACTGAAATTCCAATTCCGGCCTCAATCGTCCAGCAGGACTTCCGGCTCGACAACATCGTCATGTCGGGAAGGTCATATGTATTCTATGACTGGAGCGACACCGTCATCGGCCACCCCTTCTTTTCCTGCTGCCGTTTCCTGGACTACATCCAATATGCCCCTCATCCGGGCCGCAGCCTGTCGCTAGAAGAGCAAAAGCGCCGCGTCGGCGAGGCCTATCTTGAGCCATGGACAGGCATCCTTGGCCGAACTGATCTCAAGCGCGCGTTCAAGCTCGCGCGCCAACTGGGTCCGGTCTATGTCGCCATCCGCCGCTATCTCGACGCACCCTGGTGCGAATCCACCTCTTCTTGGGGCCGCACCCTGCGCGAAGGGCCTGCTATAGAACTGCGCCGCTTGCTGGCAGTTACGGAAGTGATGGCGCAGACCCGTTGATGCGCGACGATACG
>Ga0207006_1100_pt1 | contig 17389 bp, 14 predicted proteins | sample Alteio_BWMinCont_84_FD_153497 | JGI IMG/M metagenome (GOLD analysis project Ga0207006, IMG submission 153497) | Enriched cells from forest soil in Barre Woods Harvard Forest LTER site, Petersham, Massachusetts, United States -... | ecosystem: Environmental > Terrestrial > Soil > Temperate forest >...
GTTTCAGAATGGTTGTCGGTGATACGTAGGCATGATAGTGCCGCTGGAGGTACAGGCTCGTTCGGACTGCCCCGTAGCGGCGTTCTTCCCGAATCCTTAAGATCAGCGAAACGATCTCCGGCGGAAGAGTTCTACCGAGCAAAGAGGTTCCACAATAAAAGGGATCTGGCCCGCAAACTCAAACGGTGGGAAACAGAATACAACGAGAACCGACCACATCTTGCGCTCGAAGGGAAAACTCCTGCTGAGCGAGTTCGCGAACTCGCTCAGCCATCCAAACCTGTAAGGGATCTCTCTTGACTAATACACGAGGGTCTACATGAACGGAAGCAGAGTTCGCCACGGCAGATTCCGTTTGCGGACAGAAGCTTCGATTTAGTGACTGCCGTTTGCGTGTATCATCACGTGGAGACGGGTGACCGACCATCACTGACTGCGGATATTTCGCGCGTATTGAAACCCAAGGGACTGTTTTGCGTGATCGAACACAACCCCTTCAATCCGATCACACAGCTGATCGTTCGCCGAAGCCCTCTAGATTCCTATGCACACCTTCTAACCCCGCAAAAAGCGCGGAGACTGGCTCGTGCTGCACAGATGGACGTTTCCGGCGACGCGTTATCTTCTGTATTTTCCTGATCGGCTTTACTTCAAAATGGCCGCGACCGAAGAGGTACTGGCGCCATTCCCGTTAGGCGGTCAATACGCCGTCTTATGCCAGAACGATTGAACTTCAGTATTAGAGTGGCAGTTAGACATCGCCAGGTGCCATGGATCAGTGCAGATCTCAAATCACGCCAAGTGCTTCGCTGAAATGTAGAGATCCGCGTCAGTGGACCTCATTTGGGATATGGTAGAGTGCTCATTTGGCGGGGACATTCGGTTTCAAATCAGGCCTGGCGTAGTGCTGCTTTGGAGGCGTGAAATCCGGACCTTTTGGGGCTGCCTGTGATCTCGATAATTACGTACGGAAGGAATGACAACTACAGTTACAACCTAGTCAAGAGAACGGCCCTGGCATTCAATTGCCTGGCGGAAGTGCTGGCGAACGACGATGAAATTCTTTTCGTTGATTACAACACGCCAGATCATCTTCCAACGCTGCCAGAATTCATATGGGACACTCTGACCGATAAGGCATTAAGTCTTGTTAAAGTGATCCGTGTTTCCGCGGCTATCCATGAGTTGATCAAGAGAGATTCACCGCTTCCGATTCTGGAAAACGTTTCGCGTAATGTCGCCATAGTTCGTTCCAATCCCCAAAACCATTGGATGTTATCGACTAATCCAGACGTTCTGTTGGTACTGTCCTCACACTGGCAGAACCTCCCAGAATTACTTGCAGGCCTGAAGGACAGCTTTTATGAAATGCCACGCATGGATATTCCCGAGAGTGTTTGGTCATCTTTAAACCGAAGCGACCCCAAGACCAATATTCGAACTCTGCGAGACTGGTTGATTTGTCACCGAGCCGCCATCGCTGAGACGTCGCCTGACTGGCAATTCCAAAATTATATTTTATTCGACGCGCCGGGAGACTTTCAGCTGGCTCCTCGCGAATATTTCGTTCGGATGCGCGGGTTCGACGAATCCATGAACAAGTATTTTCATTCCGACTCGAATCTTGCAAAACGCATGTGGCTGCTCAATGGTGGTCGAACCGATCACCTGTTGGGAAAGCTGTGGGTTTTGCACCAAGACCATTATCTCAGCGGAGAATGGGCAAAAACCGTGACGGGGATCGTTCACAATGACCTTTCGGTCCATGTGAGGGAGCAGAATAAGATCGAGGCAAATGGAACGACATGGGGCCTTCAAGATGTCCAATTACCCATGTTTTCGCTCTCCGACAAGATAAAAGGGGAGCGTATTAGTTTCGCCGATCTCTCGCCTTCTTTAAACGGGGATCTCCCGATGAGCCAGGAGGTGGACTGGCGCACTCAATCCCTATATCGCCTGTGTCATTATCAACCGGAAGTTCTGGTGCTCTATCTGCGCGAGACCCTTCGGGTGGCGTCACCGGATTCGCTGCTTGTCTACGTGGGTCAAAATGCCACAACATTTGAGCTCATTCGCCGGGCGTGGGGGGAGATTTCTCCTTCCGGATTTCCCCTATGCGATCTCTCTGTGGCTGCTGAGCGAAAAGAGATCTTGGCTCCGGATATTCTACTTATCGATACCTACTATGAGCGTTCTGAATACACCGAGACACGTATTCGGCTTGTAAAAGAACAAATGGAGCGCCGATTGAATAAAGGGCAAGTGGCCGAGCAAAAAGTACTGGAGGAGGTGGGCGAATTTGCGAACGGAATGGATTACATGGCATGGCAAGGCAAATTATTTCCTCTGTGGGAAAAGCTGCTTCCTCAAGTTGCGTTGCGCCCCGGAATATTGATAATCGTAATGGGATGTAACATGTACTTTGACGCATTTTCAAAGCTGAAGGAGGAATTGTCCAAAGTGGGTGCGGGGCTGAAAGCAAACCTTGTGGGGCGACGGGCACAACCGGCTTCGGTAACCATGTATGCGAGCTCGAATGGCGAAAAAAAATCTCTTCGGCGAGCTTTTGGTAAGATTCCATGGCTCAAGCGAAAGGTATTTCGCGAGACCCGTCCGCAAACAATTCAAGGCGTAACTTTATCGCATCACGCTTTTCGCCACGGAGAGCGATTGGACGGTTCCATGGAGCTCTTACCGGTCTATATTCATCATCGACTCATGGTTTTGCGTGTAAATAGAAGGGTAGTAACGTGAATGCAAGCGCGAAGGCATCAGGCAGTTTAGAAAAGGGCCTGAGAACTCCCGTCTCCATTTCGCCCGGAGAAGCTCTTTGGAATCAGCGCTAGGCAATCGCCATCCTGCGCGATCGGTTTAAGGCATTGAGCGCAGCAGTCGGCCGTCCGAATGACTTGAACCTCTATCAATGGGCTCAAATTTCTGCTTTTGGTCTGGAGTTTCGTCCCGACCTAATAATTGAGCTCGGACGAGGACTCGGCAACTCCACATGTTGTTTTATCGAGGTGGCCCATAGGCTCGGAGGAGCTAATGTGTGCCGCATCCTGAGTCTTTGCCTGAGCGACGATTGGTTTACCCACACAGTTCCCCCGATTGAAGGGGATTGTGCCATCCGATTGGTTCACGCCAGCCCAGATCGAAGTGTGCAGTATGTTGGACTACGAGGTAGAGCCGGCGCTAAAAATGCAAAACGCTGCCTGGTTTTTTGGGATGCGCATGGTTTCGACATCGCTGAATGGGTTCTTGGCACGCTAATGCCTCAAATGGCTGACAAGTACAATTTGGTCCTAATGCATGACATGTCAGACAACCGTTTGGAAACATGCAGCCGGGAATATGGCGAACAGGGCCTCTGGGTAGGTACGGATGAGACTATCTGGAGAGGCGCGGACGCCATCAATCCAAGTCTATGGTTGGGGAATATCTGCTCCAGGGTTCCCCAGGCCGTCTCAATTTCCGACTTTACGTCGCGCAATCGATTGCCTCTTCATTCGGCTGCCGAGAGTCTCGATGCTGAAATCGCCAGTAATCCAGCCAGAATGGGCGAGTTGAGAGCAGTACTGGGCGACGATTTGTTTTCTCTTCAGGCACATTGGTATTGGTTGACACTGAACGACGCACCTGGTTTGCTGTCGTTCCCTCAGTACACAGGCACCACTGGTCTTACAATTGAGACGTTAAAGAAACAAATTATCGCCCTACACGAAGAGGCAGAGAAAACCAGCCAAGAGCACATGCAAGAAAAGGCCCGCTTACAAGAGAAAATGGCCAACTTACTGGCGGAGAAACGAAACCTCGAATCCACGTGGAATGCAGTTCAAGCTTCCGCCGGTTGGCACATATTGAATATGTAGCGCCAAGTGCGAAATCGCCTGGCTCCTGACCACAGTAGGCTTCGGAAGCTCTACGACATGGCGTTACGTTCGCTGCGATCCGAACATTGATGCAGGATTTAGTGAGGAACCAATGATTTTCCACGTCGCCGAATTCATTTCACAACTGATGCATCCCGCACGTTCTGAAGAACAATATGAAATCCGATGTTTCCCGCGGTGACCGTCCAGCTACCGGAGTCCTCGACCAGGATATTGTGAGCTGCCATCAATCGGGTGCGCTTCGCCACCTTGGCCGGATCGTCCGTCAGATGAACCACCATCGTATTCGTAGCAAACAATGCTCGGAGGTCATCAACCGACATCGTGGGCATGGCGTGCGAATAGTCCCGCCAGCCCCAAAGGTAAAGCGAGTTGATGGAATTGAATAAGGGACTCCAGCGCTCGTCGTTGTCGTACCAGAAGCGCAGCGTGTGATCTCTTGCGGCACCAGAAGTGAGGACGTTCTGAGCACGCATAGCTGCCTCGAATGCCGGCCGCTGATCAGAGAAGACATAACTAACACCTGGGTCTACAGTAATCGGAAAGCTTATCAACACAGCGAAGCAGGTGGCGGCCACGGCGGAAGTGATGAACTTAAGACGCCCGAATATGCTGCCCGCCAGCACACCCACAACTGCGATCACTATCACCGCGGGCCAATCGTGCTGCCACTGTAGCCTCGGCGGGATACGGGGAGCAGAAAAAAGATAGACTGGGACAATGGCACCCATTAGAGCCGACGCTAGACCTACTTCGGCACTAACGTCGGGCAGTGGTTGCGCTACCTTGCGTAAGGCCCCCAACAAAGCCCCCAAGAAGAGAAACAGAGGTACAACGAGATAGCAGCTAGTGTAAAAGACACGCAAGACCACGCCCTTCATGGGGAACTCGACAATTAGAAAAAACGCGCTACTCAAGAAAAGAAACAGGTACGTACCGACGTAAAAACGAGCTGATTTCAATTTGGCAAAATGACGGACGAAGAGAATCGCACCAATCAAAGTCAATCCGTAGATGGCTCCGACACGATAGGCCGTATTCAGCCAACGGTTGCCCGTACCCCACATCTGCTGCAAACGCCCGCCGCCGCTCATGTACAGAAATTGTTCCAATTGCGGTTCATAGAAGCGATAATGTCCAAAAATCAGCTCGGAAAGAAAGGCGAAGAGCACGGTCGCAGCCAGAACACCGATGGCGATAAAAACCGCGTCTTCCGCGACCTGTCGAAGGTCAAAACGCCTCAGATAAACCATCGAAACAAGTGCAGGCAGAATGATGAGGCCAATGATTAGATTGGTAAAACCAGCCATTGCCCAAAGCGACCCGACAATGGCGATTCCGAGGCGCCCTTGGAATCGCCTTGGCGGAGCTAAAAGCAGCCACAAGCCCAACAAGAAAAACGCGATCGCCGGGCCATCGGGATAGTCCCAACTTATTGTGCTCATCACGTAGGGATTGAAACAAAAGGCGAAACTGGTCACAGCAGCGACCAATCGGCCTTCATAGCGCGCGACAATGCAATACAAGGCCGCCGACCCAGCGGTCAGGATACTCAAATTAATCGCGAAGTTTGCAACTAGAGGCGAGAAAAGGGCGTACATCAGCACACCGAACAAGATATACGGCAACCTCGTCGAGTAATAAGGCATACCAAAGCGGTGGACCATGTCGGCAAAATTTGTGAAATAACCGGTGTCGATCCATGGATCGAGGAAACCCGCAGGTGAGTAGTTCGTAAAGGGCCCTAATAGGAGCACCAGAGAAGAAATCGCGAGCCAGAACAAGAAAACTTTGGCAACGCTTTCCTGCTGCACGGGGGCATGTAACCCTTCTCGAAAGCCCGGGTTCATGGCAATGCGGTACCGAGTAGATGGAAATCGACAACAGGGATGGATACGGTTTTGTAAGCGACCGACGTGGCTCCGCGTTGAGGGAGGGTATTCCCTGATGGGTAACAGTGGCTGCGACCGTATACCGTTAGCCATTTCATGACGCGAAAGTAAGTTCTTTCCTCCATGCGCTCCTTCCCATTGGGCAAGCGCCTCCGTAATCGGCCGACGAAACGATAACCTTATTAGTACGATAAAGAAGCGCGAATGAGACTTCGCTCGCTTCCAGGCCGGAAATAACGGCGTGGTGCGGCCCACTTGCCAGTTTAAGGATCCATTTGAGCGAGTTATTGAAAAATGCAGTCAAGAGAGCGATTTCTAGTACCATAATCATTGAGCTCAACGCCACATAAGTTTGATAAATCTCATTGGCACAGCCTATGTGAAAAGATCCAACGAAAGGCTTCCTGTCAGTCAAGTTCGTTTTATAATACCCGCTTTTGTAAGCCAGTAACGATCGTCAAATCCCAAGGAGCAGATTCTGAATCCAGCTTGCGTCAAGCCAGTGGAAGGAAGATCATGTCACAAGAGAAAGTGACTGTTGAAAGAATTTCTGTTTTTGGACTTGGGAAGCTTGGCGGATGTATTGCCGCGACGCTTGCCAGCCGGGGATTTCAGGTCATCGGGTACGACGTGGACCGGCGGAAAACGGAAGCTGTCAGAAACGGCAAGGCGCCAATTGAAGAACCACATCTTCAACGAACAATTGAGGAAGCCGGTTCGCGCCTGAACGCGACGGATGAAATTCAAGAAGCGATCCTCGAATCCGAGGTGTCCTTTTTTGTGCCCTCCACCCCGAGCTTGCCTGACGGCAGTTTCAGCAATCACTTCCTGATTCCCGCCGTTGAGTCAGCTGCAATGGCGGTCCGCGAGCAGAGGAAGAAACGCCACCTTTTTGTTGTAAATTCGACTCTGACGCCGGGCACGTCGGAGGGTGTCCTCAAACCATTACTCGAGAGAATATTGGGCGGAGAGTGTGGGAAAGCTTTCGGCCTGTGTTACAACCCAGAATTCATAGCCCTTGGGGATGTAATTCATGGACTCTTCCAGCCTGATTTTGTATTGATTGGCGAGTCAGATGAGCTTTCGGGAGAATTGTTGGCAGAAGTTTACAAGCGTTTGAACACCAACTCGCCTCCAATCGAACGCATGTCAAATATCAATGCAGAGTTGGCAAAGATATCGCTTAACTGCGCGGTAACGATGAAGATCAGTTTTGTGAATCAGCTCAGTGGTGTATGCGCTAAGATTCCCGGGGCCGATCCTGGGGTGATTTTAAACGCCATTGGCAAAGATCGAAGAATTGGGCTCGATTATCTGAAGCCCGGCTTGGGGTTCGGCGGCCCCTGCTTCCCGCGGGATAACCGGCTATTCCAATATATTGCGCAGTCTGTGGGCGCCGAGGATGCGTTGTCTCGCGCCACAGATACCATAAATCAAAACGTAAATGTCCGGTTACTGGAAACGATCCTATGTTTGTGCCCTAATGACATTCCGGTGGGTGTTCTGGGATTAGCCTACAAACCGTTTACCGCAGTGATCGACTGCTCGCCTGGAATGTGGCTCTGCCAACAATTAGCGCAAGCTGGACGGCAGGTATTCGCTCATGACTATTTCGCCGCGCAGAACGCAGTTTCCGCCTTTGGTGACGGGCTCGTGCACGTATCGACTGATGCCACCACTGTCTTACAGAGTGGGTGCGGAATCCTGGTCATTACGTGTCCCTGGCCAAGCTACAAAGAGGTATTTACATCGAATCTCGATCAGTTAATCCAAAAGGGGACGCTCGTTGTGGATCCCTGGCGCGTCTTGTCGGCCGTCGCCCCTCATTTCGGGCAGATGCGCTACATCACAGTGCTCGGGTCTGCCCGAGCCACCGCTTCTCCCGAAATGGCGGCACGGGTCTGAGATGAAGTTAATTCAGTCGCTAGGACCGTGGCGAACTTCTGGCGAGAAGCGCAGACTTGATTAGCCTCTCGGGAGTGTCGCCAACGCAAGTCTTTGACACGGCAGCCCCCCGATACAAGGGCAAAGTCCTGACCCCTTAATTTTCCAACAATGAACAGCACATCGATTCTGCCTGCTCCAAGCCCAAAGTTAGAGCTGATTCGAACCCAAATTGGATTTGAGATGATCGCCGACCCCGGCGATTATGTGAGCAAACTACTGCTGCGTGATCAAATCTATGAAGCGCCGGAAACCGATCTGGTCACGCGTATAGTGCGCCAGGGCGACACCTGCATCGATGCTGGTTGCCAGATCGGATATTACAGCTGCCTTCTCGCAAAACTGGTGGGCGAAAAAGGGCATGTCTATTCATTCGATCCGAATCCTGAGGCCTGCCTCAGCACGCAGCGCAACCTGCGCTTAAACGGCTTCTCTCACGTAGAAGTGGTCCAGGCCGCACTCGCTGAAATGGAAGGTAACCTATCATTTCACATTTCTACGGACGACCAAACCGGACTAAGCTCGCTGGGCTCGATATCTAGTATTAAGGAAACTATTTCGGTTCCCTGTCTACGGCTAGGAACGTTCCTCAACGAGAGGCAGATCAACGCGGTTCGTTTGCTCAAGATCGACGTCGAGGGGGCCGAAGAGATATTGCTTAAAGGTCTGGGCGCCGCCCTATCGACGCACGTTATCGATTACATCCTCGTCGAATGTTTTGACGAACGCTTGAAAATGCTGGATAGCTCTACTGCGAGAATAGCGAATATTCTGAGAGCAGCCGGGTATGTGACCTGGGAATATGGAACCGAGACGACAGTTGGCTGGGCGCCGGCAGCAGAGGTCCGCAGCCGCGGCGATTGTAACTACCTCTTTGTCAGCCCCTCAGTTACTGCAGCTATTTCCCCTATTTCATTGACGGCAGTCTTGCACTGGACCCAGGCTCAAAGAGCTCAAACGTCGAGTATAGTGGAAGCGGTAAAGCGAAAGTCTGAGGCTGATATCGAGAAGCTGCAAGGCGATATCGACTGGCTCCTCACTTCGATCAAGGCTCACGAGGAAGAATCGGCCGGCTTAGCCGCTGCGAAACAGCATTTGGAAACTGTTTTGAGCCAAATTCAAAGCTCAGCTAGTTGGCGAATGCTCAATCAATGGCGAAAATTAAGAAACCGCCTGGCGCCTGAGCGTAGTTGGCACCGGAGATTGTACGACTCTATACTGGAGACTTTCCGCGGCAGCAGTTGACTTGTTGCGAATCGACTTTTGTACTTGGCCGTTCGATTGCTGGGACTCTTGGAGAGGCCGAAGAGATGCTGATTGGGGTGGGGCAAATCAATACTACCATCGGCGATATGCGCGGCAACATCCGCAAAATGGCGGATGTTGCCCAACGTGCCTACGAGAAGGGGGCAGAGCTCATCGTCTTTCCTGAACTGGCGATCTGCGGCTATCCGCCTCGCGATCTCGTGCAGTGCGACGGTTTCCAAGAGGAAAATCAGCAATGCCTAACAGAGTTGTCTCGCCGCTTGCCACCGGGTGTAACAGCGATTGCGGGATACGTGGCCAAATCGCCTCAAAGCTGCGGAAAGCCTTTTGCGAATGCAGGCGCTGTGCTTGCCGATGGTAAGCTCAGCTATTGTCAGGCCAAGATTTTGCTGCCAACCTACGACGTCTTTGACGAGCACCGTAATTTTGAACCAGGAGGACAACCCGATGTATTCAGGGTTGGGGATACGCAAATCGGTCTGACGATTTGCGAAGATTGTTGGAACGACAAATATTTTTGGCAAAAACGATTGTACACGCGTGATCCGGTTGAAGAATTAGCCGCGCAAAAGCCCGACGTGCTGATCAATATCTCCGCTTCGCCTTACGCATTCGGCAAGCGTGCGTTCCGGGAAAAGATGATGCAAGCGATCGCCCAGCGACACAGTTTAGCGGTGGTATTCGCGAATATGGTCGGCGGAAATGACAGCCTTGTGTTTGACGGCTCCAGCCTTGCACTGGACGCAAAAGGCAAAGTTTGGTCCCAAGCGAAATCTTTCGAAGAAGACCTGATATTCTTTGATACAAAGAAGCAGACCGAGGACATCCATCCCCAGCCCGAGTCTGAAATAGAGGCTATTTTCGAAGCGCTTGTGTTGGGCACGCGTGACTACTGCCGCAAGTGTGGCTTCGAGCGAGCGGTTATCGGGCTGAGCGGAGGAATCGATTCGTCGGTCGTGGCAGTGATTGCAGCTCATGCGTTAGGTCCCGAGAACGTCATTGGCGTTTCCATGCCTGGGCCTTTCTCATCCGAGGGAAGCCTGTCCGATGCGCGGCGACTGGCTCAGAATCTGGGCTTGCGATACGAAGTTGTTCCAATTACGAATGGGTTCGATGTGTTTCGCCAAGCTTTGAAGCCCGTATTTCGCGATCTCCCCGAAGACGTAACGGAAGAGAATCTGCAAGCCCGGACCCGAGGCACTATTTTGATGGCCATTTCCAACAAGCATCGGGCCCTCGTGCTCAGTACGGGTAATAAGAGTGAGTTGGCCACAGGGTATTGCACACTTTATGGCGATATGGTGGGCGGTTTGGCCGTGATTGCCGACATCTATAAGATCATGGTTTATGACTTGGCCCGCTGGATTAATCGTGACGGCGAGGTGATCCCCAAGGCTTGTCTCGAGAAACCACCTTCGGCCGAACTGCGGCCGAACCAAACCGATCAGGACACGTTGCCGCCGTACGACGTCTTAGATCAGATCTTGTCGGACTACATTGAAGAAAATTCCAATGCGCAAGATATCGCGCGAAAGCGCAGCGTATCCTTAAGTCTTGTTCAAGATGTGATCCGACGGGTACACCATAACGAATACAAACGGCAGCAAGCAGCTCCGAACCTCAAGGTTACACCCAAGGCCTTTGGAGTTGGACGCATCTTTCCAATCGCGCACCGCTACATTTGATGGAGCCTCTCGTGAAGCACAAACGGCTGGACGGAAACGGAGTGAAACTAAAGGATAGCGATCTCATTGCCATCACCGGTGCCGGGGGTTTTATCGGCGGCAATCTGGTGAAGTACTTTAGCGATAAGGGATTCTCACGCATCCGCGCGGTCGATAAGAAACCGTTTAACGAATGGTTTCTGCGCATTCCGGAAGCGGAGAACATTTGCCTGGACTGCAGTAATGAGGAAGCCTGCAAGCGTGTATGCGACGGGGCAACAGAAGTGTACAACCTCGCCGCTGACATGGGCGGAATGGGATTCATCGAGCGGTTCCGAGTCGAGTGTCTTCGCAGCATTCTCATCAATACTCACATGGTTGAAGCCGCGTACCGGTGCGGCGCGAAGCGCTTCTTTTTTTCGTCTTCGGCCTGCGCGTATAACACCTTGCTTCAGCAGGATGCCGATGTGCGCGCGCTCAAGGAATCCGACGCCTACCCGGCAATGGCCGAGCGCGGCTACGGTTGGGAAAAGCTGATGTCGGAGATTTTTTGCCAGGAGTACTGGGCTGAACGAGGGCTGAAAACCTTTATTGCGCGCTTTCATAACGTGTATGGCCCTAATGGCACCTGGGATGGCGGACGGGAAAAGGCGCCAGCAGCGATCTGCAGGAAAGTTGTTGAGGCGGTGGATACGGGCAGCGGCGAAATTGAAATTTGGGGGGACGGCACGCAGACTCGCAGTTTTATGTACATTGCCGATTGCGTGAAGGGCATCGATATGATCATGCACTGCGATAACTTAGTAGCGACGCCAATCAATCTGGGTTCGTCTGAGCTGGTTACGATCGACACACTTGTGAGCGTGGTTGAGGCAATCGCCGGGGTGAAACTCCGCCGAAAATATGATCTCAACGCGCCGCGAGGTGTGGCTGGCCGCAATAGCGACAATACTTTTATCAAGCAGGTCCTGAAATGGGAGCCGAACACCACACTAGAGACCGGATTGCGAGAAACCCATCGCTGGATCAGCGACCAATACTCTAAGCGCAAGCAAGGCCAGCTGATAATTACCTGATTAGAGCTCGCTGCCAGCATCAGCGAGTTGTTCCTTCAGATTTCTTAATATCGACTTCTGAAGGCGTGTGATGTACGAGCCGAGGTTCCAGGTCGCAATTGCGGCTTAACTCACCGATTCTTCGCCCCATGAGCTTACACGTAACGCCTGCAGTTCTTTGCAATTTTATCTGCAACAGAGAGCGCAACCTGCGGAGTTCTTTATCAACAATATCGACGCGGAGGAGAAACGAGTTATTCATGCCGCGGGGGCTGGTTTGATGTCACGGACGAACAGGCAGACGAAGACGTTTTTGATTGGGTCGACATCATGAGTGATAAGAAGAATCCATTCCAAGAACAACGAACGCTTCTTTCCTGGTGTTCGGTGAATTCGATCTTGGATATCGGTGCCAATATTGGCGATACAACGGCTGCGTACAGGAATGTATTCCCCGAGGCCGTGATTTATGGCTTTGAACCATTCCCGGTAGCATTTGATCAATACCGGCGGCGATTTGAAGGGGATCGCTTGGTCCGCCCGTTCCGTTTGGCAGCTGCAAGAGAAGTTGGGACAACTCGGTTATACGTCAATCAGAACAATGCGACCAATTCCTGCCTGCGTGCGGCTGAAGAAGCCCGATATTGGTCGGAACGGTCCGGAGACATAGAGCTCATAACGTCGCTTCAAGTTTCCTCGACCACCGTGGATGATTTTCGTAGACAAAACGGCGTTGGTGAAATTCAAATCCTGAAAATGGATATTCAAGGGGGCGAATTGCGCGCCTTAGAAGGTGCGACTGAGGGCTTAAGCCAAGGATCGATACTGCTTGTCTATACCGAATTGCTGTTCGTTCCATTGTACGAAGCACAAGCGTACTTTTACGAAGTAGCTACATTCCTATCCCATTATGGCTACAAGCTGTTCGACGTTTATAACGGCACCCATGACCAGAGCGGGCAATTAAAGTGGGCTGACGGGCTGTTCCTGAGTCCGCGGGTCAGAGCTTCTCAGATTAACGCGAAGCGATCCACAAGGAGTATGCAGGATCCATCAAACTTGTTGGACGCATACAATCAGCCAACACGCAGCAAGAGCAATCACCTTACGTACGCAGCGGGCTGCGGCAGGAGAACAACAGTGTCATCTTCTAGCGGAGTTGCTCTTCGAGGACAAGCCCCGAAAGCCAGGCGAGAGTTGTGGGATCGCAATTTGCGGGCGCGGCGGCCGGCCATCACGGATGACGGCTTTGACATGCCAGGCTTCGCTGGCCATTACTATATGTGGCCGGAAGAGTACTCTCTGCTCTCGAAATACGTGGACCTGACACACGGGGATTATCTCGAAATCGGCTCGATGTGCGGAATCATCGCTATGAGCTTCGCAACGAGATACCCGCAGCGAAGCTTCTATTGCATTGACGCCTTCTGTCCGGGACACGCCACGATCGGGGGAAACAAACAAGCCTTCCTGGAAAATCTTCGGAGCCATAACCTCAACAATGTGAACTTGATCGAGGAAGATTCGCGGACGGCAGTGCCGAAAATTGGGCATCGCTTTGAGATCGCATTGATTGACGCCAACCACGCCTACGAGTATGTGCTGGCAGATGCTCTGAACGCCTGGCCTCTCCTAGCGCCAGGCGGGTTCATGGCCTTTCATGATTATGGCTGCGTTGAAGAGACAACGAGTGCAGTGGAGGACTTCCTGTCGCAAACGGGAGCGCGCCTAGTGGAAATAGCTTCAGGTTTGGCCGTGGTCTGTAAGCCCTCGCAGCTAGCGGCAAAAGAGGAGCAGCCAGATGAGACGACAGAACTACGGAGCCAGATCGCAGCCCTTGAACGGCAGTGCTCAACTTCGAATCAGGAGAAGAACGAACTGGAAATATTGTTGAAAGCAATTCAGGGTTCGGCTGGGTGGCGTCTGCTGAATTCGTGGCGGCGAGTCCGAGATCGGATTCTTCCCCCAGCTACCTTCCGACGCAAAGTCTACGATTCGGCGATTGGCACTTTGCGCGGTCGGGCCTCAGAAGGACTAGTGCGGCCAGTCGCGAAGTGAGAGCCTCATAAGGCAGAGGGCCAAGGTGAATTTCTTCACGGGTACACGGCTGGTAGAACAGTTTCGAACCTGCAAACAGAGGTTGTTACCTGAGGGGACTCTACGGCGGCGAGCCTATGATTGGTGCCGGACTCGGCTTAGAGCCTCGCCCCGCAAAGCAGAGATGGTGGCTGAACAAAACAATGCCAGCCAAAATTCCGGTGCCCAACCCGTTCGCTTTGAAAATGGTTTGCCATTGCCTCCGGACGACCTCTGCATGCGCGTGGGAGGCACGAAAAGCGACGAATTCGTCTCTCAGGGCCGATTTTTACAGGCATGCCTCATTCGTTCTCTTTCAGGAGATTTCTCGTGGTCGGGTAAGCGCGTATTCGATTTTGGGTGTGGCGTGGGCAGGGTACTCAGACATTTTGCTCCTCAAGCGGCAGAAGCGGAATTCTGGGCCTCTGACATCCACGAACCCAGCATCTCATGGGTCGCGCAGAATATGGGCCGGAGCTTCCGTGTCTTCCTGAACGATACGCAGCCCAAGCTGCCCTTCCCTTCCAATTATTTCGATTTGGTCTATTCCGTCTCAGTATTCACTCACATTGGGCGTGGATGGGACCGCTGGTTAGAGGAAATCAAGAGAATTCTCACTCCCCAAGGCCAGTTCCTTTGCACGTTTCATAGCAGGGTCGCCTATGAATGGATAATGCACAAACGCTTTGACGAGAGATCGATCGGGATGGAGGTCCACTTCAAGAACAGGCCTTGGGACCTGGGAGGGCCTCAAGTCTTTCATTCAGAATGGTGGGTTCTCGAGAATTGGGGCAACATCTTACCCGTCAAAGCGATTATCAGAGAGGGTTTGGTCAACTGGCAGAGCATTGCGGTGATGCAAAAGGCGGCGAGTTCTCGGGCAGATCAAGTCCGATTTTTGCAGCCATTCCCATATTCGCGCGCCAACCCGGATTTCTCTGGTAACCTGGATTACGATCCACTTGTTCCCCGTTCCTGGCTTGATGAGCATGGATTACTCTGTGAAGAAGAGGCAGAAGTCCGGGGATGGTTTTCATCTGCCGCAGGGCCTGTTGAGGACCTCCTCTTTTCTGTGGACGGCAGCGTGGTTGAGCCCCGCGTGCTCGAAAAGAACCTAGGCGTCTTCGAACAGACAGCCCGCATTAATTTCTCCTTTAAAGCGGTTTTGGACCTGAGTGCATCTTCCGAAGGCGCTCATCGCGGAAAAGTGACGGCGACCGACAAGCCGGGCAACAAACACTCCATAGAATTCACGATCTTTAGAATTTCGAACTTTCGCCGACAGATCAAAGATGTTTTGCTATTAGCAGGAAAATGATGGTAAGGCCCAAAATCCTCGCCTCACCAGCCGTCGTCTAAGATGCTGCACCGTTTATTGGCTCACCCGCTCACGGCGGGACTGGAGCTTGACGATCCGGCGACGACGGAAAGGCGCAGGAGAATTATTTTGTCGAAGCCTTTTCTGAGAGCGATCTATGACGAATGGTATGGCATCCTGGCTTCTCAACTGCCGGAGGGCAAGGGCGGGGTATTGGAATTGGGCTCCGGCGCCGGCTATTGTGATCGCTTTATCCCCGGCCTAATTACCTCCGAGGTTTTTGCTTGCCCTACGGTGCAGCTCCTCGTCGACGCACAGCAATTACCGTTCGGCGATGGATCGCTCCGCGCGATCGTATTCACGGACGTCATGCACCACATGAGCGACGTGCGTCGATTCTTTGCCGAAGCTTCTCGATGCCTTCGCAAGGGAGGGAAGGTTCTTATGATCGAGCCGTGGGTCACCGCCTGGTCGCGATTCGTTTATCAGCACCTTCATCATGAGCCGTTCTCTCCCGAAGCTCGAGATTGGTCATTCGAATCCACAGGATCGCTCTCTGGCGCAAACGGGGCACTTCCATGGATCGTATTTGTAAGAGACCGAAATAAATTCGAATCTGAGTTTCCTGAGCTGGCGATCGAGAAGATTCGGCCCTTCCTGCCGTTTCGTTATTTGGTGTCGGGCGGGATCAGCATGCGCAGCTTGATGCCGAGCTTCACGCATTCGGCGTGGGCGCGTCTGGAGGCGATGCTCGAACCTCACATGTCCAGCCTGGCGATGTTTGCTTCCATCTCTTTATACAGGCGTTGAGTTACCGGCAAGACTTCAGATTTCTGAAAGCGTCGTGCGAATACGTACCCTGACTTACACAAACTTTACCTTGCGCATGGCAAACAGCACCATACGGAATAGCAGCCAGCCGTGGCGCCAACGCTGGATATTCGTCTCACCATAGGTTCTGGCATAGTATCGGATGGGAAGTTCCACGATTCGCAGGCTTAATTTTGCCGCCCCGAAGAGCAAATCAAAATCACCAAAAGGATCAAAATCTCCAAAGTAAGACCGCTGAGCGACGATTTGCTCGTAGTCTCGCTTGAAAAGCACTTTTGTTCCACAGAGGGTGTCCTTAATTCTTTGGCCGAGTAGCCAAGTGAACGCCAAGCTAAAGAACTTGTTGCCAAGAACGTTGAAGAACCTCATAGCCTCGCGTTCCATGGGATACACGAGGCGCGATCCGTTGATGAATTCGCCCTTCCTCGAGCGTATCGCATCGTAGAACTTGGGCAAATCCTCAGGCGCGACGGTCAGATCGGCGTCGAGGATCATCAGGATGTCGCCCGATGCCATCGCGAAGCCCTTTCGGACCGCATCTCCCTTGCCTCTTCCCTCTTGAACTGCCCACCTTATGTTTCTCTCCTGGCCGTAGACCTCGGCGACTCGTTTTATTTCTTCGAGTGTGCCGTCGGTGGAGTTTCCCTCGACGTATATAATCTCGAGCGAACTGCCAAATTCGGGGAGCCGCAACATTGCCCGTTCAATATTTCCTTTTTCGTTGCGGCATGGAATTACGACACTGACAGAAAATTCCTTGGGCTCCTTCGGGATTGGGCGAGCGACATAATATTGGACAACGCCAAAATGGCGCAGAAGTGGCAGGTTAACGGCGTATTTATTCAAGAGGGTCGATAATAAAGGTATGTACTTCGGCAGCAAAAGCCGGGTGCCCTTCTTGATGACCTCAAAGCCCGCCAAATACAACATGTTCTCGATGTCGGCCGACGAGAGCCAATTCTGAATTGGGACGGGGGCCTTCAGGTGCAAGGCCTGCGCCAGCCGCAGCAGGGGCTCCCAGAGGTAGTTGTATTGGGTGACAACCACTCGCGTCCGGTCGCGGCAGACGCTGTTTAGATTCGAGAAAGCTCCCTCCACGGGCAGGCAACACTCGGTGCGAGAATTTGTAAATGCGGCTGCGGAGGAAATGGGTATCAACCTGACATGGCGCGGTCAGGGCCTGGCGGAGAAGGCATTCGATGCCCGAGGGCAATGCGTAGTCGCTGTGGACCCCCGCTATTTCCGGCCTGCGGAAGTAGACGCTCTTGTCGGGGATGCCAGCAAGGCGCAGGCAAAATTGGGGTGGAGGTCAAAGGTAACATTTCGTGAGCTCGTCGCGGAGATGGTGGCGTCTGATTTGCAAGCTGCCGAGCGCGATAGACTTGTCCACCAGCGCGGATACCAGATTTATAACTTTCACGACTAATTTATGGAACTCTCTGCGCGAATCTAT